>Ga0207414_1000038_pt1 | contig 60678 bp, 55 predicted proteins | sample PonA231FremontCA_2_FD_187269 | JGI IMG/M metagenome (GOLD analysis project Ga0207414, IMG submission 187269) | Marine sediment microbial community from Fremont, CA, USA - Pond A23 Sediment 1 (SPAdes) | ecosystem: Environmental > Aquatic > Marine > Unclassified | place: USA: Fremont, California...
TAGGAGCTCATGTATTTGCAAAGTAAAAGGAGTGACTGTAATGAAAATTGATGTAAAAAAAATGGATGAAGATGTAAAATTACCTAAATACCAACATTATGGTGAAGATTGTGGAATGGATTTGATGTCTCGTTATGAGTATACCTTAAAACCAGGAGAATATAAGTTAATAAAAACTGGTATTAAAATTGCTATTCCTCAAGGTTATGGTGGATTTGTTTATCCGCGAAGTGGACTTGCACTAAAAAAAGGAATTACTGTTTTAAATGCTGATGGAGTTATAGATCCAGGTTACAGAGGTGAGTTAGGTGTAATTTTAATCAATCATAGTTCCAAGGAATTTAATATCAATAAAAATGATCGAATTGCTCAGCTTATTATTCATAAGACTTTTGAAATCGAATGGGAAGAAGTTAATGAACTTAATGAAAGCACTCGTGATGTAGGTGGATTTGGACATACTGGAAGACAGTAAGGAGGGTAATTATGGAAAGTAAAGTAAAAGATTTATCTTTAGCACCAGAAGGCAACAAAAAAATCAAATGGGTTAAAGAAAAGATGGCAGTATTAAACAAAATAAAGAACGAATATATTGAAGATAAACCGTTAAAAGGAAAAGTTGTTTCGATATGTTTGCATTTAGAAGCTAAAACAGCTTATATGGCTATTGTTTTGAGTGAACTTGGTGCAGATGTATATATTACTGGAAGTAACCCACTTTCTACTCAAGATGATGTAGCAGCAGCACTAACTGAATATGGGGTGACAGTCTATAGTTGGAGAGGGGAGACAACTGAAGAATATGACAATTCTTTAAATAAAATTTTAGAAGTTGAACCCGATTTAATAATTGATGATGGTGGAGATTTAGTTAGTAAGATACATAATGAAAGACCAGAATTAATTAATAATATTATCGGAGGAGCAGAAGAAACAACAACAGGTATAGTTAGATTAAAATCACTTGATAATAAGAATAAGTTAAATTTTCCTATGATGTCGGTTAACGATGCTCAGGCTAAATTTTTATTCGATAATAGATATGGTACTGGTCAATCTGTATGGGAAGCTATTATGAGAAACACCAACATGGTTGTAGCAGGTAAAGATGTAGTTATTGCTGGTTATGGCTGGTGTGGTAAAGGTGTTGCCCGTAGAGCAGATGGTTTAGGTGCTAAAGTTATTGTGACCGAAGTTGATCCCTTTAAAGCTTTGGAAGCCAAAATGGATGGACACCGAGTTATGCCAATGGATGAAGCAGCTAAACTAGGTGATATTTTTGTAACTGTAACTGGTTGTAAAGATGTAATAAATAAAAAGCACTTTGCTTCTATGAAAGATGGAGCAATATTAGCAAATGCTGGTCATTTTAATGTGGAAGTTAATGTTGAAGAGTTAAAAGAAAAAGCAGATAAAGTAAAAGAAGTTAGAGAAAACGTTCAAGGTTATCAACTAGGAGATAAGACACTTTATTTATTAGCCGAAGGAAGATTAGTTAATTTAGCAGCTGGTGATGGTCATCCTGTAGAAATAATGGATATGAGTTTTGGATTACAGGTTTTATCATTACTTTACCTTACTGAAAATGATTTATTACCTGGTTTATATAAAGTACCTAAGCAAATTGATAAAAAAGTAGCAAATTATCGTTTGAAAGCCGAAGGAATAGAGATAGATAAATTAAATACGGAACAAAAACAATATCTTGAAACCTGGAAAGTTTAGGTGAACAATATGATAAAAGTTAAAGTTCCTGCTACTTCAGCAAATTTAGGGCCCGGCTATGATTCTTTTGGTCTGGCTCTTAATCTATTTAATGAATACAAATTTAACAAAAGAAAAGATGACAAATTCATTATATCTATTAAAGATAATAATAATGAAATAATTGATTTAAAAGAAGAAGACAATCTTATTTTACAAACTCTTTTATATTTAAAAGAATATTATCCAAATAAACTTGAAACTAAGGGATTAAAAATAGAAGTTAAACTGAATTATCCCTTGAATAGAGGACTTGGTAGTTCTGCAAACGCTATTATTGCAACATTAAGTGGAGTTAATAAATTATTTGATTTAAATTTAGATAAGGAAGAAATTTTGGATTTAGCTCTAAAAATTGAAGGTCACCCGGATAATATTGTTCCAGCCCTTCAAGGGGGCTTTACAATTAGTCAAATCGAAGAAGGACAATTACATTATGAAAAATTTTCTGTTTCCCCAAAGTTAAATATATTATTATTTATTCCTAATCTTGAAATTAAAACCAAAGATGCACGTAAGTTAATTGGTACCAAAACTAATATAAAATCCGCATCCCAAAATATTGCCAATGCCTCACTAATTACTGCAGGTTTTATCAAAAATGATCTTAATTTGATAAAAAGAGGGTCAAAAGACTATCTTCACCAACAAAAAAGACTTTCTTTAAATAAAAAATTAAAAACACTTTTTGATGAAATCAATGAAGAGGTTGAGGAACCATTTTTCTTAAGTGGTAGTGGTTCTACTATAATTTTTCTATTTAAACAGGATTTTACTGAGAATAAAGAAATAATAAAAAAGAAAGCAAAAGATTTAAAAATTGTAAACTACTTAATAGAAACTAACGTTGATAATGAGGGTATAATAATAAATAAGGTTGGTGATTAAAGTGTGGAAGGGTTTAATTAATAAATATAAAAATTATTTATCAGTTAAAAAAGATACAAATATTGTAACATTAAATGAGGGTAATACACCATTAATAAAAGCTGATTGGTTAAATAAAGAGTATGGGTTTGAATTATATTTAAAATTTGAAGGGGCAAATCCCTCTGGATCTTTTAAAGACCGTGGAATGACCTTGGCAGTAACTAAAGCCCTAGAGGAAAATAGTAAAGCTATAATTTGTGCTTCTACGGGTAACACTTCGGCTTCAGCTGCTGCATATGGTGCTAGAAGTGGACTTAAAACATTAGTTGTAGTTCCGAAAGCTAAAATAGCAAAAGGTAAGTTATCTCAAGCATTAATATATGGAGCACAGATAATTCCAATCAAAGGTAATTTTGATAAAGCTCTAGAAATAGTAAGGAAACTAACTGATAAGTATGCTTTGACTTTAGTAAATTCTCTTAACCCATTTAGAATTGAGGGTCAAAAAACTGCTGCTTTTGAAGTAGCTGATCAATTAGAGAATAAGGAGTTAGATATTTTAGCACTCCCGGTTGGTAATGCTGGTAATATTACTGCATATTGGAGGGGCTTTAAAGAATATTATAATAAAAATATTACTAACTACCTTCCTAAAATGTTTGGATTTCAGGCTGCAAGGTCTGCAGCTATGGTAAAAGGTAGAACAATTGAAGACCCTGAAACTATTGCTACTGCTATTAGAATTGGTAACCCTGTTAACAGAGATAAAGCTCAAAAAGCTATGGAAGAATCAAATGGTTTATTTGATTCAGTAACAGATAAAGAAATTAAAGAGGCTCATCAAATTTTAGCTTCTAAAGAAGGGGTCTTTATAGAACCAGCTTCAGCTGCTCCTGTGGCAGGATTAATTAAACTATGTAAAGAGAATAAATATTCTTTAACTAATAAAAAAATTGTAGCAGTCTTGACTGGAAATGGACTTAAAGACCAAGAGTTTGTTTTAGATAATTATTCAATACCTAACTCCTTAGAAGGTAAATTTAAATCAGTCGAAGAATATATAAATATTTAGTAAAAAAAGGGAATAACTGATAAATATTGAATTAAATAAATAAGTAAAAATGTTGCTGACCAGGGGGTATTTAAGTGAAAATATTTAATTTTAATTTCATTGAAGATTGGAGAACTAAGATATATTATATCCCTGTATTATACAGTATATATGCGATTTTCATTTCAGCATTTGTAATTATACTGGAAAGATATTACCAACCCTATTTAATGGGAATTTTACCAGATTTATTTTTTACTCCATTTGATATAACTACCACCATTCTATCAACGATAGCAGGTTCTTTACTATCTATCGTTACAATCTCCTTTTCAATAATTATGGTTGTTTTAACTACATATTCAACTCAATTTTCTCCTAGAACTTTACAGGATTTTCTAAAATCAAAAATAACATTAAAAGTTTTAGGAATTTTTATAGGTGGATTTATATATTCAATAGTAACTTTATTGTTTTTAGAAAGTAATGAACAAACCGTATTTTTATCTGCTGCAGTGGGAGTATTGATTGTAATATATTGTATTATATATTTCGTGATATTTATTAACCATGTTTCTCAATCCATTCAGGTTAATTTATTGATTGATACTCTTACCACTGAGATATTAGAACTAGTTGATTCTGTAAAAGAGTTTAATGAAAATCATGAAAATGTTAGAAATGATCCCCCTGATAATCTAAAACAAATTTTCAAAAAAGATAAAGTTAGTATATATTCTGATAGAGTTGGTTTTATTAGAGATATAAGTGATTTGAAATTAACCGAATTTGCAAATAATCATAATATTGTTATAAATGCTGAAAAAATGATAGGCGATTATGTTACAAACAATACAAAGGTTTTTACTATTTATTATGACCTAAAAGAAATTGATATTGATGAAATTAAAGAAGATACATTTACTAAATGTCTTGATTTTATTTTAGTAGGAAAAGAAAGAAATAAGAGTAAAGATATTGAATTTGGATTACAGAAATTATCAGAAGTAGCTTTAAGAGCTATTTCTCCAGGGATTAATGATCCAAATACTGCAATTTTTTGTATTAAGCAAGCCGGTATGGTTTTAGATAGAATAGCAAAAGCAAATATTGAAAATACTTATTATTACAATGATGATAATGAATTAACATTAATATTTGAAGATATAAGTTTTGATTATCTATTATATAAAACCTTTTATCAATTGAGATATTATTCTATGCGAGATGTGTCAGTTGCGGCATCTATTCTTGAGGCTTTGATAATTATAGCTGAGGGTAATGAACAAGAAATTAAGGATATAACATGGGAATTTGGTAATTATATAGTAAAAGGGTTTGATGAAAATATTTTAGAGGAATTAGATAAAAAATATATGAATAAAAAAATAGAACAATTAGCCGTAATGACAGATAAATCAAAAGGCTCAGGAATCTATTTTGAATAATTAAATGGAGGTGGCTCAAATAGAATATAAAGATAAAGATTTTTATAAAAATAGTGTCGAAGAATGTTTTGATATTTTAGATACTTCAAAAAAAGGATTAAAAGAAGAAGAAGCTCAGAAAAGGTTAAATGAATATGGGGAAAATAAATTAGTTAAACTTAAAAAAACACCTGAAATTATTAAATTTTTGCTTCAGTTTAGAGATGTGCTTATGATCATCCTATTAGTTGCAGCAGGAATGTCTTTTGTTATTCAAAATTATAGAGATGGCATAGTAATGCTAATAATTGCAATTATTAATGCTGTTATTGGATATTATCAAGAGCATAAAGCTGAAGAAATTATGGGTTCTTTAGAAAAATTAATACAATCTCCTTCAAAAGTAATTAGGGACGATCAAATCAAGGAACTTAATCAACGTAAGTTAGTTGTAGGAGATATTGTTAATCTTGAAGAAGGAGATAAAGTTCCAGCTGATTTAAGAATTATTGAGTCCTTTAATTTGAAAACTAATGATGTATCATTAACAGGGGAATCACTACCCCAAGATAAAAACAGTAATAAGATGGATGAAAAGGCCTCTTTAGCTGATAGAGAAAATATGGTATACTTAGGCACTACTGTTGCATCTGGTAGCGCTAAAGGTGTAGTTGTGGCGACTGGTATGGATACTGAGATGGGTAAGATTGCCAATTTAACTCAGGAAGAAGAAAAATCCAAATCTCCACTTCAAATGGAGTTACAATCGGTTGCAAATAAAATAGCAGTATTTGCTGTAATTATTGGCACTTTATTATTTGGTGTAAGTTTATCTCAAGGTTTAGGTATGAACTTTGCAATAATATATGGTTTAGGTATTGCGGTAGCAGTCGTTCCACAAGCTTTACCAATGCAGATTACTGTAGCTCTTGCTCAAGGAGTAGATAGATTAGCAAAAAAGAATGCAGTTGTAAAGAAACTATCTTCTGTTGAAACACTTGGTTCAACCAATATAATTTCTACAGATAAGACTGGTACTTTAACTAAAAATGAAATGACAGTTCAAAAGGTATATTATGATGGAAATGAATATGATGTTACTGGTATCGGATATGAACCAAGAGGAAAAATATTAGATGAAAATGGAGAAGAAGTTAGCCAAGAAACGATAGATGATTTAGAAATAATGTTTGATGCAGCTACGATGGCATCTAATGCAGAAATCCATCCTCCTGATGATGAACATTCGAGTTGGTATCCGATTGGTGATCCTACCGAAGCAGCTTTAATTACACTATCTACGAAAGTCGGGACAAGATCTCCTGAAGAAGATGAGGAAAATCCTGAACTTCATGAATTCGGATTTGATTCAGAAAGAAAAAGAATGAGTTCAGTTCGTCAATTTGAAGATGGAGAATACTTGGCTATGAAAGGTGCTCTTGATAGCGTACTTTCGGTAAGTAAATATATATATAAAGATGGTAAAAAGGTTCCTATTACGGAAGAGGATAAAGAAAAATATAGAAAATTAAACGAGAAATATTCAAAAAATGCTATGAGAGTCCTTGCATTTGGTTTCAGAAAATTAGAACCAAAACACAAAGATTATGTAATTGAAGAAATTGAAAAAGATGTAATCTTTTTAGGAATTGTAGCTATGATAGATCCCCCTAAAGAAGGTGTTAGAGAAGCAATAGAACAGGCACATGAAGCTCATATAGATACTTATATCATGACTGGTGATCATGCCATTACAGCCAAAGCTATTGCGAAAGAAATTAATCTTGTACATGAAGGGGAAGATGTTAAAGTATTAACCGGTGAAGATTTTGATGAACTCAGTGATGAAGAATTAAAAACTATCATGAATGAAAAAAAGAGTGTTATTTTCTCCAGAGTTTCACCAGAGAATAAATTAAGAATTGTTAAAAATTTAAAAGATCAACAAAAAATTGTAGCTGTTACTGGTGATGGTGTTAATGATGCACCTGCTCTCAAAAGCGCTCATATTGGAGTTGCAATGGGCGGAATGGGGACTGATGTATCTAAACAAGCAGCTGAACTTATATTACTTGATGATAGTTTTCCAACTTTGGTTTATGCAATCAAAGAGGGACGTAACATCTACAATAATTTAAAGAAAACTGTAATAGCATCTCTAACTAGTAATGGTGGTGAATTAGCAGTAGTATTATTAGGTTTATTAGGGGTAGCATTATTTAATCTACCAGTTCCAATTTTGGCAATACAGATTTTAGCGATTGACCTTTTAGCTGAAATTTTACCACTTACAGCTTTTACTTTTGATCCTGGTTCTAAAGATATAATGACTTCTCCACCTAGAGAAAGAGATGAGCATATTGTTAATAAAAGATCTTTTTCAGAAATTGTGTTATTTGGTGTTCTAATGGGTGGATTAGCCTTTTTAAACTTTTATCTTTTCAATAATAGAGCTGTTGGTGGTGGATTAACAGAGGCCCATCCGTTATATGCTCGTGCAACTACTGTTACCTATTTAACCATCGCTTTTACACAATTAACTAATATTATGTCTAGAAGATATGCAAAGATTTCTTTATTCAACAAAAATATTTTTTCAAATAAGGTAATGGTTTATTCTGTATTAATTTCACTATTAATGATTATAACTGCAATTTATACCCCATTTATTAATCAATATCTTGGGTTTGCTGGAATCACTTTAACTGATTGGGGTTATGTAATAGGTTCAGCAATAGTATTTTTAGGTGCCCATGAATTATTAAAAGTTTATAAAAGAAGTAAAACGTCATAAACAAAAGGAGGCTAAAATTATGAATGTAAAGAAAAAAGGAGAAGTTTACAAATGTGGTGTTTGTGGTAATGTAGTTGAAGTAAAAGAAGTTGGCGGTGGAGAATTAGTCTGTTGTGGTCAACCTATGAATTTACAAAAGTAAAGCAAAAGCCCCTGTTATAAAAGCAGGGGCAAAAGTAAAAATTACTGAGGTGATTTCAGATGAAAACATTTAAAGCAAATCAAACTCAGATTGTATTAAAAAAAGGTGATATAACAGAAGAAAATTGTGAAGGTATTGTTAATGCTGCCAACTCTTCCTTAATGGGTGGAGGTGGAGTAGACGGTGCTATTCATCGAGCTGGTGGACCTGAAATTATAAAAGAGTGTAAAAAGATTAGAGACCGTCAGGGTAAATTACCTACCGGTAAAGCAGTTATCACAACAGCAGGTAATTTGAATGCTGAAGCTGTTATTCACACTGTGGGACCTATCTGGCAGGGTGGAGATGATCAGGAGAAGGATTTGTTAGCAAAGGCATATAAGAATAGTTTGATAATTGCAAAAGAAAATAATTTAGAAACTATATGTTTTCCTTCTATAAGTACTGGTGCATATGGTTTTCCGATAAAAAAAGCAGCTGAAATAGCATTAAAGACAATTAAAGATTTCTGTACAGAAGATCAATGTTATAAAGAGATTCGATTTATATTATTTAGTGAAGAGGATTATGAAGTATATTTAAATAAAGCAAAAGATCTTTTTAAAAAATAAGACAATAATATATAATTGGAGGAATAAATATGAGTGTAAAAAGAGATACTTTAGAAATGAAAAATTGGGCTGTTGTGGGAGCAACAAATAAAAAAGATAAATATGGATATAAGATTGTAAATAAATTAGATGGGCATAATTATAATGTTTATCCGATTAATCCTTCATTAGATGAGATCGATGGTATAAAGGTATATGATAAATTATCAGATATTGAAGATGAAATTGATGTTGTTGATATAGTAGTCAATCCTCAAATTGGAAAACATGTGATGAAAGAGGTTAACAAACTTGGTATAAAATATGTATGGTTACAACCCGGTACTAGAAGTGATGAAATTAGAGAATATGCCAAAGAAAATGATATTAAGATCGTAGAAAGTTGTATTTATGCTACTTTAACTTAATAAAGAACGTAAATGGGGGGAACTAATATTGTCCAAATATATTCTTGCTATTGACCAGGGGACTACAAGTACAAGGGCTTTTTTGTATGACAAAAATGGGAATATTGTAGAAAAATCACAAAAAGAATTTACACAATATTATCCTAAATCTGGTTGGGTTGAACATGACCCTGAGGAGATATGGAATTCAACTATTGGAGTAATAAATAATCTTTTTAGAAAATCAGGGATTGAACCGCATAAAATAGATTCGATTGGAATTACCAATCAGAGAGAAACTACTGTAGTTTGGGATAAAAATACCGGTGAACCACTTTATAATGCTATTGTCTGGCAGTGTAGAAGAACTTCTGATATTTGTAAAAACTTAAAAGAAGAAGGCTATGAAAAAACTTTTAGAGATAAAACTGGTTTGCTTTTAGACCCATATTTTTCTGGTACAAAAATAAAATGGATATTAGATAATGTGGAAGGTGCCAGACAAAAAGCTAAAGAAAATAAGATTATATTTGGTACAATAGATACCTATTTGATATGGAAACTAACTGGAGGTAAAGTTCATGTAACTGATTATACAAATGCCTCTAGAACTTTACTCTATAATATCCACAATTTAGAATGGGACCAAGAATTATTGGACATATTAGATGTTCCCCCCTATATTTTACCGAAAGTAAGATCTTCAAGTGAGATTTACGGTTATACAGATAAAAATGAGTTTTTTGGTCAACATATCCCTATTTCGGGTATTGCAGGTGATCAACAAGCTGCAACCTTTGCTCAAGGTTGTTATGAAAAGGGAATGACCAAAATTACTTTTGGCACTGGTTCATTTCTATTGATGAATACTGGCAATGAGCCTGTTTATTCAGAAAACGGTTTACTAACGACCATTGCTTGGGGTTATAATGGTGAGATAACTTATGCCCTTGAAGGTAGTGTATTTAATGCTGGTTCTGCAATTCAGTGGTTGAGAGACGAACTTTTCTTACTAAATGAAGCTGCTGATTCGGAATATTTTGCTGGAAAAGTTGAAGATACAGATGGAGTATACTTTGTTCCAGCTTTTACAGGACTAGGGGCACCATATTGGAATCCAGAAACCAGAGGTACAATTGTAGGATTAACCAGAGGAAGTAGTAAAAATCATATTGTTAGAGCTACTTTAGAAGCAATGGTATATCAAAGTAAAGATCTGATACAAGCTATGTTAGAAGATTCCGGTCTAGAATTAAAAGAAGTAAAAGTTGATGGTGGGGCGGTAGAAAATAATTTGTTAATGCAATTTTTAGCAGATATGATTGATACTGAAGTAGAAAGACCTGTCAACACTGAAACAACTGTAACTGGTGCTGCTTATTTAGCTGGACTTGCTACAAATTTTTGGGATAGTATTGATGATATTATGAAAAAAAGAAAAATTGATTATAAATTTAAACCCAATATGGAGTCTGCTGATCGACAAAATAGATACAAAGATTGGTTAAAAGCAGTTGATACTGCAATTTTTTGGTCTAAAAACTAATAATATATTAAAATCATGCAGGATTATTAACTTGTAAATGGAATTAAAAGATTAGAATAACTAAAAATATAATATATGAGGTAGAGAAAAGAGACCTATTAAATTCATCAGAATATTGGTGTGTTTAATAGGTTTTAAATATTTATAGGTAGGTGATTGAAATTAATAAAATAACGGCTCAAATGCATGAACATGTTATGAAAATTAAGCAGTATGAAGGTGAAGAGTTATATACTAATAGCAGATTACTAGTGGAAGGGGTTATTGAAATCTATAAAAAATATAATTTTAGTGATCCAGGTTTAGGTTATGATGTATATAATATAGAAGCTGAAGCCAGTGGTCAAGATCTTATTTTTTTTAAAGATAGTTCTCCGCAAACTTCTCAGAAAAAATTTATAATTAAAGATAAAAGCGATTTTGAAAAACTAAAACATATTGAAATGGGTAAGGATGGTAGAATGTCCTTTGTAACTGATGCTCTAAAAATATATAAAGAAAAATATGGGTCTACACCTCCTTTACAGTTTTGTGCTCCTTTTAGTTTAGCGGTTGCTATTTATGGTTATGAAAAATTAGTTACAGATATGTATACAAAACCAGATTTTATACACGAATTGATGAATATTATTACAAAAAATATAATTATTCCTTGGATTGATTACCAAAAATCCATTATACCTAATTGGGAAGTGGCCTTAGGTGCTGATGCTTTAGCTTCTCCTCCAAATTTAACCCTAGATCTATTAGAAGAATTTGTGGTTCCATATCTTCTTAAAATAAAGGATAAATGTGGAGACAAGGTAGGAGTAGTTAACTGGTGGGGCGAAAGTTATGTTAAAGATATGGACCGTTTTCTTGCTTTGAAACATAAAGTATCTCCAAACAATAGTATTTTAAGAGTTCAAGATCCAGACTTAGAGGATATCGATTTAAAGATGATTACTAATTTTGCTCAAAAAAATAAAATGGATCTTACTTTTGGTATCGGAGCAAAAATATTAAGTAGTGGTTCTGTTGAAGATATAGAAGAGAGAGTAGAAAAATATGTTACACATGGTAGTGAAGTCGACAATTTCACATTGTATCTTTGTAATATCAGTAAGGATACACCAGCCAAAAATATCTATGCAGCAATAAATACTGCCCGAAGTTTAATAGATGCAAAGTAAAATATAATTAAATATTAAGAAGGAATTCTCTCAGATTAACAGAAGTAAATAAGTAGGGAATAAAAATAATAATTTTGTAAAAAATAAAATATCTGAGGTTAGAGAAAAGAGAACCTATTTAATGTATATCTATAGTAGATCTATAGGTAAATTTTGTGCATTGAATAGGATTTTTAATTTTAGAAGGAGTAGATGAGCTTGAAAAATATTTTTACAAACCACGCCCAGGAACTTGAAAATGATATTAACAAATATTTAGAAGTTGTTAGTAATTCTAATATGGTTTTTCACAGAGATAGTTTGAATTTTATAAAAGGTAATATTGAAGTATTTGAAAATTCTTTAGATGAAATTTCCACCTTGGAAAATTCAGCAGATGATTATCAAAAAGAAATTAAATATAAATTATATAAATATATGTTAATACCAGAGGCCAGAGGGGATGTATTATCTTTATTAGAAAATATTGATAATATTGTTGATCACATGAAAAAGCTTTTAGTTCAACTTTCAATGGAAAATCCTTATATACCCGAAAGATTAAATGAGGATTTTGAAGAATTGATAGAATTAGTCAGTGAATCTGTAGATTATTTAATTAAATGTATAAGAGCCTACTTTAGAAATATTTCAATGGTTAATGAGTATGTAAATAAAGTCGACTTTTATGAACATGAGGCTGATAAAATTGAGGAAAGAATTAAAAGAAAGGTATTTAATGAACTTGATTTAAAAGAGTTTAGTAAAAAAGTTCATATCAGATATTTTGTTGAAAAAATTGCTGAAATTTCGGATAGGGCTGAAACAATTAGTGAAATAACATCTGTTGCGGCAATCAAAAGACGAATTTAATAATATGGAGTTGATAATGTGATAAATGCCCTATTTTTTATGTCTAGTGGCTTATTTTTAGGTTGGTCTTTAGGAGCAAATGACGCTGCAAATTTATTCGGTACGGCTGTAGGAACAAAAATGGTAAAGTTTAAAACTGCTGCCATTATAATAAGTGTTTTTGTAATAATTGGAGCAGTAATAAGTGGTGCTGGAGCTTCACATACTTTGGGGGCTTTAGGTAAAGTATCAGAACTTCCAGGCGCTTTTATTGTCGCTCTTGCTGCTGCTCTAACAGTTTTTGGAATGACAAATTATGGATTGCCGGTTTCTACTTCTCAATCTATAGTAGGAGCTATCATAGGTTGGAATTTATTCGCAAATATAACTACTGATATTAATGTTTTAAGCAAGATTGTTGGTACATGGGTTTTATGTCCAGTATTATCCGCTTTATTTGCTGCACTATTTTATTTCTTATTTAGTAAAACAATTTTTAAATTTAAAATCCATTTATTAAAGTTAGATCAATATACCCGTATTGGTTTAATATTAGTAGGTGCTTTTGGTGCCTATAGTTTAGGTGCAAACAATATCGCTAATGTAATGGGAGTATTTACTACTTCAGTAAATTTACCACCCCTAAGTATAGGTGGATTCTTTACCTTAAGCAGTACCCAACAACTTTTTATGTTAGGTGGTATTTCTATTTCTGTTGGAGTATTTACATATTCAAAAAGAGTTATGATGACTGTTGGTACAAGTATTTATAAAATAACACCGGTTGCTGCATTAATAGTAGTTTTATCTAGTTCTACAGTATTGTTTTTATTTGCTTCTGAAAGTTTAAAAATTTGGTTAACAAGTAGAGGGCTTCCATCTTTCCCTCTTGTACCTGTTTCAAGTTCTCAAGCAGTGGTTGGAGCTGTATTAGGTATTGGACTTGCCAAAGGTGGAAGAAATATTAATTTATCTGTTTTAAGAAATATTGGCTTGGGATGGGTGGTTACGCCCCTTACCTCAGCAGTTATTTCATATATTTCACTATTTTTTATGCAAAATGTGTTCTTATTGAATGTATACTAAGTTCTGGAGGTGGTATTAAAGAGAAAACTATTAAATTTAATCATTTTCGAAAAATATAAGGGGGAAAAAAAATGAAAAAGTATTTAGTTTTATTTTTACTTTTAGTATTTATTGGGTCTTTTACAGTAGTAGGTCAGGCTCAAGATGTTGAGATTGACTTTTGGTATGCATTATCTGGTAATATTCAGGAAGTAACTTTAAGTATGGTAGAAGACTTTAATGAATCACATCCTGATATTCAAGTCAATCCAGTCCATAGAGGAAGTTATTCAGAAGTTCTTACCTCCTCTATAGCCGCTTATCGTACTGGTAATGCACCACATATTGTACAGGTCTATGAAGTAGGTACTCAAACTTTATTAGACAGTAATGCAATTAAACCTGTATATGAATTATTTGAAGAAAATAATGTTGAAATTAACTGGGATAATTTTATAGGCCCACTTAAAGCTTACTACTCAGTTGAAGGAAATTTATCTTCCTTACCCTTTAATTCATCCACACCATTTTTATACTATAACAAAGATGCTTTTGAAGAAGCTGGTTTAGATCCAGAACAACCACCAACTACATTCAAAGAAGTAGAAGAATATGGTAAACAGTTAGTTGAGAGCGGAGTTGTAGAAAATGGTTTAACTGTAGGTTGGCCTTCATGGGTACTTGCAGAAAATATGTTTACCTGGCATGGACAGCCAATTACTAACAACAAAAATGGTTATACTGATCATGCATCTGAACTAAAAATAAATAGTGAATTTGGTGTTGAACTCTTTAAACAGTTTAAAGAGTGGGAAGAAGAAAACATATTCACTTATGAAGGTCGAGAAGGTACACCTAATCCTTCATTCTTGACTGGACAAACCGGTATGATTATTACTTCTACAGCCTACTTAGGTGGGTTTAAAGAAGGTGCTGACTTTGAAATAGGTTCAGGATTTATACCACATAAAGAAGGATATCCACAAGGTAATTCATTAATTGGTGGAGCAACACTTTGGGTATATGATGGACATAGTGATGAAGAATATCAAGCAATTACTGAATTCTTAGACTATATTGCTTCTGCAGACCAACAGGTGAGATGGCATAAAGAAACTGGTTATTTACCAGTAACTCAAGATGCTGTAGACCAGCTAGACGAAGAAGGTTGGTTTGAAGAAAATCCTAATCATTCAACTGCCTTTAATCAATTAAATGTTGAAACTGATACAGGAGAATTTGCAGGTTTAAGATTAGGAGATTTTGTTGCAATCAGAGAAATTGTTTTATCTGAAATAGAAAGTATATTCTCTGGAGATAAAACAGTAGAAAATGCTCTTGATGATGCAGTAGAAAAAAGTAATCAAAGATTACAAAGATATATTGAAGCTAATGTAGAGTAGGATATTTAAATAAATGTATAATACCAACCCCTCATTTTAAAGTGGGGGGTTGGATATTAATGGAGGGAATCTTGATGGAACAATACAAATTCAAAAGCAAAAAACTGCCATATCTGTTATCTATTCCACAGTTTATAATAGTGACTATTTTTATCCTTTATCCAACTTATAAATCATTAGAGTTGAGTCTTTTTACAACTTCAATTTTTGGGGGTAATAAAGTATTTGTTGGATTACAAAATTTTAATGATCTTTTTTCTTCTCCCGATTATTTAAAGACTGTAGTAGTTAGTTTAATTTTTGCCGGAGGAGTAACCATAATTGGTTTAGCTTTATCACTTTTAATTAGTGTATTAATTAATAATGCATTAAAGGGGTTAACAATTTATAGAACTGCTTTTATATGGCCTTATGCCTTATCTCCAGCAGTTGCAGGTGCAATCTGGATGTTTATTATGCATCCAAGTTACGGTATATTAACTAGTATTTTGCCATTTGAATTAAACTGGATTTTAAATGGGAATCACGCTCTTATATTAATTATATCAGCTGCCACATGGAGAATGCTAGGTTATAATATTGCGTTTTATTTAGCTGGTTTGCAGTCTGTTCCAGTGTCTTTAAGAGAAGCTGCAGCTTTAGATGGAGCAAGCGGGTTTCAAAAATTCTTTAGAATAACTTTTCCACTTTTAACACCAACAACATTTTTTCTATTAACAATGAACTTAGTTTATTCCTTTTTTAGAACTTTTGGGTTAATACATACAGTAACCAAAGGCGGACCTTCAGGTATGACAGAAATCATGGTATATAAAACTTATAAAGATGGTTTTATAAACTTAGTGCCAGGGTTATCTGCAGCCCAGTCTGTAATCTTATTAGCAATTGTAATTGGAATTATTTCATTCCAATTCAAGTACTTAGAAAGGAAGGTCCATTATGCATAAGACTAAATTCCAGAGTTTCTTAAATCATTTATTATTAATTGTATTAGTAATTATTGTTATATTTCCAGTTTATTATGCTTTTGTCATAAGTTCTATAAGTTTTAAAGAAGTTTTTTCTATGCCGCCTAAATTATTACCAGGAACTAATCTAATGGCTAATTACAGTCATGCCTGGAATAGTGTGAATCTTGGTAGACTTCTTATAAACAGTTTGATTTTCGCTTTATTTACTACTTTTGGAAAGATATTTTTATCGATATTAACTTCATTTGCAATTGTTTATTTTGATTTTAGGTTTAAAAACTTTATTTTCTTTATAACACTTTTAACTTTAATGATGCCTGTTCCTGTTAGGATAATGTCTACCTATGAAGTTGTGAGTTCTTTTGGCTGGATTAATAGTTATCAGGGACTAATTTTCCCCATGATAGCTTCAGCTACCGGTACTTTTTTACTAAGACAAATTTTCATGTCGGTACCCCGAGAACTTGCTGAAGCAACTATTGTAGATGGCGGCGGTCCTTTGACTTTCTTATTTAAAGTTTTAATACCTATTGCTAAGACAAATATTGCCGCTCTATTTGTTATTTTATTTATTTGGGCTTGGAATCAATATTTATGGCCTCTAATTATAACAACAAATCCAAATATGAATGTAGTACAATTAGGTATAGAGGCAGTCATACCAAAAGGTGGTACAGCTTTACCTAAATGGAATCAGATAATGCCAGTTGTTATATTTACAATGATTCCACCATTAGGAGTTATTCTTTATCTACAAAGAAGTTTTGTTCAGGGCTTAATTGAACCTGAAAAATAATACTATTAAGGAGTTAAACCATGGATAAGATTGAAAATACTGAGTTATTTATATTTGATATGGATGGGACAATTTATCTAAGTAATACCCTAATTAAAGGATCACTTGAATTAATAGAAAAATTAAACAAAAAGAATATAGATTATACATTTTTAACTAATAATTCTTCTAAAAATACCAGTGATTATAAAAATAAGTTATCAAAATTGGGTATTGATGTAGAACAAAAATATATAGTTAGTTCAGGAGAAGTTACCGCTTCTCATATCAAAGAGATAAAAAATAAAGATGAAAATGATGTTTATATAGTTGGCACTAAATCATTGGAAAAGGTTTTTAAAGATTATGGTTTTAATGTAGTCGATAATAGAAATAAAAATGTTGATTATCTGGTTCTAGGTTTTGATACAACTTTAACCTATCAAAAGTTATGGGATGCTCATTATTTAATCAATAATGGGGTAAAATATTATGCTACAAATCCAGATAAAGTATGTCCCTTAGAAAACAATGAATCTATGCCGGATTGTGGTGCTATTATAAACTTATTAAAAACATCGACTAATGAAGAACCAGTAGTTGTTGGTAAACCTAATGAATTAATGATTAAGTATATATCAAAAGAATTTAATGTAGAAAGAAAAAATATTAGTATGGTGGGGGATAGATTGTATACTGATATAAAAATGGCTGAAACAAGTGGAATTAATAGTATCTTAGTTTTATCTGGTGAAACTAAGCGATCTGATCTTGTAGATTCAACTATAGAACCGGATTTTGTCGTTGAATCAGTAAAAGATCTTAATAAACTTATATAGGAGTGAATGTTTTGGGAATTAATATCATCGCACATCGCGGTTCATCAAAAGCAGCCCCTGAAAACACAAAGGAAGCTTTTAAACAGGCAATCAAAGATCAAGCAGATGGCATCGAATTAGATGTTCATTTAACTGCCGATAATCAAGTGGTAGTAATTCATGATCCCACAATTGATAGAACTTCAAAAGGAAAAGGTTTTATAAAAGATTTTAGTTTAAAAGAATTAAAAGAATATGATTTTGGTAGTTATTTTGATGAATCATTTAAAGATGAAAAAATATTAACTCTAACCGAGGCTTTAGAAATAATAAAAGATTTTAATATCATAAATATTGAAATCAAAAAAGGCTATAATATAAACCAAGGTATTGAAGATGAAGTTTTAAAAAGTATAAAAATGTTTGATTTTGAAAGTGAAATAATAATATCTTCTTTTAACCATGAATCATTAAAAATAATAAAAGATTTAAATAATAATATCAAAATAGCTCCACTTTTTTATGCAAGATTATACAATCCTTGGGAATATGCTATAAATTTAGGAGCAGAATATTTACATCTATATTATAACTTAGTAAATAAAGAAGTTATTGAAAAATGTCATCAACAAGGTATAAAGGTAAATGTATTTACGGTTGATGAAAAATATGATTTAAATAAAATGATTGAATACAATGTTGATGGGATAATAACTAATTATCCAGTAAAAGCACGCAATTTGTTAACAGGTATGAAATTGGAGTAAGGAGATGGTAGTGTGCAAATTATTATAATTGGAGCAGGTGTAATTGGAGCTGCGATTGCAAGAGAATTATCTAGGTATGATATTGATATAAAATTATTAGAAAAGGAACCCGATGTTGCAGATGGAACCAGTAAGGCTAATTCCGGGATTATACATGCTGGTTATAATGCAGATGCCAATACTTTAAAGGGTACAATGAATGTTAAATCGAATCCTACTTATGATCAACTTTGTGAAGATTTAAAAGTACCTTTTAAAAGAAATGGTTCTCTAGTCGTAGGCTTCAATGATGAAGATTTAAAGAAACTCAAAGTAAAAAAGGAAAATGGAGAAAAGAATGGAATTGAAGGGTTAGAAATTCTCAATAGAGAAGAGTTATTTAAAAAAGAACCCAATATTAATAAAAAAGCTCAATATGCATTATATGCTCCTAGTGCAGGTATAATATCTCCTTATGAACTAACAATTGGTTATGCAGATAATGCAGTTCGAAACGGTGCCGAAGTATTATTAAATACAGAAGTTGAAGATCTAATAATAAAAGAAGGGAAAGTAACAGGAGTTATTACAAACCGTGGTAATTATCAAGCCGATTTAGTAATAAATTCAGCCGGACTTTATTCTGATAAGGTTGCTAAAATGGCAGGAGATAAGTTTGAAATCACTCCTCGAAAAGGTGAATACCATTTATTTGATAAAGTACATGGAGATTTAGTGAACAATACTTTGTTTCCAATGCCAACTGAAAAGTCAAAAGGTATTTTGGTTTTACCTACCGTACATGGTAATCTTCTTATAGGGCCTAATGCAAATATTATAGATGATAAAAATGATTTCTCTACTACTTCAGATGGATTAGAAAAAGTATTTGAAGGGGCAAAAAAATTAGTTCCCTCTGTTCCTGAAGATGGGATAATAACTTCATTTTCTGGTTTAAGAGCTTCATTACCATCTAATGACTTTCATATTGGTTTTTCAGAAAATAAAAAAGCATTGATTAATCTGGTTGGAATCCAATCACCTGGTTTAAGCTCTGCTCCAGCTATTGCAGAGAAGATAACAGAGATGGTTAATCAATACTTTAAAAATAATAATATGGAAATTAAATTAAAAGATGATTTTATAGAAAATAATCCTAGTTATCCCCACTATCATCGCTATGAAGAAAATGATGAAGTTGAAAAATGGCAAAATGTAGTAGAAAAAAATGAAGACTATGGTGAAATAATATGCCGCTGTGAACATGTAAGCAGAGGAGAAATTATAGATGCTATTCATCGTCCAGTTCCAGCAAGAACGATAGATGCTATAAAAAGAAGAACAAGGGCTAGTTCAGGTCGATGTCAGGCAGGCTTTTGCGGACCTAGAATTTTAAATATTTTGTCTAATCAATTAGATATTGATCCTTTAGAAGTGACCAAGAAAGGTAGGGACTCTAAAATATTAAAAGCTAAGTCTAAAGAATTAATTATAAAAGATATTAATGAGGAAGATAATGTAGGTGATAAAAATGAAAGTATATAATATGGTTGTTATAGGAGCAGGACCAGCTGGAATTGCTGCAGCTCTCGAGGCCAAAAAAAATGGTATCGATGATATACTCGTAGTAGAAAGAGATGAATATATTGGTGGTATACTTCCTCAATGTATACATAATGGATTTGGTTTAGAATATTTTGGTCAAGAATTAACTGGCCCTGAATATGCTTTTGAATTTATAAAAGAATTAAAGGAAACCGATATAGAAGTATTAACTGAAACAATGGTTTTGGATGTGGATAAAAATAAGGTTATAACAGCATTAAATAGAAAAGACGGTGTGATAAGAGTAAAAGGGAAAACAATAATTCTGGCTATGGGATGTAGAGAACGCACAAGAGAAAATATAAAAATTCCTGGTGATCGACCATCTGGTATATTATCTGCTGGTACAGCTCAAAGATATACTAATATTGAAGGCTATATGCCTGGAGAAAAAGTAGTTATTTTGGGTTCAGGTGATATCGGACTAATTATGGCAAGAAGAATGAAGTTAGAAGGCGCAGATGTAAAAGCAGTATTGGAAATCATGCCGTTTTCTTCCGGTCTAGTAAGAAATAAAGTCCAGTGTTTAGACGATTTTGATATTCCTCTCAAATTACAACATACAATTACCCGAATAGAAGGAAAAGAAAGGTTAAAAAGAGTCCAAGTAGCTCAAGTGGATAAAGATTTTAATGTCATAAAAGGAAGCGAAGAATGGGTTAATTGTGATACGTTACTTTTATCTGTAGGGTTAATTCCCGAAAATGAACTAACCAAAGCAATGGATTTAAAACTACATCCAGTTACTGGCGGGACTTTTGTTAATGAAAACAGAGAAACAAATATAGAAGGAGTATATGCAGCTGGAAATGTTTTGCATGTCCATGATTTAGTTGATTGGGTATCAGAAGAAGCAGAAATAGCTGGTGAAGCTGCTGCTAATTATCTAAATGATAATTTAACTAAAAGAAAAACCAAAATAAAAATATCTCCAGATAGAAATGTAACTTACACAGTTCCTCAAAAAATAGAGTACGAATTTGGCGATAAAAACTTTATTAAAATATTTATGAGAGTTACTAAACCTATTGAGAATGTAAAGGTAAACTTTAAATATAAAGATGAAAATATAGTTAGTTTTCCTAAAAAGATTGTTATGCCGGGAGAAATGGTTACTGCAAACCTCCCCACCGCTCTTATAAAAGACCATATGAAAGAAATTAAAGTCTCTATTGTAAAAAAAGAGGGTGAAACCAATGGAAAAAAATGATATAATATGCACTGGTTGCCCAAAGGGGTGTCGAGTTACAGTAGAAGTCGAAAACGAGGAAATAGTTAATATAGAAGGATATGAATGTCCAACTGGTAAAAAATATGCTATTGATGAATATAAAAATCCAACTAGAATATTACCCACAACTATCAGAGTAAAAAATGGTGAATTTCCATTAGTTCCTGTCAAAACAGCTGAGCCCATCCCAAAAGCACTTCTAATTAAAGCTATGAATATAATAGCTAAAAAAGAGGTGAAAGCTCCTGTAAAAATCGGAGATGTTTTAATTCAAGATATTTTAAATACAGGAGTGAATATAGTAGCAACTCGGAATATAGACAAGAAAGCGGGGGTTTGAAAATTGGATAAAAGTCTCGAAGAATATTTCGAAGACTTTAATGTGATTGCCGGTATTAGTGATGATTCTAGACTTGAAAAAGCACTATATAGTAAGGTTTTAGCAGTATTTTTATTAAATGCTAAATTAAATAAACTAAGTGATTATGCAAGAAAATGTAAAGCACACGATAAAATGCTTTTTTTACATTTAGATTTAATGAAAGGAATGAATTCCGATAGGGAAGCGGTTAATTATCTTGCAGATAATAATTTGTGTGATGGAATTATAACAACCCATCGAAATTTAATTGAATACGCTCAAAAAGTTGGTTTATATACAGTACAAAGAATATTCGTATTAGATTCAGGCACTATTAAAAATGGAATAAAAAGTTTAAAAAAAGTACGTCCTGATGCTGTAGAAATATTACCTGGTCTTATGACACCCCATTTTTTAAAGGAATTAAGCATTGAGATGGATATTCCTTTTATTGCAGGTGGTCTAATTAGATCTCAGAGAGAAGTTGATAAGTTAATAGAAGATGGTATATTTGCAGTTTCTACTAGTGAAGATAAATTATGGTATTAAGCCTATTTGAAGGGGATAAGATTTTTCTTATCCCATATTTTTTTGCGTATATTAAAAGGTATTTAAATAAAATTCAAGAATATATATAAGGAAATGTATAAAATTAATTAAAAATATATAGGAGGTTCTTTAAAAAACAATGGATTATTTCAAGAAAACAAAAATCAAGAAAATTTTACAAGGTGATATTGATTCTTATCAAGATGTAATAGTATTAGGATGGGTAAAGACAAAAAGAGTATCTAAAAATATTGCATTCTTAGAAATTAATGATGGTTCTACACTAAAAAATTTACAGATTGTAATTTTAGATCCTTCAAAATATGAATTGGATGATTTAAATAGAGGAAGTAGTGTTAGAATAAAAGGTTATTTAGAAGAAGTACCAAATCGTGAACAAAGTATAGAAATGAAAGCAGAAGATATTGATATAATAGGTACTGCTCCTGATAATTATATTTTGCAAAAAAAGAAACATACTTTTGAATTTTTAAGAGAAATTGCTCACTTAAGACCAAGAACTAAAACTTTTAGTACGGTTAATAGATTTAGAAACAAGATGGCTAACGCCATTCATAAATATTATCAAGAAAGAGGTTTTCAATACATTCATTCTCCAATAATTACTGCTAGTGATGCAGAGGGTGCTGGAGAAATGTTTAAAGTTACTACTCTTGATCTTGATAATGTTCCTCATAATGATAATGAGGAAGTAAATTTTGAAGAAGATTTCTTTGGTGAACAAACTGGCTTAACTGTTAGTGGACAGTTAGAAGCAGAAGTTATGGCTACTGCTTTGGGAGATGTATATACTTTTGGTCCAACTTTTAGAGCGGAGAACTCTAATACAACTAGACATGCCTCAGAATTTTGGATGATAGAGCCTGAAATGGCATTTTGTAACTTAGATGAAATGATGGATGTCATAGAAGACTTTATAAAATATCTATTTGAATATGCTTTAGATGAAGCAGCTGAAGAAATGGAATTTTTTGATAATAATATTGAAGAGGGCCGAAAAGAAACATTAAAAAGTATAATTAATTCAACTTTTGCTAGGATAACTTACACTAAAGCAATCGAAATTCTAAAAGATGCAGAGCAAGACTTTGAATTTCCTGTTGAATGGGGTATGGACTTACAAACAGAGCATGAAAGGTATTTAACAGAAAAATATTACAATAAACCAGTCTTGGTTACTGACTATCCAAGAGGTATTAAAGCTTTTTACATGCGTATAAATGAAGACGGAGATACTGTAGCTGCTGTTGATTGTCTTGTGCCAGAAGTTGGCGAAATTATTGGAGGTAGCCAAAGAGAAGAAAGATATGATGTATTAAAAGAAAGAATGGAAAATGAGGATATGAATATTGATAAGTATCAATGGTTTTTAGATCTAAGAAAATTTGGTACAGTTCCACATTCTGGCTTTGGTTTAGGTTTTGAAAGAATATTAATGTACATTTCAGGAATGAAAAATATAAGGGATGTAATACCTTTCCCAAGGACACCCGGTAATGCAGACTTCTAATAAAATAATCATCTTATTATTTTTATTAATATTACTTTTTAATTTTACTGCTTTTGCAGAAAAAGATATTCAATCTGATTTTCAAGCAGTAGTATATAGTGGACAACCATCCGGAGTATTTGCTGCAGTTAGTGCAGCAAGGAATGGTTTATCTACTATCTTAATCTTAAAAAGAGATAATCCAGGTGGTTTAATGACTTATGGTGGTTTAAACTACCTGGATTTAAATTTTGATAAAAAAGGTAATATAATTAATAGAGGGATGTTTGAGGAATGGTATAAACGGATCGGAGAAAAACAAAGTTTTACCTATCAGAAAGCTACTAATGTTTTTAATAATATGTTAGATGAGGCAAATGTTAAAATACTTAGAAATACTTTAGTAAAAAAGGTTGAAGTAAATGATAATTCAATAAAAAATATAAAACTAAAAAGTAAAGATGGAAAAAATTATAATATTTCAGGGGAATACTATATAGATGCGGAACAGGATGCTGAATTATCATATTTAGCTGGAGCTGATTTTTTCAATTACGGTTCAGATATAAATTTAAATAACCGATATATGGCTTCAACACTAGTTTTAAATATTGATAATATTGATCTTGGTAAATTAAAAATTGATATACAGCAAAATAAATTTGGACCTTCATTTTTAAAAAACGGTCATGCATATGGATTCAAACAAATTGGCAATTTATATAAACCCCAAAACAAAAATATAAAGCTTAGAGGGTTGAATATAATATTTAATGAAAATGATAATGGCAATTATCATGGTTCAATTAACGCCCTTTTAATTTTTAATCATAACCCTCTATTAACTTCACAAAAAGAAAAAGCATATCGAATAGCTCGTAAGGAAAGTAAAAAAGTATTGCAGTTTTTGCGAGAAAATTTAGGAGGTTTTGAAAACGCCACTTTAAATAAACCGGCCGAAGAATTATATATACGTGAATCCCGTCATCTTATTGCAGAAGAGATGTTAAAAACAGAAGATCTATTGGAAAACAAGATAAAAGAGAATACAGTTGTATTTGGTACTTATCCTCTTGATTATCAGGCATCAGATCCTGCATATCAGGGTTTTGTACTTTTTAATCCGGCGGTTTATGGTATACCATTTGGTTCATTACTTCCAACTAATATTGACAATTTAATGGTTGTTTCACGCAGTACTGGAATGAGTTCTTTAGCAGCTGCTAGTGGTAGGGTATTACCAATACGTATGAATAGCGGAGCTGTTGCTGGTAAAGCCGCTTCATTAGCAAATGAAAATAATATCGATCTTAAAGAATTAAACAATAGCAATAATTTGATTAAGAAAATACAAGACTATATGGAGTTGGATTTAGAAAATTATCGCAAATATGATCCTATTATTGAAAAGGATATTTATTATCCCTATATTAAAGAACTCGTCAATTTGGGTTTGCTAATTGGGGGATATAATAATGATTTCAAATTAAAATCTTCAATTACAGAGTATGAATTTTCCCAATTATTAATTAAAGGTATGAAAAGAAGAAATTCGAAGTTGCTTTATGACTGGGTTCCAGGTGGTTTAGAATCAATAAGTACTTTAAAGAAGTTAGATAAAATAAATGCATATAGATTACTATTGGCTGCAAGCAGTCATCGAGTTTCTGAAATTGATAAAGAAAATTATTTCAATATTTTAGCAGTCGAAAATTATGTTCCAGATGGTTTTAACAATGATATTAAAAAAGATCAGAATCTTACAAGGAAAGAAGCATATTATTTAGTTGGTTACTTTTTAAAACAAACTCAACTATCTGAACAGTTAATAAAATATAGGGGTATAGAGAATGAATAAGGAAGCTAGTTATTTAAAAACATCTATCGGAACATTGAAAATCATAGTTAAAAATGATAAGTTAATATCAATTAATTATTGTAATAATATTATTAAACAACAGACTAATATGTCGTTTTCAGAAACTATGCAAGATGTTGTGAAACAATTAAAAGAATATTTTCAAAAAGATAGAAAAAACTTTAATATCCCTTTGAAATTTAGTGGAACCCAATTCCAAAGGGATATTTATAAGACTTTAATTGAAGTTGAATATGGTAATACTATTTCTTATAAAGAATTAGCTGAAAGAAGTGGTCATTCCAATGCTTATCAAGCTGTTGGTACAGCTTTAAAAAAGAATAAGATTGCGATTATAATTCCGTGTCACCGTGTTATAAAAAGTGATGGTACTTTAGGTAACTATAACGGAGGTAAATGGCGCAAAGAAAAGTTATTGAAATTAGAAGAATAGTCTTATTTATAAAATTTTATAAGTTCATTAAAAAATTTGTCTTTCTCAGGACCATAATTTATTACATGAGGAGAATTTTCTAAAATAGTAATTTTTTTATTTTTAGAACTAATATTATTATAAATTTTATGAGCTGACTTTAATGGTACTAGTTTATCTTTTTTAGAATGTACTATTTTAAGATCTGATTTTATATATTTTAATATTTTCCGAGTTTCTAACATTAGTTTATGAAGCTCTGCTAATTGCTTGGTATAATCTTTACAGCTGTAATTTTTTAAAAGATTAATAAGATTTGGATCCTCAATATCATCTTCAATTTGATAATTAGTTGAGATAACGGGCTTAATATATTTTAAAAGATGAGTGAATATTATATTCTTATTTTCAGAATATAAAGCAGGTGAAATCAAAAATAAACTTTTAATTTCAAAGTGTATTGAAGAAAGCATTGAAATTAAAGAACCCATAGATAATCCAATCAGATGTATATTTTCATATTCATTTTCATTATTAATAATGATGTCATATACTTTTCTCAACCAATCTTTTCTACCGGTTTTTCTAAAATCTTTTGAATTAGTTCCATGTCCTGGAAGTCGGGGAATTAATACTGTAAAGTTAAATCTATCATGAATAAGTTCTCCCATATTTTTCATTTCACGAGGACAACCAGTATATCCATGAACCAATATAACCAAATCTGATTTTGAACCTTGTAGTCTTACTTCTGTAGCTAAAGGATTTATTTCAGGGCTATGATTTAAAATATCAAACATTGCTAATCCTCCTAGTATATATATATAATTTGTTTACTATTAAAATAATTTCGTTAATATTATTAATAATCCTTTAAATAATAAAATAAATTTGGTGATTTATATGAATAAAATAGATATAACATTTAAAAAAGCAATTATTCCTGTTTTTTCAATGGTAATATTTTTAATAACTGCTGTTTTGATTTGGGATGCCCCGATCCATATTCCTTTAATTATGGAATTAACATTTACCTTGTTTCTTGCTCTTTACTGGGGTTTTAAATGGGATGAATTAGAAGAAATGATGTTTTCTAGTTTTGCTAAAATAGGTAATGTTTTGATTATAATTATGTTAATTGGGATGATTATTGGGATTTGGATTGAAAGCGGAACTGTACCAACCATGATATTTTATGGCCTTAAATTTTTAAGACCACAGTATTTCTATGTAATTAGTTTTATACTTTCGGCTGTTGTATCAATCTCAATAGGAACTGCTTTTGGTACGGTAAGTACTGTAGGTCTAGCTTTAATTAGTATAGCTCAAGGGATGGGAATATCTCTCGCTTTAGCAGCTGGTTCTATTATATCAGGTGCTTATGTAGGAGATAGGATGTCACCTTTATCTTCAATAGCTATTTTAACTGCTCATAGTGCTGATAGTGATTTACACGAAATGATTAAAGAAATGTTAAAAACATTCTGGATTCCATTTACACTTTCTGCAATTATATATTTCATAATAGGTTTAAGTTATAATGGTTATTCTTATGATGTATCACAGATTTCAACCTTACTGGATGGATTGGTAAATAATTACTTAATATCAATAGTAATGTTAATACCTCCATTATCAATAATTATATTAGCTGTAAAAAAGGTCCCTACAATATTGAATTTAATAATTAACTTAATTTTAAGTTCCATTATAGGAATTTTTATCAGTGGAATGACAATTAATAAAATAATTAGTTCAATGTATTCAGGGGCTGTAGGAAAAACATCGATTTCCTTATTAAATAAACTGCTAACTAGGGGTGGGTTATCGAGTATGCTTGAACTCATCTCATTAATAATTCTAGCAGTTGTATTAGGGGGGCTTTTAGAGAAATTAGGTATTTTAAATACAATATTAAGTAAAATAATAAAAGCGATTGAAAATCGTAGTCAGTTAATATCTGTTACGATGGCCTCCTCTTTTATAACAGCTCTTTTGAGTTGTAATCAACTTTTAGCAGTATTTTTACCAGGTAAAATGCTTGGTGATAAATATGATGAAATGAATGTACCAAGAAGTATTTTAGGTAGATCCTTAGGAGATTCGGGTTTAATTTTATCTCCACTTATTCCCTGGAATGTTAATGCTTTAATGATGATGGGGATTCTAAATGTTCATACCTTAGAATATTTTAAATTCACATTTTTTCCAATATTAGTTCCCATAACAGGTTTAATTTTGGCAAATTTTATAAAAGGAGGAAGAAAAGATGGATCAAAATTTAAAAAAGAAAGTAGATAGTTATAAGGATGATATCATAAACTCATTACAAGAGATAGTACAGGTTAAAAGTGTTGAAACCCAAGCACAGGAAGGTATGCCTTTCGGAGAAGGGGTTGATAGAAGTCTTAGAAGATTTTTAGAAATAGCCAATGATTTAGGTTTGAAAACTAAATATGTTGATGGTTATGCAGGTCATGTTGAAATAGGAGAAGGCGAAGAAACATTAGGTATATTATGTCACTTAGACGTTGTACCTGAAGGTACAGGTTGGACTTATCCTCCATATGAAGCAGAAATTCATGACAATAAAATGTATGGCAGAGGCACTATAGATGATAAAGGACCTGCAGTTGCTTCACTTTATGCTTTAAAAGCTATAGAAGATAGTGATATTAATTTAAATAAAAGAGTACGCTTAATTTTGGGTACTGATGAGGAAAGTGGATGGGAAGGGCTGGAATACTATTTTAAAAAAGAATTCAAACCAGAAATAGCTTTTAGTCCAGATGCTCAATATCCTGTTATACATGCTGAAAAAGGAATTTTAATATTTGATTTAAATTATGAATTTGAATCTTATGAAGAAAATTATTTGGATAAAAATAATTATAAATATGAAGTATTATTCCTTAAAGGTGGTAATGCTCCCAACATGGTTCCAGATAACTGTGAACTATTAATTAAAACAGATTATGGAAAAGCACTAGAAAAAAAGTTAGCTGATTTTAAAAATAAAACAGATTATGATATTAAGTTAAATAAAGAGGGTAAAAATAAGTATAAATTAATTTCTGGCGGAGTATCAGCCCACGGAAGTATGCCTGAAAAAGGTAAAAATGCTATTTCAAGATTAATGGCTTTTATAGCCGAATTAGATAAAGTTAATATCCAAGAATTTGTCGATTTTTATAATAATAATATAGGGTTAGATTATTATGGTGAAAGAATTGGATGTAATCTTGAAGATGAAGTTTCAGGTAATTTGATATTTAACGTAGGGCAAATTAATTTTACTGAAAATCTTATTAAAACCACTGTAAATATTAGATATCCAGTTACTAAAAATAAAAATGAAGTTTTAGAAGGTATAAAAAACGAAGTAGGTCAGTATGATGTTTATTTAGAAATGAAAAATCATCAAGAACCTCTTTATGTTCCCAAGGACGATTCTTTAGTGCAAAATTTAATGGAAGTATATAGAAAAGTTACTGGTGATAATGATAGTGAACCAATCGCTATCGGGGGCGGTACTTATGCAAGGGCTGTTCCTAAAGGAGTTGCTTTTGGTGCATTATTTCCAGGAGAGGAAGAATTAGCTCATCAGAAAGATGAATATATTGATATTGAAAACTTGCAAAAAAATGCTTTAATAATTGCTTCTGCAATTAAAGCTCTAGCAGCAGAGAAATAGGGGTGTTAAAATGAAAATTAGTATCAGTAATTTTCCTGATATTAAAGTAGGTAATTATACAGATAGTCAAGCTGGGACGGGTTGTTCCGTTGTATTATTTGACGAACCACTTGCTGGTTCAGTTAGTGTTATGGGGGGAGGACCTGGAAGTAGGGAACTAGCGCTTTTGAATCCTACCACTGGAATGGATCAAATTAACGCTGTATTATTAACAGGAGGTAGTGCTTTTGGATTATCTGCTGCTGATGGTGTAATGAAATTTCTGGAAGAAAAGAATATTGGTTTTGATACTGATATAGCTAAAATACCTATTGTTCCCTCTGCAGTTATTTATGATCTAAACCATAAAAACTCTAAGATAAGACCGGGCAGTAATGAAGGTTATTATGCCTGTGATACAGCAAATAATGAATTTATCATTGGTTCCAGGGGGGTTGGTACTGGTGCTACATGTGGTAAATTATTAGGAGTTGATAAAGCTTCAAAATCTGGTCTTGGTTTTTCCGAAATAACTTCAGGTGATATTAAGATTTCTACTTTAACTGTTTGTAATGCAGTAGGTAATATTTTTGATCCCAAGACAGGTGAAATTGTCGCTGGTATTAAAGGTAAAGATGGTTATATTTCTTATCAAGAAATAGTTGAAAAAGAATTTATGAATATGTTTGGAATGAATACTACTTTAGGTGCAGTAATTACCAATGTTCAACTTGATAAAGCTAAACTAAAAAAGATAGCTGAAATGGCACACGACGGTCTAGCAAGAACTGTTAATCCTGTACACACAATGTTTGATGGAGATATGATCTTTGTATTTTCCACAAATGAAGTTACGGCCGATATTAATAAAACAGGAGTATTAGCTGCTGATACAGTCTCTCAATCCATTCTAAACGGTATTGAAGCTGTGAAAGAAGATAGGAAAGGAGAATGATAAAATGAAGTATGAAAATAGTAATTCATTAATAGATTTTTTAAAAAACAGTTCTTCTCCCTTTCATGTAGTTGATAATACTGCAAAAATATTAGAAAATAATGGATTTAATCGTTTAAATATAAAAAACAAATGGGAGTTAAAAGAAAATAGCAAATATTATGTAACTAAAAACGATTCCGCTATTATAGCTTTTACAACTGGTAAAAAATCTGAACTTTCAGAAGGTTTGAAAATAGTTGGCGCTCACACGGATAGTCCTTCTATTAAAATAAAACCCAAACCTGAATTTGAAGATGAAGATTATTATTTAAAACTTAATACCGAAGTATATGGAGGGCCAATTTTAAATACATGGTTTGATAGACCTCTTACTTTAGCTGGTAGAGTTAGTGTATTAAAAGATGAAAATTTGGAAAATATTAATATTAATTTTAAAGATCCTTTAATGATTATTCCTAATCTGGCAATTCATTTAAACAGAGATATTAATAAAGGTCAAAAAATAGATAAACAAAAAGATTTAATACCAATTATGAAAACTTTAGATCAAAATGAGGATATTGAAAATTATTTAATGAACTTAATTGCTGAAAAGCTTGAAGTTAATAGTTCAGATATTTTGGATTTTGATCTGTATTTAAGAGATACTGAAGATCCTATTGTAATGGGAAGTGAAAAGGAATTTCTAAATGCTGGACAAATTGATGATTTAGGTATGGCTCATGCTGGAATAAGGGCATTAACAGAGAGTAATAATAATAGTTTTAAATTATTAGTGCTTTTCGATAATGAAGAGATTGGAAGCAATACTGATGTTGGAGCTGACTCTCCTTTGTTAAGTAATTTAATTGAAAGAATAGTATATTCTTTAGATGGAAATAGAGTAGATTTTCTACAAATAATAGAAAACACTTTTATGATTTCTGCTGATATGGCACATGCAGTCCATCCTAATTATTCCGAAAAACACGATCCAACTAACAAACCGGTGATTAATAACGGACCAGTTATTAAAATTAGTAGTAATCGAAGATATACTACTGATAGTTACTCAGGCGGATATATTAAAAAGTTGTGTGATGAAAACGATATTCCCTACCAAAATTTTGTAAATAACTCAAATGAAAGAGGCGGTTCAACAATAGGCCCCTTAAATTTAAGACATTTAGGAGTGAAATCGGTAGATATTGGTAATCCAGTCTTATCTATGCATTCAATAAGAGAACTATATGGATTAAAAGATCATGAATTAGTTATTGATTTATTAACTGCATTTTATAACGATTAAATGAAAGGGTGGTAGAATTGAGTTACAATTTTGATAAAAATATTGATAGAACTAATACAAATTCTATAAAATGGGACATGACTGACCAATATTTTGATAAAGAGAAATGTTTACCCCTTTGGGTAGCCGATTCAGATTGGGAAACCGCTCCTGAAATTAAAGAGGCGATAAATAAAAGAGCTGATCATGGAGTATTTGGTTATACTTACACCTCAGAAGAATTAACTCAAACTGTTATTGACTGGGTTAAAAGTCAATATGACTGGGAAATAAAAAAAGATTGGGTAGTTTATGCAAATGGTGTTGTACCATCAATTAATATTTCTATTAGAGCTTTAAGTATCCCAGGAGATGGTGTTATAATTCAAACTCCAGTATATTTTCCATTCATATCTACCGTTAAAAATACTGGACGACAACTCGTAAATAATCAGTTAATTAATGACGATAATTATTATAAAATAGACTTTGAAGATTTAAATTATAGTTTATCACCTGAAAATGAAGAAAGCTGTAAAAGAGGAGAATTATTATTACTATGTAATCCTCATAATCCTGTAGGACGGGTTTGGAATGAGGATGAACTTGAAAAAATTAATAAAACAGTTATTGAAAATGATCTTATTCTTATTTCAGATGAAATTCATTCGGATTTTGTTTTTGGTGATAACAAACATATTCCTGCTGCGAGTCTTTCAAAAGAAATTGAACAAAGAAGTATTACTTTAATGGCTCCTAGTAAAACTTTTAATATAGCAGGACTTCATACTTCTTTTGCAATAATTCCTAATAAAAAGATCAGGAGAAAATTTAAAAATGTAAAAGATCATTTAGTAGGAGCAGGAAGTATTTTTGGACTAACTGCAATGAAAGCCGCTTATAACAAAGGTGAGCCTTGGCTAAAGGCACAGCTTGAATATATTAAAGATAATATTGACTATACTGCAGAATTTCTAGATAAAAATCTACCACAAGTTAAATATTCTAAACCAGAAGGTACTTATTTATTCTGGTTAGACTTTAGGGAAGTTGAATCTTGTTCAGAAGATATTAATAATAAATTAGTTAAAGAATTTAGTGTTGCTCTTGAACCAGGTAACTGGTTCGGAGAAGGGGGAGCTGGGTTTTTAAGAATGAATCTTGCTACTCCTAGAAGTAACCTTAAAAACGCATTAGAAGGAATCAAAAAATATATCGAAAAATATTATAAATAAGTGGAGTGAAATAATGAGTGAAGTTATAGTAATAGGTGGCGGACCTGCCGGCATGATGGCTGCAGGAACTGCTGCTAGTAGAGGTAAAGAAGTTGTTTTATTCGAGAAAAATAATAAGCTTGGCAAAAAATTATATATCACAGGAAAAGGAAGATGTAATTTCACAAATAAATCAGATGTAAATACTTTATTAGAGAATGTAGTTAACCATAAAAACTTTTTATATAGTGCATTTTACACAATGGATAGTGAAAGGTTAATACAATTTTTTGAAGATTTAGGTTTGAAAACAAAGGTTGAAAGAGGTAATAGAGTTTTTCCCGCCTCTGATAAAGCAAGTGATGTCAATAAAACTTTAAAAAAATATTTAAATAAAAATAATGTTGAAGTAGTTTATAAAAAAATAAAAAATATTGAAACTGAAAATAACAAAGTCAAAGCTGTGATTACAGAAAAAGATGAAGTATATTACTGTAAATCTTTAATTTTAGCAACAGGTGGATATACTTATCAGGCGACTGGGTCAACCGGTGAAGGTTATAAGATGGCAAAAGAACTCGGTCATACTGTAAATGATTTATATCCTTCTTTAGTTCCGCTAGATCTTTACGAAAGATATGAAACAGAAAAATTAGAAGGTTTAAGTCTTAAGTTTGTTAAAATTAAAATTAAAAACCCTAATAATGAAGTTATTTATCAAGACTTTGGAGATATGGTATTTACAGAAAAAGGTGTCTCAGGTCCAATAATTTTATCTGCAAGTTCTAATTTAAAAGATGTTAAAGATAAAAATTATATATTATCTATTGATTTAAAGCCTGCTTTGAATTATGATCAATTAGATAAAAGGATTCAAAGAGATTTTGAAAAATATGCCAATAAAGATTTCAAAAATTCCTTAAATGATCTTTTACCTTCGAAGTTAATTCCAACTTTCTTGAATCGAACAAAAATTGATTTAAGAAAAAAAGTAAATCAGATAACTTCTGATGAAAGAGAAAAAATTATTAGTCTTTTAAAGGAATTTAATTTTACAATAAAGGATTATAGTTCAATTGATGAAGGAATTGTTACTGCAGGTGGAGTAGAGGTTGATGAAATTAATCCAACTACAATGGAATCAAAAGTTGTGGAAGGATTATATTTATCCGGTGAAGTAATAGATGTTGATGCCTATACAGGTGGTTTTAATTTACAAATTGCTTTTTCTACTGGTTATCTTGCAGGATTAAACGTATAAAAAAAGTAAATAAGCAAAAAGAAAAGGTTTCCCGTTTGGGAAACCTTTTTAATACTATACTATTTAAATTTGTAATTAGGTAATTATGTTACTGGATTCTTGTTCTTGAGCTTCTTGTTCGCCTTCTTCACCAGTAATATAACCATTAATAATTTTATTTACAGAATTCATAACTTCATTGAATTTCTTTTGACTTTCAATATAAGATTTAATTGCTGGATTTTGTTCCATTTTCATCTGAATACTCTGAAGTTCTTTCTGTTGCTTTTCGCTAACTTCTTGACCATTTGCGCGAGCCATTTGAAGTTGCTTATTTGTGTTTTCATATTCTTCTAATAAAGAAGTAGCTTCTTCATCATCATATAAAGCACTTTCTTTTTTCTTAAGTTCTTTATATTCTTCTGCTTCAACAAGTTCTTGACCTAATTCTTTCGCTTTTTCAATAACTGACATTATTTAATTCACCTCATTTTTATAGTAATCAACACTTATTAATCTTAACATCACTTACCCGATATGTCAAATTTAAGAGTAGATCAAAATCTGTTTTCTAATTCAATAAAAATAATTTTACTAATTATTTTGTTCATTATTTTCAATGATTTTTAAATACTTCTTATCTAGTAGCTATATCGAATTTAATATTATGAATAATATATAGCTAGAATTAACTATATTTATTATGATTTGATATAAATAGTATTAAGTAATAAAATATAATTAGTAGAGACGTGATTAAAAAATAATAATTGAAAGGGGGTTCTAACTATGTCTTTATTCGGGAGTAGTTATGATGATGAGAAGTTAAAAAATGAAGCCTTAAATGCTATAGATGAAAACCCCACTATTAGAGGACTACCAAATATAAATATAATATCTGAAAAAGGAAATATAAGTATATTCGGTTCTGTAAAAAATGATAAACAGAAAAAAGAAGTTCAGCAGGCCATTAAGAAAAAGTATCATGACAATAATATAGATTATGAATCTATTGAGATTGAATTAAAAAGTGAATAGAAATTGATAAGGGCAGTTTAAAAGCTGCCCTTTATTATTTGTTATTATATTTTTTAATTTATTCTACAGTATCTTTAAAAACTGAATTCAACTCTCCACCTAAAATCAAAATTATACTAGAAAAATATAACCAGAGCATCAAAATGATTATTGTTGAAAGAGATCCGTAAACAACTGAAAAGTTTGCAATATAATTTACAAAAATAGAGAATAAGTAGGATAAAATAGTCCAACCGAGTACTGTAAAGATTGTTCCTGGTAAAACTTTTTTAAAAGACTGTTTTTTATTAGGTAAAAACATATAAAGAGTTGTGATAATCAAGATAATACTTATTGGGAGCGCGTATATTTTGAATATATTTATTAGATTAAAGATATTTTGGTTAATTGTTAAATATTCATCGATATACAGCATGAACTCTCTGCCAATATTAGGAAGAGTTAATAAGAAAACTATTCCTATAATAACTAAAATAGTATAGAAGATATCAATTAATTTAACAAACAGGTAATTTCTAGTTTCTTTAACTTCATATGCCATATTAAGTGAAAGCATTAAAGCCCTTATACCTCGAGAAGATGCCCAAAGAGTACCTATTATTGATAAAGACAATATGCTATAATCTCTTAAAATAATATTTTGGCGAATATATTCTAAAACTAATTCATGGACTTCAGAGGGAAAAAATAGCTGTATTGCACTTATAATCAAATTAGTATCAAGGGATAACTGTCCTAGTATAGCAAATAGAATTATTAGAAAGGGGAATAAAGATAAGGTTAAAAAGAAAGCCATCAGAGCTGCATATGCGGAAATATCATGGCGATTATATCTTTTTATTAGTCTTTTAAATATCAGAGCATATTTATTGTTTTTCTTAGGATCTCCTGCCATAAAACCACCTAACTTTATATATATTTAAATATAATCTAAATTTTAGTTAGAGTATCTAGAGCATATTCAATATCTTCTTCAGTTGTATGCCAACCTATTGAAAATCTCAAAGTACCCTGAGGAAAAGTCCCTATAGTTTTATGTGCTAATGGAGCACAATGTAATCCAGATCTTACCATTATTCCATATTCTTCGGCTAATTTAAATCCTAAATCACCGAGATCATAACCTTGAACTGTTAAAGGAACTGTAGGTACTTTATTTTCTATATCTAAAGAACCTAAAACATTAATCTTATTAATATCGCTAATTCCATTTAAAAAGTTTTCTAATAGTTTAATTTCATGGTTGTGAATTGCTTTTATCCCAACACTATTGATATATTCAATCCCGGCTTTTAGACCAATAACTCCAGGGGTATTTAAAGTTCCACTTTCAAATTTATCAGGTAAAAAATCAGGTTGTTTTACACTTTCGGATAGACTACCAGAACCACCAGTAATTAATGATTCCATTTTTTCAGCCATTTCATCACTTAAAATCATGCCCCCGATTCCTTGGGGTCCTAATAAACTTTTATGACCTGTAAAACCAAGAAAATCTAAATTTAATTCTGTAAAATCAATATCTAATATTCCTGCTGTTTGAGCAGTATCAATAGCATAAAAAAGACCATGTTTTTCTGCAATTTTGCCTATTTCTTGAATAGGTAAAATTGTACCAGTTACATTTGAAGCATGGTTTATAAGAATTAATTTTGTGTTTTCTTTAATTTCTTTTTCTATTAATTCATGATTAAGAATTCCCTTTTTATCAGCCTCTACATAGCTAACTTCTATTATGTTATTTTCTTCTAATTGATTCAGAGGTCTAAGCACAGCATTGTGTTCTAAAGAAGTAGTAATTACATGATCATTTTTTGTTAATATACCTTTAATTAAGTAATTTAATGATTCAGTGACATTTTTAGTAAAAATGACATTTTCAGGTTCACCAGCATTAAAAAATTCAGTTAATATAAACCTTGCTTTCATAATTTCACGTCCAGCCTCCATCGCACACTGGTAACCACCACGACCAGGACTACAATTTATATTTTTCATAAATTCAGTCATTTCTTCGATGACAGACTTGGGTTTGTATCTTGTTGTAGCAGCATTATCTAAATAAACTTCTTTCATAATATAATCCTCCTAATTGATTAGAAATCTCTTTCTTTTAAATATGCCTTTGTCTTTCCCTCAAAATTATTAATTACCTGTTCGATATGATCCATAGTTTTGTTTATAGCTACTTCTACAGTATATGATAATCTGTTATTTACAATTAAGGAAAGCATACCATGATAATATAACATATTTACTTCATCAATCTTTTTAGATTCTTCTAAAGTGAAATTCCCATTTTCAACACATTCTTTCAAAGGTTGAGTAATATTACTTTGATCATTGACATTATCAGTTAAAAGAGGTAAATACATTGATGAGGTATATTTGAAGTCTTCAGGAAAAAGTTTGAAGTACTTATTTATTAATATAGTAGGTTTTTCTTCAATGTTTTCGCCGAATATAGAATAATAAATTTTAGGATTTTTAAATGAATACTTACAAAATGTTTCCCATAATTCAATGTAATTATCTAGAGGGTCTTTGGAATTATCAATAATTTTTTCGATCTCTTTAAAATAATCCTTCATAAAGTTTATAGAAGCAAAGAAGATAAGCTGTCGGCTATTATCGAAATAGTTATAAATAGTTGCAGGATTATAGCCGGAGATTTCGGCAACTTTCCTTACTGTAATATTTTCTATACCATCCTTTTCCATTAATTTAATTGTGGAATTTACAAACACTTTAATAATTCTTTTTACTTTTACATCATCTTTATCAAAATCTATCATAAATATACACACTTCCTTTGTTTTCACTGGATATTTAATTACTATGAGTAATTTAGCTTATACCTAACAATGTAATAATATAATAAAAAAGTTTACATTTCAAGATTATTTAACTTTGTGATAGAAATAACTTTTATAACTTTGCAGGAATAATTTGACCTACAAAGAATTAAAAAAACGTGGTTAATAAATAAACATGTTTAAAATATAAATATAATTACGTATATTTATCCATTATCGTAAAAATGTCAGTTTTTATTAAACTGGAGAATTCATTAAGAAAGAGTGATTATATGATTCAATTTGAAGAAGATGACATAAAAAAGAAAAGAATTTTAAAAGCCTTTATTAATACAGTAAGGAATTTGATAAGAGATGAAGGCATTGAAAATGTTACAATTAGAAAAGTAGCAAACAAGGCTGGTTACAATAGTGCTACAATTTATAATTATTTTGATAATTTAAACCAATTAATATTTTTTGGAGCTATTAGTTTTTTAGATGATTATGTAAAGGCAATTCCATTTTACTTAAACAAAAGTGAAGATGAACTTGATCAGTTTTTATTGATCTGGAAATGTTTTGTTAAAAATTCATTTGATAATCCGCAAATATTTTATGCGATATTCACAGAGAATATAGGTGACAGTTCAGAAAATCTCTTTAAAAAATATTATGAACTTTTTCCTGAAGAATTAGATAATATACCAAAAAAGTATATCCCAATGCTTTTAGAGTCTGAACTTTCCAAAAGATGTTCAATACATATTAAACCTTGTATTAAAGCTGGATATTTTACAACTGAGAAGGCTGAGGAAGTTGATGAACGAATAAGGTTAGTTTATCATGGGATGTTATCCTTAATGATTAATAATAGGCTTAATTATTCCAAAGAAGAGGCTACAGAAGTTTTTATGAAATATATTAGATCTATAACAAAAAGCCAGGCTTTAAACGCTCGCTAGTAAATTTTTTAAAAATATAAATTTTTTGAATATTAAAATATTTCAAAAATATGTTAGTAGGAGGTGATTTAAAAATATACATTGAATACCGAAAAGGGGTGAACACTTTCATTTAATACTTTCTAATATTGATTTTTAAGTAGAATGATAATTGAGTAGTAGGTCAAATTATAAGGAGTGATAATAAGTGAATAAATCCTGGTCAGAAAACAAGACTTTTTGGATTGCTTTTATCTTGACCATCTTATTTGTCCTCTGGGGAGTATTTGGAATCACAAGTCTAAGAGCAGCAGCAGATATATCATTTAAATTTGTAACTGAAACTCTTGGTTGGTCATTTATGTTAGGTGCAACTATATTCGTTTTAGTTGCTATGTATATAATGTTAAGTAAAGTAGGAGATGTAAAATTAGGTAGACCAGATGAAGAACCAAAATATACGCGTTTTGAATGGTTCTCAATGTTATTTAGTGCTGGGATGGGAATTGGACTCGTTTTTTGGAGTGTTTCTGAACCAATTTGGCATTATATCTGGCCTTCAACCGGTGCTGCTGCAAATGCTGCAGCAGAAACACCAGAAGCAGCCATTAATGCAATGAGATTAGCCTTTTTCCACTGGGGAATACATCCTTGGTCAATCTACATTATAGTTGGTGGTTCTTTGGCATATTTCTCATATCATAAAGGACTTCCAATGTTACTTAGTGCTACCTTGGAACCTATTATTGGTGAAGAAAATCTAGACACAGGGTGGGGTAGATTAGTTAATATAATTGGTGTTTATGCTACATTATTTGGCTTAGCAACTTCTTTAGGATTAGGTGCAATGTCAATTGTAGCCGGACTTGCCCAATTAAATTGGATAGCTTCAGCTTCAACAGGAGCACAAATAGTTGTCGTCATTGTGGTTACAACCGCAGCAGTAATATCAACTATTACCGGTATTGATAAAGGAATTAGATATTTAAGTAAGATAAATGTTTGGATCATGTCTGCACTAATGGTTTTCGTTGTTTTAGTAGGACCAACACTTTTTATCTTAAATATATTTACAAATTCAATGGGTCAGTACTTACAGCATATTGTAGAAATGTCCTTTATGTCAGATGCGATCATGGATAATTCATGGCTGCCAGCCTGGACGATATTCTACTGGGCATGGTGGATTGCATGGGCTCCATTTGTTGGAACCTTTATTGCTCGTGTCTCTAGAGGTAGAACTATTAGAGAATTTGTTATAGGTGCACTTTTTGTACCAGTTCTAGTTAGTTTAGTCTGGTTTGCAGTATTTGGAGGAACTGGGCTACATATTGCTCTAGGTGAAAATGGAGCAGGTTTAATTGAAGCGGTGCAAGAAAGTGAGGCTTCAGGATTTTATGCAGCCTTATCAACGCTGCCGCTTTCTAAATTCTTGATTTTCTTAGGTACTCTATCAGTTACATTATTCTTTGTCACCTCATCTGACTCAGCTACTTATGTTAATGGTATGTTGACCTCAGGTGGAGATCCAAATCCACCTCGTCCTTTAAGAGTATTCTGGGGAATAAGTGAAGGTGCTATTGCAGCTATATTAATTTTCACAGGTGGATTATCTGCTTTACAAACTGCTTCTGTAGTTAGTGGATTTCCGTTCATGATCATCATGTTCTTTATGGTCTATGCACTACTAAAAGATCTACACTTAGAAAGAAAGAAAAAAGAAAAAGGTGTAGGCAAGTATGAAGAAGTAGAAGATGAACCAGCAGTTTAAATCAATTAAAATGGGGTTAAAAGCTGGAATATTATAACTATTCCAGCTCTCCCCTATATATTTTTCAGTAAAACTAATCATGATTAATTATACAATTTTGAGAAATATTTTCATTAAGAAAACAAGAGGAGGGTATTATATTGGCAGATTTTGAAAAGATGGGCCAAGCTGTTATTCAAGGAAACCAGGATCAAGTTATCGAATTAACACAAACTGCAGTAGATGAAGGAGTCGAACCTAACAAAATTATAGAAAATGGATTAATTAATGGAATGAATGTAGTAGGTAAAAGATTTAAAGCAGGTGATATGTTTGTACCTGAGGTTTTAATGTCAGCTAAATCAATGAAAGGTGGAATGAACATAGTTAAACCACTTTTATTGGAAGGAGAAATGCCTTCAGAAGGTACTGTATTATTAGGAACAGTTTCAGGTGACCTACATGATATTGGTAAAAACCTAGTTGGTATGATGATGGAAAGTGGTGGATTAGAAATCGTTAATTTAGGTACTGATATTTCACCAAGTGAATTTGCTGAAAAAGTAAAAGAACATAAACCTGATGTATTAGGGATGAGCGCTCTTTTAACCACTACAATGCTTTCAATGAGAGATACAATTGAGATATTAGAAGAAGAGGGTTTAAGAAATTCTGTCAAAATTATGGTTGGCGGAGCACCAGTAACAAAAGAATTTTCAGATGAAATTGGTGCAGACGGTTGGGCTCCTGATGCAGCTTCAGCTAAAGATTTAGCCTTTGATCTAATTAATAAACAGTAAAGAGAGGACGGTGAAAAGATGAGTAGGTACGTACGTTCAAGATATAATATTAATAAATCAGTTACTTTTCAATCACTAACTGAAGATGAGAGAGAAGAGATTTTTTATGCAGCATTAGAAGTTTTAGAAAGAACAGGAGTAAAAATATTTGATGATGAATCAAGAAAATACTTAGAAGAAGCGGGTTGTTGGATTGAAGATAAAGTTGTTAAAATACCAATTGGTTTAAGTGAATGGGCCGTAGATAGTGCCCCCTCAAAAATATTACTTTATGATAGAGATGGTAACCGAAAATTAGATATCCAAGATAATAAAACATATTATGGACCAGGTCCCACTAATACTTATCATAAAGATCCAGAAAGTGGAGAAAGAAGAAGACCAGTTTTAGAAGATACCCAAAGGGTGGGTAAAGTTGTAGATGCTTTACCTAATATAGATTTTGCAATGGACTTAGGAACTCCAACTGGAGTCACAGATAATATAGCAGATGTATATGCCTTTAAAGCCCTTGTAGAAAACACAACCAAACCAATAGTTCATTGGGGCTTTGATATTGAGCAATATCAAGATATAATAGATATTGCATCAGCAGTAAGGGGAAGTTTGGAAGAACTTCAGAAAAAACCCTTTATGTTTTTGTATTCAGAGCCAACATCTCCCTTACTACATTCCAGGGAAGCTATAGCTAAGGTAGTATTTGCTGCTAAAAACAAGATTCCAATAGTTTATACTCCCTGTGTTATGTCAGGAGCTACAACTCCTGCAACAATGGCAGGAACAATAGTTCAAGGAATTTCAGAAAGTATAGCAGGAATAGTAGTTTCACAATTAGTAAGAAAAGGAACTCCAATTATTATGGGTGGAGTCTATGGAATAATGGACATGAAAACAACTGTATATAGTTATGGAAGTCCTGAATTTAACTTACTACAAGCTGGTATAGCTGAAGTTGCTCATTATATGGGGGTTCCAGTCTTTGGAACCGGTGGTTGTACAGACTCACATACTCTTGACGGTCAAGCAGCTGCGGAATCAGCAATGAGCATCCTTACAGCTGCCCAAGCAGGTGCAAATATGGTACATGATGTAGGTTATACAGGTTCAGGCCAAACCGGATCTCTTGACCAGTTAGTAATGGGTGATGAAATTATAGGAATGGTCAAAAGAATAATGAGAGGAATACCTGTAGATGATGAACATCTAGCAATTGATGTTATTGATGAAGTAGGTCCAGGGGGACATTTCCTTGGAGAAGACCATACGGTTAAACACTTTAGAGATGAAACATGGTTCCCTACCCTAATGAATAGAATGAGACATGATGGGTGGAAGACTAAAACAAATAAAAGTTCAATGGGCGAACGTATAAAAGAAAAAGTCCATAATATTATTGAAGAACATGAAGTTAAAGAACTTCCCGCTGATGTTAAAGAAAAAATTGATCAAATAATTCAAAAAGCTGAAAAAAGAGAACAAAATAGAAATACTGAAAAAGCCAAAAAATAAAAATGCTTAAGGAGGAATTAAAAAATGGCTGATTTTGAAAAAATGAGTCAAGCTGTTATAGAAGGTAATCAAGATCAAGTTATTGAATTAACACAAGCTGCGGTAGATGAAGGAATAGAACCAAACACAATTATAGAAAAAGGATTAATTAATGGAATGAACGTAGTAGGGAAAAGATTTAAAGCTGGTGATATGTTTGTACCAGAAGTTCTAATGTCCGCCAAGTCAATGAAAGGTGGAATGAACATAGTTAAACCACTTTTACTGGAAGGCGAAATGCCTTCAGAGGGTAAAGTACTTTTAGGTACTGTTTCTGGGGATCTACATGATATAGGTAAAAACCTAGTTGGTATGATGATGGAAAGTGGAGGTTTAGAAATAGTTAATTTAGGTACCGATATCTCGCCTAGTGAATTCGCTGAAAAAGTAAAAGAACATAAACCTGATGTTTTAGGGATGAGTGCCCTTTTAACCACTACAATGCTTTCAATGAGAGATACAATTGAAATATTAGAAGAAGAAGGTTTAAGAGATTCAGTTAAAATTATGGTTGGTGGAGCACCTGTAACAAAAGAATTTGCAGATGAAATCGGTGCAGACGGTTGGGCTCCTGATGCAGCTTCAGCTAAAGATTTAGCCTTTGATTTAATTAACAAATAGTAAAGTAGAGAGGATGGTGAAAAATAGATGAAGAGTAATTATAGGGCTAAGGGAACTCAAAATTTAGAAGTACTTTCACATGATCAGATAAAGAGAATACTCGGAGCAGCCAAAGAAGTGTTGGAAAGAACCGGGGTTGTATATTATGAAGATGAAGCGATTGAAACCATGAAAAAAGCTGGCTGTTTTGTAGATGGAAACCGAGTTAGAATTCCAGCCAGTTTAGTAGAAAAAGCACTTAGAACAGTTCCTTCAAAAGTAACATTATCTAATAGTAGAACGGGTAAGAGAGCAATGGAACTAACTGGTAATAATGCATATTTCGGTACAGGTTCAGATACACCCTTTTTTATAGACCCATATACCCAGGATAGAATACCTGCCAGCAAAAAAACAGTATCAATGGCTACTAAAACCATAGATGCTTTAGAAAATATGGACTTTGTAATGTCTTTAGGTATTGTACAGGATGTACCACAACTGGTATATGATAGACATCAATTCCAGGCAATGGTAAACAATACTTCAAAACCAATTGTAATAACAGCTAATGATGTAGAAGGTTATGCTGATATTATAAAGATGTGTGAAATCGTTGCCGGTGGAGAAGAAGAATTAAAAAGACACCCCTTTATGACACTTTATGCTGAACCTATTTCCCCTTTACAACATGCTGAAGATGCAGCACAAAAATTAATGTTAGCTGGTAAAAAACAACTTCCTGTAGTCTATACTCCTTGTATCATGGCAGGTGGAACAGTACCAGCTACTCTAGCAGGTGCAATGACAAACGGTTTAGCGGAAAGTTTAAGTGGTTTAGTATTAAATCAACAAACTAATGAAGGTAGTCCCTTTATTATGGGTGGAGTCTTTACAATCATGGATATGAATACAACAATATTCTCTTATGGAGCTCCTGAATTTGATTTGATGATGGCAGCTTTAGCTGACATTTCTAACTATTTAGATATTCCAATGTTTGGTACTGCTGGATGTACAGATTCTAAAATAGTTGATGAACAAGCCTGTATAGAAGATGCAATCTCTATTTTAATGACAGCTCAAGCAGGAGCAAACTTAAACCATGATGTTGGATATATTGAACATGGAAATGCTGCTTCACTAGAAAATCTTGTCATTAATAATGATCTAATTGGTTATGCTCGTAGAATAGTGCAAGGCATTGAAGTTAATGATGAAACTCTAGCTGTTGATTTAATCGATAAGGTTGGACCAGGGGGGCATTTCCTCGGTGAAGAACATACTATGAAATACTTCAAAAAAGAAACCTATTATCCTGATTTATTCAAAAGACAATTTTATGAAAATTGGGAACAAGAGGGTAAAAAAACGCTCTTTGATAGGGCAAACGAAAAGGTTAAAAATATCTTAGAAAATTATAAACCAGAACCATTACCAGAAGATATCCAGCAAAAGTTACAAGATGTAGTAGATGAGGCAGAAAGTAAGTTAGATTAAGTATTCAAATAATTAAGGGGGCATTGTAATGGCTAACCTGGCCTTAGGCATAGATACCGGAGGTACTTATACTGATGGAGTAATATTTGATATCGAAAGTAGAAAAATATGTAGTAAAACTAAAGTATTAACTACTCGCCATGATTTAAGTATTGCAATTGAAAATTGCCTGACTAGCCTACTAAAGAAAGTAGAAAAAAATATTAATAAAGAAGATATAAAAATGGTATCTCTTTCTACAACTTTAGCCACAAATTCAATAGTTGAAGGTCAAGGGGCTGAAGTAGGATTAGTTACGATTGGTAAAGAAATTAAAGAAAAAATACCAACCCCTCATTATTTCAATATTGAGGGGGGCTGTAATATAAAAGGAAAAATTCAATGTGAGATCGATTTAAAACAAGCAAGGATCGAAATTGAAAGAATGAAAAATAAAGTAGATGCCTTTGCTGTTTCGGGGTACTTAAGTATAAGAAACCCAACCCAGGAAAATGAATTAAAAACCCTTATTAAAGAACTTACTGGTTATCCTGTAGTTTGCGCCCATCAGTTAAGTTCTGAATTGGGTTTTAAAGAAAGATCAGTAACAGCAGTTTTTAACGCCAGATTAATGCCCTTAATAACCGATTTAATTAAAGCAGTTAAAAAGAATTTGCAGAAAAGAAATATTGAAGCACCACTGATGGTAGTAAGAGGAGATGGAAGTTTAATTAATGAAAAAGTTGCAAGAGAAAAACCGGTTGAAACTTCCCTTTCGGGTCCAGCAGCAAGTATAATCGGTGCTAAGACTTTAACTGATATTAAAAACGGAATTGTAGTAGATATGGGGGGAACTACTACTGATATTGCTATTTTATATGATGGTAAGCCCCGTCTTACAAAAAAGGGGGCTAAAGTAGGAGGTTGGCTGACAAGGGTTAAAGCTGCTGATATTACAACTATTGGTATTGGAGGAGATAGTTTTATTCAAATTTCTAAAGATAAAATTATTTCAATAGGCCCTCAAAAGGTCTTTCCTTTAAGCTGGATAGTTAAAAAGCATTCCCATCTTTATCAAGAGTTAAGTGAAATTAAAGATAGTAACTATTATCCTCTGTCCAGTCAGCCAACTACCGTTTTAACTTATGTTAAAGATCCTGAAAACTTTGAACTCTCTGATACTGAAAAAGCAATTTTAAAAATAATTAAGGATAAACCACATACATTGCACTATATCTCAAAAAAACTTAACAAATCACCAGATATATTACCGTGGGATCATCTTGTTAAGGTTGGTTCAGTCCATAGAGCAGGACTTACTCCTACTGATTTATTACACATTAGTGGAAACTATAAACAGTGGGATGTTGATGCCGCAAATATTGGAATAAATATTATGGCCAATCGTTATGACAAAAATCAACAAACATTTATAAACCACGTTTACCAAGAAATATATTATAAAATAGGTTCAGTTATTACAGAGGTCTTAGTTTCAGAAGAAGGTCATGAATTATCACTTACAAGTAGTGATAGTAAATATTTTCTTAAAAAAATGATGAACTCTAAAAACAAGGAACAAAAAATAGAATTTCATTTAAAATGTAATCTATCCTTAATCGCTGTAGGAGCACCAGTTGAAGCATATTTTCCCCAGATTGCAGAAAAAATGAACACTAAATTAATATTACCCGATTACGCTGAAGTAGCAAATGCAGTGGGGACTGTAGGAGGAAAAGTAATAGAAAAAGTAATTATTCTCATTAAACCTGGAGAAGGGGGAGGATTTTCAGTCCATACTCCTCAAGAACGAAAATTTTTCAAAGATTTTAAAAAGGCTCAGTCTTTTGCAAAAAAAATTGGTGAAAAACTTGCATATCAAAAAGCCGATTCCGCGGGAGCTAGTAATATTGAGATTAATATAGCTAAAGATGATAAATATAGTGAATATCTCGGACAGAATGAAAATACTAAAGATGAAGAAAAATTATTTATAGAAAGTAGAATAGAGATTACAGCGGTTGGAAAACCGTGGTAAAATATAAATATCAAATAATGATTGGGAGGTGTAAGATTACCGATTAAAAATTTCGGTAATCATAAATTATGATTGTTATTGGAGAATTAATTAATTCAACTCGTGATGTTATTAAAGAAAAAATAGAAGAAAGAGACAAAGAATATATTCAAGATATTGCTAAACAACAGGTAGAAGCAGGTGCTTCCTATGTAGATGTCAATTCAGGTGCCTTTGTTTGGGATGAAATAGAACATCTTATTTGGCTTGTTCAAACCGTTCAAGAAGTTACAGATGTACCTTTATCACTTGATAGTCCAAATGAAAAAGCAATCGAGAAAGCAGCTGAAATTCATGATGGGATTCCGATGATTAATTCAATCACTGCTGAAAAAGAAAGATATGATAAGATTCTTCCTTTAATAAAAGAGTATGATGCAAAGGTAGTAGCTTTATGTCTTAGTGATGAAGGGATGCCGGAAACAGCAGATCAAAGGTTAAAAATTGCAGATAAACTTTGTACTGATTTAGACAATGATGGAGTACCTTTAGAAAATGTATTTATTGATCCTATAATCAAACCAATAAGTGTAGATGGTAAATTTGGTATTCAGGTTTTAGATACTATTACAGGAATTACAGACTGGAATACAGATGTACATATCACCTGTGGTCTTAGTAATGTTTCATTTGGATTACCAAATCGCTGTCTATTAAATCAGGCATTTTTAATGATGGCAATGGATAGAGGACTAGACTCAGCTATTATAGACCCACTTGATGAACATATGATGAAACTAGTTAAATCAGCAGAAGTACTATTGAATAGAGATCCTTATGGACAAAGATATATAAAAGCCTGTCGTTCGGGTGAAATGGATTAATTTAAAGGAGAGAATATATGATGAAAAAGATAGCTATAATCGGAGGTGGAATCGCAGGAGCACAGGCTGCAGTTGAACTAGCAAGGAAAAACAATCAGGTCATAATTATAGAAAAGTCAGATCAAATCGGTGGTAATATTAAAGATTATGGTTGTAAAGCAGTTGATATCTGTTTAAAAGATAATCTTTGTTTAGTAGATGAAATTTTCAACGAGGTTGAAGAACTTGAGAATATAGAAAAACTTTATCAGACCAGAGTTAATGATTTTGAGGGTAAGCCTGGTAGCTATAGACTTGGAATTGAGAGGGAAGGGGAATTCAGTTCAATTAATGATCTGGATTATATAGTTATAGCTACTGGCTATACCCAATGGTCAGATCTCGAAACCGGGACCCCAGAAGTTGATCAAGATGAAAGAATTATCTGGGCCAGCGAGTTAGAAGAATTCTTTAAAAGCAGAAAAGACCACCTTGCCCAACCTAATAAAATTAATCTCGGTTTTGAACCTGATTCTGCTGTCTTTATTCTATGTAACGGGTCAAGGAGTATTCAAGAAAAAGCAAAATATTGTTCCAGAATCTGTTGTGGGTATTCTTACCGGATGGCCAGAGTTTTAAAACACTTTTTTCCTGATATAGATATCACAATATTTTTTATGGATCTTCAAGAAGGTGGATATCTACAGGAAATAAGTTATCAAAAATTAGAAGATAATGACATAGGCTATATCAACTGTAAGCCGATTAAAGTAAGTAGTAATGAAGAACATGTAAATATCTTTTTTGAAGATCAAAACAAGGGAAAAAAAGATAATTTGAAAACAGACTTACTTGTACTTTCAGAAGGTATACATGCTAAGGAAATAAATGAAAAATGGTCTCAATTATTTAACCTTCAATTAGATGAATATGGATTTCTTTATCCAATTGAAGATGAAAAAAGGACTCAAGTTTATTTAGCAGGTACTATAAAGGGACCAAAAGATATCGCTGGAACTTTAAGTGACAGTAAAAACGTAGCTTACAAAATAATTAATGAAATTCAGACAGGGGGATAAATAGATGTATGATGTAATGTTTATCGGTGAAAAAATAAAATCACCTGAACTTAAGTCCCTGTGCGTTAGCCCGGATTCCCTAGTAGAATGTAAGGGAGAGATTGGTAATTTTCAAATTGAATATGACAAAAATGATAATATCCATAATGCAACAGTTAAAAATATAGTAATTAATTTAGAAGCCATTAGAGAAAACCCACTATCAGAGACTATAAATCTAAATAACTACTTAGCTAAAATTGATGAAAATGAAGATATTATATTTATACAAGACTATCAAAAAATTTCTCCGGCAATAATAAATAGAGAAACCTTAAATGCTGCGATAAGGGCAAAAAAAGAATATAAAAATAAAGAAATATATTTTCTCTATCGTTCAATGCGTTTCATCGAAGATAATGACAACCTATTTGATAAAGCAAGACAGTTAGGGGTTATCTTTTTAAAATATGAGATGGATGGTATAGAAGTAAATGAAAAGGGCCAAGTTAATTATAAACGTGGTGATTTAAACCTTGATTTAAAGGGATCGATAATTACAGCACCAATTTTAAAACCATCTCAAAAGATTACACGAGTTGCTAGACTTTTAAATATCGAAATGGGAGATAATGAATATATTCAGTCAGAAAACATATACTTACAACCAACCTTAACTGGTAAAAGAGGAGTTTACTCCCTGGCTGGAGCAAGAGGACCAAATGCTTACTCTGATCTTAATTTAGAAATTAATTTTACACTTAATGAAATAAAGTCAAATTTAAATGGAGTAGAACCATTAACAGAAAAAGATAGAGAAATTGATGAACAAAAATGTATTTTATGTTATACCTGTTACCGGGTATGTCCTCATGGAGCAATAGACAAAGATGAAAAAGCTGATGCCATGAAAATTAACGAACTAGCTTGTTATGGTTGTGATGCTTGTTTATCACACTGTCCAGCAGATGCTATTTCATTTGTAGAAAACACAGAACCCAAAGAAAACGATTTAACTCTAAAGGTTCTAATGTGCGAAAATTCTGCGGATACAGCCTTTCAGAAATTAGATAAAGATAAGTTTAATGATCTTGATATAGAAAAAATACCATGTGCAAGCAGCATAAAAAAAGATGAAATATTCTCCTATTTAAGAAAAAAAGAGAGTAGATTACTCATTTTAGGTTGCTTTGAGGAATCTTGTAAACACATCAATGGTGATGGTAGAGGAGAAAGGATTTCCAATCAAATTAGAAATACATTAGAAGAATTAGAACTGGGGAAAACTAGGGTTCAGTTTGAACGTCTTTCACCGAGAATGGAAGAAGACTTAAATGACTTCCTGTTACGGTGGAAAGAGGGTGATCAAAAATGATTGTTGCTGAACAAAAAAAGGTAAAAGAAATTATAGATATGTTAGGTGATGACTTCAATAAACTACTAATTGCCGGCTGTGGGACTTGTGTTACAGTAAGTTTAGCAGGTGGAGAAAGAGAAGTAAATTCGTTAGCTGAAATATTAAGAACATATTATGCTAATAAAGGTCGAGATATAGAAATTGAAACCCTTACTGCCAAAAGACAGTGTGATTTTGAATTTATCGATGAAATTGAAAAAGAGATTAAAAGAAATGATATTATACTGTCTCTAGCTTGCGGAATTGGAGTTCAACATCTTGTAGAAAGATATCCTAAAAAAGTAGTTTTACCAGGTTTAAACACATCATTTTATGGTGCAACAACTGCAGTTGGGGAATGGGCAGAACGCTGTATCGGTTGTGGAGAATGTGTCTTGGATCAATATTTTGGAATCTGCCCAGTTGCAAGATGTGCAAAAGGACTTCTAAATGGTCCCTGTGGTGGTTCACAAAATGGGGAATGTGAAGTTGATCCTGATACCGATTGTGCCTGGGAGTTAATTTATGACAGAGGTTGTGAATTAGATAGATTAGAAGAGTTAATAGAATATGAACCACCGAAAGATTGGGAAGTATTCCGTGACGGTGGTCCCAGAACCTTAGTTAACGAAGAATATCACGAGGACTGAAAGGAGTAATAAAATGACTAAAAGTTATTCTAAAGTTAAAAATATGTTAGATGCCGGTCATTTTGTTGTCTGCAGTGAACTGGGACCTCCGATCGGATCTGACCCTGATTTTATTAGAAATAAAGCTAAAAATTTAAAAGGTTATGTAGATGGAGTTAATGTTACAGACAACCAGACCGCAATTGTAAGAATGTCTTCAATAGCTGCTGCAAAGATAGCTATGGAACAAGGACTTGAAATGATTATCCAGGTAACTGCTCGCGATAGAAATCGGATTGGACTTCAAAGTGATATCTTGGGAGCAAGCGCCTTAGGATTACGAAATGTATTACTTTTGACTGGTGATCATCAGACCTTTGGAAAAGATCCTGGTTCCAAAAATGTGTTTGAATTAGGTTCAGTCCAACTTATCAAAGCTGTAAATGATATGGTCCATGAAGGTGTTCTCATAAACGGAGATCAAATGGACACTCCGCCCAAAATGTTCCTTGGAGGAGCAGCTAATCCATTTGCGGATCCTTTTGAAATGCAGATGATCAAAATGCAAAAAAAAGTAAATGCTGGAGTTGAGTTTTTTCAAACTCAGGCTATCTATAATATGGAAAAGTTTAAATACTGGATGGAAGAGGTAAGGAAAAGAGGAATTCATGAACAAGCATACATTTTAGCTGGGATTTTACCAACTAGATCTTCAAAAGCTTTAAGAATGATGAAAAAATATGTAGCGGGAATGGATGTCCCTGATCATGTTATAAAAAGAATGGATCAGGCCGAAGACAAAGAAAATGAGGGAGTTAAAATGGCTGTTGAAACAATCCAACAAGTAAAAGAAATAGAAGGGGTAAGAGGAGTTCATTTAATGCCGGTAGCCTGGGAAGAAATCACTCCTGTTGTAGTTGAAGAAGCTTCTCTTTATCCAAGACCGGAGGTGGAATAAGATGGATAACAACTTTAAAAACGAAATAACCTCACGCCCGGGTGGAGAAAATTTACTTATGTGTTACAGTTGTGGTAGTTGCACTGCAACATGTCCAATCAGTGAAATTGATGAATCATTTAATCCTAGACTCTTAATAAAAAAGTCATTATTAGGCTATAAAAAAGATGTATTAAATAATGATGATTTATGGAAATGTATTCAATGTAGAAGATGTGTAGCACACTGTCCTCAAGATGTAAAGTTTGCTGATATAATGCGTGTTCTAAGAAATATGTCGATAGAGGCAGGATATTACAATAAGGATTTAAAAGAAAAAGTTGATAAGCTAGATAAAACTGTATATCAATACCGCTTAAATATTGTAGCTGACCATCTTGATAATAGTAAAGATATAGAAGAAAGTATGAAAACAATGAATACCGGTGGTGATGATAATGGCTAAATCAGTCCTAGTTTTAGGTGGTGGAATAGCAGGAATCCAGGCTGCTACTGATTTAGCCGAAATGGGAATTCCCGTTCATCTTGTAGAAAAGAAACCTGCTTTGGGTGGAAAAATGGCTCAACTTGATAAAACATTTCCCACAAATGACTGTTCAACTTGTATATTAGCCCCAAAAATTAGTGACTGCTATAACCACGAAAATGTTACTACCTATACCTATAGTGAGTTGAAAAATTTAAAAGGTACTTCTGGTAACTTTACTGCTACTATAGAACAGAAACCTCGTTATGTTAACGTTGATCTCTGTACGGGTTGTACAGAATGTGTAGAAAACTGCCCGGTAACTGTTGATGATGTTTTTAACCAGGGTATAGATCAAAGAAAGGCAGTCTATAAATATCAAGACCAGGCTGTACCTAACGTGGTTAATATTGATCCAGAAAACTGTTTAATGTTAACCAAGGGAGTATGTGGACTTTGTTCTAAAAACTGTGATAAAGGTGCAATCAATTACGATCAAGAACCAGAAACCTTTGATTTGGATGTTGCATCAGTTGTCTTTGCAGCTGGGTATGATGCCTTTGAAGGTAATATAGTTAGTGAATATGGTTATGTAAACTATGAAAATGTAATTACAAGTTTAGAATATGAAAGATATTTAAGTGCTTCTGGTCCTACTGGAGGTCATATAGTTAGACCATCAGATGGAAAAGAGGCTAAAAAAATAGCTTTTCTACACTGTGCTGGTTCCAGAGATATAAGGTCAGATACAAATTATTGTTCTTCAGTCTGCTGCATGTATTCCATAAAGCAGTCTATAATTACCAAGGAACATTCAAAAGAAGCTGACCTTGACATGTATTTCATGGATATCAGAGCATTTGGGAAAGGCTTTGAAAGATATTATAATATGGCAGAAGATACAAAGGGGATAAATTTTAAGAGAAACAGGATTGCCGAGGTCGAAAAAGACCAAAATTCAGATCAAATTATCATTAAATCTCTTGACCAAGATGATAACATAGAACAAGAAAATTATGACCTTGTAATTCTTTCAGTGGGCTTGAAACCCAATCAAGAAGTTAGTGAAATGATGAAAACTTTAAAGATCAGGGTTAATAAGTATGGATTTGCTGCAGTTGATGAAGTAAATCCACTTAAAACTAGTAGAGAAGGAGTATTTGCCTGTGGTGTAATAACAGGACCAAAAGATATTCCAGAATCTGTTATTCAAGCTAGTGGTTCTGCAGTATTAGCAGCAGACAAAGCCTATCAAGAAAAATCTGAAACAAAGGAAAAAGAAACTTCTAAAAAAACAAATCAAGAAGATCAATATAGATTTGTAGATAATGAAAGGATAAAAACTGGAGTATTTGTTTGTGACTGTGGAACTAATATTGCTGGAGTAGTCGATGTTCCAAAAGTATCAAAAAAAGCTGAAAAACTACCATTTGTTGAACATGCGGAAGAAGTTAGATATCTTTGTTCATCAGATGGTCAAGAACTAATTAGTAAAAGAATTGAGGAAAAAGGGCTTAACAGAATAGTAGTTGCTTCCTGTACACCTAGGACTCATGAACCGCTCTTTAAAAAAGCTGTTGCTAGAGCAGGTCTGAATCCTTATCTAATGGTAATGACTAATATTAGAGATCAGGATTCCTGGGTACATCGAGAAGAACAAGAAAAAGCTACCCAAAAAGCCTTTGATTTAATTAAAGGAGCTGCTGCAAAAGCAAGAAAAGCTCATTCCTTAAAAAGAGAAAAAATAGAAAAGATAGATAATGCTTTCGTTATCGGAGGCGGAATTTCAGGAATGACATCAGCCCTTCAATTGGCTGACCTAGGATTTAAAACCTATTTAATCGAAAAGGAAAAAGAACTTGGTGGTAATGCTAACAAACTTCTTTTAACAATGGATGGTAAACCAATGGTTAACTATATTAAAGATATAAAAAGTAAGGTAAAAAATCATCCAAATATTAAAATATATAATAATCACACTGTTGATAAAATCGAGGGTTATGTAGGTAACTACACTTTTAACTTAAAATCAAATATAGATAACTCAAAAGAAGAACTAGAAGGCGGGGTAGTAATTGTTGCTACTGGTGCCAATGAGCTAAAGACAGATGAATATCTAGCTGATAAAAATAAAAAAGTAATCTCACAACTAGATTTAGAAGAGATGTTAAAAGATAATAACACTTTTGAAGATATAGATAATATTTCAATGATTCAATGTGTAGGTTCAAGAGAAGAAGGACGTGAATACTGTTCTAGAATTTGTTGTACTCAAGCTGTTAACAATGCAATCTTTATCAAAGAAAGAAATCCTGATATTGAGATAAAGATTTTCTATAGAGAGATGAGAACTTATGGTCTTTATGAAGATAAATATCGAAAAGCAAGAGAATTAGGAATTAATTTTATTCGTTATGAAGTTGAAGATAAGCCAGAAATTAAAGAAGATAAAACAAAGAATAAATTAACAATCAGTTATCAAGAACCAGTTACAGGTAAAGAGATAACAGAAACTACTGACCTTTTAGTTCTTGCTAAAGCAATTACTCCGGGTAATAGTAATGAAAAATTTAGTAAAGCACTTAAGGTTCCATTAAACGAAGATGAGTTTTTCCTTGAAGCTCATGTGAAATTAAGACCTGTTGACTTTGCTACAGATGGAGTATTTCTAACTGGGCTTGCTCACGGACCTAAGAATTTAGGTGAATCAATTGCACAAAGCCAGGCTGCAGCGAGCAGAGCTGCTTCTGTTTTAGCAAAAGATTACTTATTAACAGAGGCTATGATTTCTACTGTTAATTCTGATATATGTTCAGCCTGTGGAACCTGTGAAGATGTCTGTGCCTTTAAAGCAATTGAAGTTAACTATGATAAAGGAACTGCTGAAGTAAATACAGTGCTCTGCAAAGGATGTGGCAATTGTGCAGCAGTCTGTAGATCACATGCCGTAGAATTGGAAGGCTTCTCTAGTAATCAATTACTTGATGAAATGTCTGCACTATTTTCAGATCGGAAAGCAAATAATATAAAGACGGGAGGGCAAGAAGATGAATGAAAATAATGAATTTGAACCTAAAATTGCTGCTTTTCTCTGTACCTGGTGTAGTTATGCAGCAGCTGATTTAGCAGGTAGTAGTAGAATACAATACCCTCCCAATATTAGAGTAGTAAGAGTTCCCTGTACTGGTAGAATGGATCCTTTTCTAATCATAAAAGCCTTTAATATGGGAGCAGATGGAATATTAGTATCAGGCTGTCACCCTGGAGACTGTCATTTTCTCGATGGCAATCTTTATGCGAGACGTAGATTTGTGATGCTTAATGAAATGATGCAGTATGCTGGTGTTGAAGCTGAAAGAATGAACTTCACCTGGTGTTCTGCCTCGGAAGGAAAACGCTTTGCTGGAGTGGTAGAAGACGCTGTAGAAAATGTAAAAAAAGTTGGACCCTGGCAGGGTTTTGATGGTCAAGGTTTCAGTCAGGAAGAAGGTGAAACCACAGTTGAAAAAGTATGAGAAAATAACTGAAGAAATTGTTGAAATAGCTGAAAAGCTATTAAAAGAAAATACGGTAGAAAAGGTTATTGGATTTGGAATTGGTATCTTTACAGAAGAAGTTACACCAATTTTCATCTCGAATCCTGAGAATGCTGACCGTTTAGTTTTCAATTCAAAAGCAGAAATGTCTTTAGCTAAATATCTATTAAACTATAAAGACCAAAAGGTAGCTATTGTAGCAAAACCATGTGATAGCCGAGCAATAGCAACCTATCTAGCAGAAGATCTCATAAAAAGAGAAAATATTAAAGTTATTGGAATCAATGGTTGTCCAGGGATTGAAAATAATACAGCTTGTGAAGAATGTGATATTAGAAATGCTGTAATTTCAGATTATACTGTGGGCAAAAAAATGACTGAGGAAGAAATTGAAGCCAAATTAAAAGATAAAGAAGATAAAATAGAAAAAATGACTCCAGCCGAAAGAATGGAGTATTTCCAAAAAGAATTTGAAAGGTGTACACGCTGTTATGCTTGTAGAGAAGCATGTTATGTATGTTACTGTGAACAGTGTTTCACAGAAGGAAATCAACCCGAATGGGTTGGAGATAGTGTAAAATTAAATGATAACTTTACCTACCATTTGATGCGTGCTATGCATATGGCAGGGCGATGTGTTAATTGTGGTGCTTGTGAAATGGCTTGTCCAGAGGGTATAGATGTAAGAGCCTTAGCTGCTAAAATGTGTAGGAGTGCTGAAGAATTATTTGATTATAGAGCTGGAATAGATTCTGATCAAAAAACATTGCTTTCCGATTATGATGTTAATGATACTGAATCCGGGTTTATGGAATAGGAGGTGAGAAAAGGATGATGATTAAAAAAATTGATAAAAATCAATTCAAAGAATTATTTGATAAATTAAAAGAAAATTACAATATTGCTGCACCAGTACTTATAGACAAGAATAAAAAAACACTGGTTGAATACCACTATATAGATGATTTTGACAAGATAGACTGGGACGAACAAGCTGATAGTTCTCCTAAAAATATAATATTTCCCCAAAATGCTCCAGTTGGAAATGACTATAAGGAAAAACAATATTATGACACAGAACAGGATACATTAATTCTAGGAGTTAGAAGTTGCGATATAGAAGCTATTAAAACTTTAGATCAAGTCTTTATTGAAGATGAAATGTATATTGATAAAAATTACAAAGCTAGACGTGATAAAATAACATTGGTAGGTTTGTCTTGTCCTCAAAGAAATAAAAGCTGTTTTTGTGATACTTTAGGCTTTAATCCTGTAGAAAGTAATTATGCTCCTCTCTATATATTCAAAGATGGTAATGAATTTTGGATAAAAGTTAAAGATAAGAAATTTGAAAGTGTTTTTGAAAACCTACCAGACGGTAATCAAGATAAACTTGAAGAACTTATAGAAAAAAGAATAAATACATTTACGGAAAGTAGTTTTGAATTAGATATTCCAATTCCACTTCCAGAAAAAGAAATGTTTGAGGCAGATATCTGGGAAGAAATGTCTGAGAAATGTTTGGGTTGTGGTATTTGTACATATTACTGCCCAACCTGTTACTGTTTCAACTTTATCTGGGAAGGAAAAGATGGTGAATCCACCAAGTATAAAAATTGGGATTCATGTATGTTTTCCACCTATAGTGCTCATGCCTCCGGTCATAATCCCCGTGATTCAAAAGAAAAGCGATATAGAAATAGGATTATGCATAAGTTTTCTTATCATCCTTTAAATTATGAAGGACTAGGTTGTGTAGGATGCGGCAGGTGTATAGACCGTTGTCCAGTGAACTTAGATATTCGAGAAGCTTTAAAATTAACTGAAAAATATCTGGAAGAAAAAGGAGGGGCTAAAAGTGGAAAAGACTGATATGTTGCCCCATAAAGCAGAAGTCCTTGAAATAAAACAAGAAACAGAAACTAATTTAAACATAAAAACATTTAAAGTAAAATTTATTGATAATGACATAAGAAAAAACTTCAACTTTAAACCGGGACAGTTCATGATGGTTACTGTATATGGACTAGGAGAAGCTCCTTTTGGATTTTCATCCTCACCAACTGAAAAAGACTATATAGAATTTTCAGTTAAAGAAGTAGGATTAGTTACAGAAGCCCTTCATAATCTTAAAGAGGGTGATAAAATAGGAATAAGAGGTCCCTTTGGTAATGGCTTTCCTCTTGATAGTACAGAAGGTAAGAATATAATCTTTATTGGTGGGGGGATAGGATTAGCACCCTTAAGATCAATGATTAATTATGTGCTTGATGAAAAAAATAGAGATAAATATCAAAGAATACAACTTTTAAATGCATTTCGATCTCCAGAAGACACCCTGTTTTGTGATGATTATCAGTGGTGGGAAAATTCTAAAGATACTCTAGTTAAATATACTATTGATGAGCCTTGTGAAGGGTGGAGTAAATGTGTTGGTTACCCACATACTCTAATAGCAGAAGAACTCGATTATAATCTTCCGGATACTAGGGTCTTTACCTGTGGTCCACCTATCATGATAAAATTCATAACTGAAAGGCTGCAAGAACTTGGTATTGAACCTTCTGAAATTATTACAACTTTAGAAATGAGGATGTCCTGTGGAGTAGGTAAATGTGGACGCTGTAATATAGGACATTATTATGTATGTAAAGATGGTCCAGTCTTTACCTTAGAACAATTAAGGGAAATGCCTGATGAGTATTAAATATTTAGGATTGAGGAGGGAAGGATATTGATTAAAAGAAAGTTAATTAATAATAATATCTTTACAGAAGGGCAACTGGATAAAATTCACAATGCTACTGTAGAGATATTAAAGGAAAATGGAATTGAAATACTCTCAGATGAGGTAAGAAAGGTACTTGAAAAAAGTGGTGCCCAAGTAGAAGATGAACAGGTATATATTTCTGAAAAGATGATTGAAGAGGCTATCAATAGTGCTCCTAAAAAGTTTACTATGTATGCGAGAAATCCAGATAATAATGTTACAATCGGTGGTGAAAACACAGTTTTATCGCCTGGATATGGAGCTCCCTTTGTAATGGATTATGAAAAAGGAAGAAGAAGGGCTCTTTATGAAGACTATGTTAAATTTACTAAATTAGCAGGTTACAGTAATTTTATGGATGTAGTTGGTGGAGTTTTAGTTGAACCAACTGATGTAGATGATGAGATTAGACATGGCAAAATGATGAAAGCAGCTGTCAAATACACTGATAAATGTTTAATGGGTAGTGCAATGGGAGCACAAAAAGCCAAAGAAAGTATTGAAATGGCAGCTATTGTTTACGGTGGTATGGACTATGTTAAAGAACATCCCGTATTGTTAACTTTAATAAATACTAATTCTCCTTTACAAATTGATAGTAGAATGTCAGACGCATTAGTAGTTCACTCAAAACATAACCAACCAATTGTAGTGGCCTCTTTAAGTATGACTGGAACTACAGCGCCTACCACAATTGCTGGCGCCTTAGTTCAACAAAACGCTGAAATATTAACTGGAATTATACTTTCACAAATGGTTAATCCAGGTGCTCCTGTAATTTATGGTTCTGCTTCAAGTGTTGTAGACTTAAAAACTGGTAATTTAGCAATTGGAAACCCAGAAACTGCTAAAATGTTTAATGGTACAGCCCAAATTGCTAGATACTATGGATTACCATCTCGAGGAGGAGGGTCTTTAACTGATTCCTTAAAACCTGACGCTCAAGCTGGCTATGAATCAATGATGAACTTCATGTCTGCAGTTAAAAGTGGATTTAACTTTATACTCCATTCAGCCGGACTATTAGAAAACTATATGACAATGTCCTTTGAGAAGTTTTTAATTGATGATGAAATAGTAGGTATAGTTGATAATTATGAAGCGGGGATTAAAGTTAATGAAGATGAATTAGCAAAAGAAGTAATTAAACATGTTGGTAGTAGTGGTAACTTTATTGCAGAACAACATACCTATGATCACATGCGTGACTTAAGAGCACCAATTCTAAGTATGAAAGAAAGGTATTTTAGTAATAAAGATCAACCTGATACTGCTGAACGGGCAAATAAGATGTATAAGAATATTTTAGAAGACTATGAAAGACCACCTTTAGATAATAAAATTGAAGAAAAATTAGATAAATATATTGAAAATTTAAAAGATTAATTATATATTAAAATATAAGGAGAGTGATATTTTTGAAAAGTGATATTCAAATAGCACAAGAAGCCTCTATGGATCCAATTGTTGAAATTGCAAAGAAAATTGGTTTAAGTAAAGACGATCTAGAATTATATGGTGATTACAAGGCAAAAATTAAATTCGATACATATCAAAGATTACAATCAAATGAAGATAGTAAATTAGTTTTAGTAACTGCAATAACTCCTACCCCAGCTGGTGAAGGTAAAACAACCACTACAGTTGGTCTCGGACAGGCATTAAACCAGAGAGATAAAAATGCAATGATAGCCATCCGTGAACCCTCACTAGGACCTACAATGGGTATTAAAGGAGGCGCAGCCGGTGGTGGTTATTCA
>Ga0207414_1000039_pt1 | contig 60610 bp, 55 predicted proteins | sample PonA231FremontCA_2_FD_187269 | JGI IMG/M metagenome (GOLD analysis project Ga0207414, IMG submission 187269) | Marine sediment microbial community from Fremont, CA, USA - Pond A23 Sediment 1 (SPAdes) | ecosystem: Environmental > Aquatic > Marine > Unclassified | place: USA: Fremont, California...
CATTCTGGTAAAAATAGAGGAATCCTGCTCGATTGACTGCTGGACAAAAACCAGCCGATTCCTCCCCAGGGCAAGCCCTGGGGCTTCCTCGGCTAATTTTGGTGACTGCGACTGACAACATGAACTCGACCGAATCGGAAAGCGTACTTTTTCTGGAGCCGACTTCAGGCATCAGCGGCGACATGTTTCTGGGGAGTTTAATGGACCTGAGCGAGGAACAATCCTGGCTGGTGGATTCCATCGAGACAGTCCTGCCGGAGGGAACGGCGGTGGAGACATGGGAGGAAACGAGGTCCGGCATAACCGGCAGGAGGTTCCGGGTTGAGAGAGAAGAAGAGAGTACTCACCGACACTTAGAAGAGGTAGCATCACTGATAAACCGCTCCGATCTTCCCGAGGCAGTAAAAAATAAAAGCGTCGAGTTGTTCAACCTGCTGGCGGAAGTTGAAGCCACAATCCACGGATCGACCAAAAGCGAGGTACATTTTCACGAAGTAGGAGCAATCGACTCAATCGCGGATATCGTCGGGGCCGCGACAGCAATATGGAAGCTCGACCCCGATACAGTCCATTCCGGCCCGGTTAACCTCGGCGAAGGGACCATCAGCACTACCCATGGAGAGCTTCCCGTTCCGGCCCCTGCCACCGCTGAATTGCTTCGCAAGGCAGGTGCTCCAACTTATTCCAGCGGAACCAGGGCGGAGTTAACCACCCCAACCGGTGCATTGATCCTGGCCAGCTTCGTCGACGAATACGGAAGACCGGAAATGAAATTTGAAAAAATCGGCTACGGACTGGGTTCCAGGGAACTCGAGGGGGAAGGCAACTTCCTCAGGGCGACGCTGGGAACGAAAGAAACTCCCCGGACCGGAGATAGCGATCGGTCTCTTGTCCTGGAGACTAACCTGGATGACATGAACCCGGAACTGTTCTCGGTAGTCGAGCGGAAACTCCTGGAGGCCGGGGCCCATGACGTTTACAAAGAGGCAGTCCAGATGAAAAAGAATCGACCGGGAGTTAAATTGACTGTAATCGCCGACCCGGCGGACGAGCGAAAACTCGAGGAAATAATTTTTCGGAATACCACCACTCTTGGAATCCGAAAGCAGCAAGTCGAAAGAACCAGGCTGGAAAGAACCTTCGAGACAATCCACACGGAAGACGGCAAAGTCGACATCAAAGTGGGGTACCTCGAAGGCAGTCCGGTAAATTACTCGCCCGAGTTCGAGGATTGCCGGAAGCTCGCGGAGAACTCTAGTTTAACCACAAAAGAAATTTACCGGAAAGCCGTCGCTGCCGCCGAAAAGGAGTTAGAAGAGGGCTAGGTCAGTCCAATAATTCTACTTCCTTCCAGAAGGGCTCGTAGCCCTCGTGTTCGACTTCCAGCTCGGGTTTACCTTCATCCCCGGGTCGATTTAGCAAGTACTTTCCGAAGAAGTACTTGCCGTCCTCGTGGAACTCCGTCCTGCCATCGTCATGGTAAATTGGAATTTCGACTTTCATGGTATCCTCTGGCCCGGTATTGGCGTAGAGCTCAAGGGTATCCGGGAGGTTTCCGGTATGCTCTACTTTGCCGGTCAGAGGCACTCCGTATCCCTGACGGAGAAAAACGGGCATCGTATTTAGAGGAGTTTCGAAAACGTGGTAACCGCTTTCGTAATAATCCCCTGTCCACCAATCCTTCCAGGCAAGCTCTTCTCCGGACTCCCCATGAGGCAGGTACAACAAACGTCTATCCGCACCTCTTTCCAGTACCGGGGCCACGAGCATTGCTTCACCAACCATAAATTGATCGCTGACCTCATAGCTCCGATCGTCTCCCGGAAATTCCATGAACAGGGGCCTGGCAATTGGCAAACCTGAAATATGGGACCTGTAGAACTGAGTATAGAGAAAAGGAAGCAGGCGGTAGCGGAAGGTAATATACTTTCGATTGATCTCCTCGTACTTATCTCCAAAAGACCAGGGCTCCTGGGAGACCGTATCCAGGCTGGAATGGTTACGGAAGAAGGGGAATACGGAACCAAGTTGTATCCATCTAGTTAATAATTCCGCTTCTACGTCGCCGTCAAACCCACCTACATCGGGACCGACAAATGGAATCCCCGCCAGGCCGAGGTTGAGAACCATCTGAACCGACATCTTCATGTGTTCCCAGGTCGAAGAATTGTCACCGGTCCACTTCGCGGCGTATTTCTGGATCCCCGAAAAGCCCGCTCTGGTGAGGATAAACGGTCTTTCTTCCGGCCGCGAGTTTTCAAATGCTCTCCTCGTTGCCCGGGCTTCGTATAGGCCGTAGAGGTTGTGAATTTTATTGTGATCAACCTGGTTGTTTTTTCCGTCCCTGTGGACCATCTCTTCGGAGGCTCGATCACTCATGTTCCTAAAATCGTACTTGAACTGGTAATCGATGCGGTTAGTGCCGTTGAAGCCGCTGTCAACGCTTTCAACCATACGCTCCAGCTGTTTTTTTCCAAAGAAAACTGCCGGCTCGTTCATGTCGTTCCAGATTCCGTCCACGCCCTGCTCCAGCAAATTTTGATTCCAGCCGGCCCACCAGTCCCGCACTTCCTCCCGGATGAAATCGGGAAAGACACAGAAACCCGGCCAGACCGAGCCGGCAAAGTCATCTCCTTCTTCGTCCTTAACGTAGACGTCCTCTTCCTTGCCGGAATCGTAGACCTCGTACCCTTCTTCCTCCTTGACCCCCGGATCGACGATGTTTACGGTCTTAAAATTCATTCCGTGCAGTTTTTCCAGTGTCTCTTCCGGATTGGGAAACCGCTTTGCGTCCCAGGTATAATCCCTTTTGCCGTCCATGTGCTGAATATCAAAATAAAGTGCGTCACAGGGAATTTCCTTCTTACGAAACTTTTCCGCCAGTTCGACGGCCTCTGCCTCGTTATTCGGCACTCCGTACTTGGAATGGTGGTAGCCGATAGCCCACTTTGGCGGCAGCAACGGCTTACCGGTCAGTTCAGTATAACTTTCAACCACTTCTTTCAAATTAGAACCGGCTAACAGATAAATTGTTGTCTTCGGTGCGGCCACGGCTATGCCAATCCCGTCCTGCAGGTTTCCATTTTTTACCCTAAAAACACTCCTTTCCGACTGATGGAGGTATAGACCGACGAAATCGTGGTCCGAAGCAGCTCCACCGTAAACTATGTAAAAAGGCGTCGAGGTATATAACGGGTCCTCATTATGCATGTACGAACCGTTCGGATCCCTGTTCCACATCTCGTAGTCCCGACCGCTTTTTTCCAGGTAGCCGGTTCTCTCGCCCAGTCCGAAGACTTTCGATTCGCGCCCTGTTCGATGGACAAGGTTCAACCATTCACTTTCAGCTTTTCCCTCGAGCCAGTCCGGAAGACCACGCGTGACGTCCGAAAATTCGGCAACGACTTCACCCGCAACCTCGAGTCGAAACCCGCCCTGACGTCCGGACAAACTCCATTTCCCACTGGAATTATTGGCTTCCATATCGATCGGCGGCATGAACTCATTAGTGTAATCCGTATCGTAATAGGGCGATATATCCAGCCTGGCAATGACTTCGTCGATACCCTCGTACTCCAGGCCGGGGGTTTTTTCGGTAAAATCTTTACTGCTCATAACTTTCCTCCCTTTTTCGAAAAAATGATTCAAGACAAAAAGTCATCAGTTCCTAATGGTCAACCCAATTCCCCCCAGAACGGTTATCCCACCAACAACCTGGAGTGGTGCAACCGGCTCACCAAGCAAAATAAATGCAACTGTAAAAGCAATAATCGGAGTCATGTTGTTAAATACTGCAGTCCTGGAAGGCCCAACGGTTCTGACCGCGGTAAACCATATCAGGTAACCCAGCACCACCGCCAGTAGAGCTGAATAGATAAGGACACCCCAGGCCCTTACCGGAACAGCACTCCAGTTCTGTTTAATTACCCGGGGGGTAGCAAACAACCAGAGACCCACGGATCCGATCGACATGGTGACAGCAGTTAACCGCAGGGGGGAGTACTTCTCAAGCAGGTCCTTGGACATTACCGTATAAATCGCCAGTGAAACAGCTGCAACCAGCGTGAGCACATCACCCAGCGTTCCGGAACCGGAAAGGTTTATACCGCTACCACCAAGCGTAACGAGCACGACCCCGGCAAAACCGAGGACTGTGCCAACCCAGGCCCTTCTCCCCAGCTCGTCCTTACCCAGGACCGCGGAAAGCAATCCTGTCCAGATGGGCGCAGTGGCAATAAATAAAGACGAGTTCCCGGCAGTCGTAAGCGATATCCCTCTGATGAACAGTACCTGGTAGAGCGTATGACCGACTATCCCCAGACCGAGGAACTTTAAACCGTCGACGAGAGGGATCGGTCGCCAGCCTTTCCGCAGCAGTAAAATCACGAGTATAACGATAGAAGCCAGCGTATAGCGGACGACGTTAAAGGGCAGGGGAGAGATCTCGGAAACCGCCCATTTAACGAGGCTAAAGTTCAGCCCCCAGATAAATATTACAAACGTTAGCAACAAGTAAACCACGGAACTTCTTTCCGTTAGTGACGACATATCGGATGATGTTAGCTAAAAGGGTGGGGAAATTCAAAGGTTGGAAAGAAAAGCAGGTTTTTTAGAAAACTGGAGGGACGCGTTCAATCGCCCCTCCAGAATAAATAACCTTATTGAGCCATGCCCAGATTGTCCTGAGTTATCAGTTTGAGTGGTACCGGAACGAATTTAGTTTCTCCTTCCGGAACTTCCATCTCGCCTTCAAGTAACTTCACGGCGTTTTCAACTCCCATCCTTCCCATCAGTGTTGGCTGTTGCATTATCGTAGCGGACATTCTGCCGTTTTCAATTGCCTGGATTGCAGGGTCAATTGCATCAAATCCAACTACGAACATTTCGTCTTCTCTATCAGCACCTTCTATCGCCTGAAGCGCACCGAGTGCCATCAGATCGTTCTGGGCAAAGACCGCGTCTATTTCCGGTTGAGCAGTTAAGATGTTCTGCATTACTTCGTAGCCATCGTTCTGTGCGAATCCGGCGGGCTCCGAAGCAACTATCTCTACCCCCGACAGTGAATTAATAACTTCAGTAAAACCCTGACCTCTTTCCCTGGCTGCTGAAGTGCCTGGAATTCCTTCCAGCATTACGATTTTACCCTGCAGCGCCATCTTTGCGGCAGTGTAATGAGCAGCCATCTTCCCGCCGGTAACGTTATTGGAAGCTACGTAGATGGCAACTTCTCCGCCACTTATACCCCTATCGATCGCGAGTACGGGAATACCTGCATCATTTGCTTCTTCAACTGCGGGAACAACTGCTTCACCGTCAGTCGCGTTTATCAGGATAGCATCGACTCCCCGAGAAACTAAGTTTTCTATATCGGACATCTGTTTTGAGACGCTATCCTGGCCGTCAGCTACTACCAGATTTACGTCGTGTTCTTCAGCAGCTTCCTTTGCTCCGTCCCGCAAACTAACGAAAAACGGGTTGTTTAAAGTGGAAATTGACAAACCCAGAGTGTATTCCTGGGCGCTCGCGAAAGCCACCGTTCCACCAACTAAAAGAACTGCCATCAAAATACTTAGAACTAACTTTGAACCTCCTGTTTTCACTGGAGGTCACCCCCTATGGTAAGTTTGATTTGTGGTTAAGCTGGCAGCCCCTAAGACTGCCTGAGCTTCTTATCCAGAAGAAGGGCAAGAATTATTATTCCACCCTTCACGACGTACTGAAAGAAGGTGGGTATTCCGGTTAAAATCATTCCGTTGTTTATAACGGAAAATATCAATGCTCCGATTAAAGTCCCGGCCAGGCCACCCTCACCTCCGTACAGGCTCGTACCTCCCAGCACCACCGCGGCAATGGCATCGAGTTCCCAGCCCGAACCTGCCGTCGGTTGGGCTGAGGCGAGCCGAGAGGCAAGTATGATCCCGCTCGCCGCGGCAAAAAAACCTGATAACCCGAATACGGCGGTCTTCAACCTTTCCACTTTAACTCCAGCGAGCCTGACGGCCCTCTGATTCCCGCCTATCGCGTAGATATAGCGGCCTATCTGGGTCCAGTTGAGAACGATCAAAGTCAATATGTATAACACGGCAGCGATTATAACCGGAAGCGGAATTCCTAAAACTTTTCCGCCCCCTATGAATTCGAAGGCTTCTCCAAAGCCCCAGATCGGTTCACCGCCCGTATACAGTAAAGTTAACCCTTTTGCTACTGAAAGCATACCCAGGGTTACGATAAATGAAGGTATTTCACCGTAGACAGTGATAAAACCGTTGACCAATCCAAGCGCTGCCCCAACCCCGAGCCCAATGAGAATGGAAAGCGGCATGCCAAAGCCACCGGTCAGGCTTCCAGCCGTAACTACACCAGATAGGGCAACTACCGACCCGACGGATAGGTCAATTTCACCCATAAGTATGACCGCCGTCATCCCTATACCGACTATCGAAATCAGGGACGCCTGCTCGGCAACGTTAAGCAGGTTTCGAACCGTCAGAAACCGATCGGTGATCAAACTAAGAGCTATGATAAGCCCGATGAAACCAATATATATACCGTAATCAGCTATCGCTTCTCTCCAGCCGCTAATTCGGCTCATCGTTTTCGTATCTTCCCCCGATCATCAGCTTGACTACTTCGTCGATGTTCGTTTCTTCCGGTTTCATATCTCCAACCTTGTTTCCCTGGTTTAAAATGACTATCCTGTCAGCTACGTTGAAAACCTCCTGCAATGTATGGCTAATAAAGATGACCGCTATGCCCTCGTCCCGGAGGTCGTTGATCAATTCAAGAACTCGTTCCGATTCTTCAACTGCAAGTGCAGCAGTAGGCTCGTCCAGGATCACCAAATCCGGGTCCGTATATATCGACCTGGCTACAGCTATGGCCTGCCTCTGCCCGCCGGATAAATTGCGGACTTTTGCCTTCATGGTATCAAAATTTATATTTAAAACGTCTAGAACTTCCTCCGCCTTTTCGTTCATTTTATTTTTGGCAAGGAACCTCAACGGTCCAAAGGAGTAGTTTGATATCTCTCTACCAAGAAACAGGTTTCCGGCTACGTCCAGGTTGTCAGCCAGGGCGAGGTCCTGGTAAACCGTCTCTATTCCGAGATCCTTGGCGTCTTCGGGTGCATTGATTTCGACCTTTTTGCCTTTATAAAATATGTTCCCGCTTGTTTGTTCCAGTGCTCCGGCCAGGACGTTTATTAGAGTAGATTTACCGGCACCGTTATCACCGACCAGCCCCACTACCTCCGAATCGTTTATAGCCAGGTCAACCTCATTTAAGGCAGTAAGGCCGCCAAAACGCTTGGTTATCCCGTCCATACGAACAAGTTGTCCGTTTTCTTCGTTAACTGATTCGGTTTTTGCTTCTTCTTCAGCCGGGGCTTCGGACATCAATAGCCACCTCTTCTCTTTAGGAACTTCTCAACTTCTTCTCTAGAGGGTAAAGAAGGTTGCGCACCGGAACTCGCCGCTGCTAATCCTCCGGCAGCATTCGCAAACTTTATCACGTCGCGGGGGTTTTCACCTTCGGCAATTCCTACTGCCATGGCACCAGCAAAAGCATCTCCCGCCGCTGTAGTATCCTCAACTTCCACGGAAAATCCGGGAACCGAAAAGCTTTCCCTCTCGGAGAAGTAACTTGCACCCTCGCTCCCCTTGGTCACGATGACTGTATTAACCCCCAAATCCAGCAATTCGGGTTTAAGATCTCTTGTTTTCTCATCCTCCAGAAGCCCCCCAAGCTCTCCTTCATTTGGAATCAGATAATCAACGGGATTTAAATTGAACTGTCGCAGGGGGGATGCAGGTGCCGGGTCAAGGATGACAGCTGGAGCACTTTCGGCTTCCGAGCCCAATCTGTTTAAAAGGTAATTTATGGCTCCTATGGGTATTTCAAGCTGGAGGAGGAGTACGTCGGTCTCCAGGATTTTTTCTAAACTTTTATCCACGTAATTGTTGTCCACTTTTCCGTTTGCTCCTGGTATAATGACAATCTGGTTTTCCCCCGATTTATCGACCTGAATCAGAGCAAGTCCGGTGGAACATGACCTTCTCTCAAGGAAACCCACGTCCACACCATCTTTTTCAAGTTCAGATATTAGCTCTTCCCCAAATACATCCTCCCCTATTAAGCCAAACATGGAGACTTCAGCACCCAGTCGGGACGCCGCAACGGCCTGGTTTGCTCCTTTGCCCCCAGGGGCACTGAAATAATCCTTCCCCTTCAGGGTTTCCCCTGGTCGCGGAAATCTATCAACCTTCGCCACCTGATCCATATTGAGGCTACCAAATACGGAGATTTTATTTGCCATTTTCGACACCAAATTGTGATGAGTCTCTTTCTACTAACTCAGTCTTTAGAGTTTTTTCCTGTACTTCGGAACCCCCGCCTCTTCTTTCTTTAATTCTATTTAAGAGGTAATCAACCGCCAGCTTGCCCATATTATAAGTGGGAACCGAAACCGTAGTTAGTTTTGGGTTGATAAGACGTGATAGCAGTATGTCGTCAAAACCAACCACGGCTAACTCCTCGGGCACGTTGATTGCCAGCTCTTCGGACTTCCTGATTACTCCTACTGCCATTAGGTCATTTGCAACAACTAAACCATCGGGAAGGCCATCTTCCCCTCTTTTGCTAAGTATCTTTTCGAGCGCTTTTTTTCCGCTTTTGAAAGTAAAATCCCCCTGAGCCACCAGGTCTGACTGAAAGCTCAAACCTTCTTGATTCAGTGCCTTCTTATAGCCCTGAAACCTCCTCTCTGCCGTAGATACCCCTCTAGGTCCCCGAATGAAACCAATTTTCTTGCAACCTCTCTCTATTAAATGTTTCGTTGCCTGCCCACCCGAGCCTACATCGTCCGACAGGACGGCAGTGATCTCTCTATCGGTGGGCTTTCTATCGGCCGCAATAACCGGAATACCTTCCTCAAATAGTCGATTTATGCCGTTTACCCCACCTTCCGCGCTGGTAACAATAACCCCATCAACTCTCTCTTTAATCAACATTTCTACGTTTCGTTCTTCTTTTTCCATTTCTCCCTCAGTATCGCAAATAATTACCGAGAGATCTTTTTCGTGTAACCTATCTTCCGCTCCTCTGATAAGGGTGGAGAAAAACGGATTGGAGATGTCTGGCACGATTATACCACATACTCCGGAAGACTGTTTTCTTAAAGCATGGGCAAACTTATTTGGCCGGTAATTCAACGACTCGACGGCCTCAATTACACGGGAACGTGTCGAATCGGCCACAGGAGCACTTTCGTTTATTACCCTGGAGACAGTGGACGGGGAAACTCCAGCTTTCTCGGCAACGTCCATTATGGTAACTTCATTTTTCATTCGGGCTCCTTATGAAAACCTTTTCAGTAAATATTATAGTTTAAAGCTGGGCTTGTCAAACTCTGGCTTTGTCCAATTTTACTTATGAAAGATAATAGGCTGAATATGCGTATATGCCGTAAAGGTGAGCGGTTTCAGTCAATGATAAGTATTTCGGCCGAGGGGGAAACTACGTGATTTTCAGCAAAACCAGCAGGGCGGACGAAATAGAAATATGCCATAATTTAATTAAAAAAATCCCGCCCGGAAGACGATTTCAAGGATGATTTAATCCGGACGGGATTTTGACCTTACCGTTATTCTTCGAATAAATTCAGATAACGGTCGTAACCTCTTTCCTCGAGTTCTTCTACAGGAATGAACTCCAGTGCAGCCGAATTGATGCAATACCTTAAGCCGGTTGGTTCCGGTCCGTCTTCAAATACATGTCCCAGGTGAGAATCGGCGTGTTTGCTCCTTACTTCAGTCCTAACCATCCCAACGCTGGTGTCCTTTACTTCGACGACGTTGCTCGACTCCAGCGGTCTGGTAAAGCTGGGCCAGCCCGATCCGGATTGAAACTTATCGGTAGAGCTAAACAGCGGCTCGCCCGAAACCACGTCGACGTAGATGCCGGGCTCCTTGTTGTCCCAGTACTTGTTATTGAAGGCCCGTTCCGTTCCGTTTTCCTGCGTCACCCGGTACTGTAAATCGGTGAGCTGTTGCTTTAGCTCCTCCTGGCTCGGCTTTTCGAAATCAGCATACCGATCCTCTTTTTCTTTGCCGGAATCCTCTCCCCACGTAGTTGAGATGAACTCCTCCCTGCCCGAGCGCTTCTTGTAACTGGAGTACTTGTTCGGGTTTTTCTCGTAATAATCCTGGTGGTACCTTTCAGCCAGGTAGAATTCTTCAAAAGGTAGTATTTCCGTGACGATATCTTCCTCGAACTTTCCCGATTCTTTCAGCTGTTTCCTCGATTCTTCAGCGATTTCTTTCTGGTCCTCGTTTCTGTAGAATATTGCCGTCCTGTACTGAGACCCTCTGTCGGCAAATTGGCCGTTCGCGTCAGTCGGGTCAATGTGCTTCCAGTAAACGTCGAGAACCTCCGTTAAAGTAATTTCTCCAGGCTCATAGTAGATCTGCACTGCTTCGTAATGCCCTGTATTACCGCTGGAAACTTCTTCGTAACTCGGTTCCTCCACGTTTCCTCCGGTATAGCCCGCCACGATCTCTTCGACTCCGTCCAACGTTACAAAAGGAGGCTCCATACACCAGAAACAGCCTCCAGCAAGCGTAATGACCTCCAGCTGGTCGGTATCCAGATCCTCTTCTATCATTTCTATATCTCTCCTTTCACTCTGGTTTGCCCTGATCCTCGCCGTATTTAACCCAAAAAAGTTGGTTGCCAGGAAGCCAGAACCAATTAAGAATAAAAGTATTAACGAAATACTTAAATAGGATCGAAGGGACATATTAAAACCTCCCGGATTTTATCTAAATCCATTTCTAATTACTATTCAGTTTATTTATACTTTACACAAGTCAGTTTTTCCACCATCGTGCCCTTCGTCCAAGAAATTTTTCTACTTTTAAAAGAATACTACGGTAGAAAAGTAAAAGGGAGACAAGCAAAGAAATACTCGTGAAAAGTCAAGCGACCGGAATATCTCTGGTGAAAGTAGGGCAAATCAAATTTACAGGAGTACAACTGAACTAAAGTAACTATGAAAAACTACAAGAATATAATTGTATTTGCATTATGTTTAACGGATGTTCTGAATCCTCCATTTACAGTTTTCTCGAGACTAACAATGCCATACCCATCTTACACGGATAATATCCATGAACCGGTAATTCAAAATTTAAGATTTTTGCCAGTATCTTTTAAACTTGCTGGTATCTTTATTTGAAATAGCAGTAAATCTCCAAAAAGCCGAGGTTCTTAAGTAGTTCGCTCAAGTTAAATGAAATCAATTAAAGGTTAATTTTTGACGCTTTGATTGTCTTCCCTCTGGAACCTTGCTCTTCTGTTTTTGAGAGAATTCTGTAAAACAATAGCCCTTTCCAGCTCTTCGCTGCTAACGTAGTGTTTTTCCAGCAATATTTCGCCCAGTTGTTTTTCCCCTTTGTTCTCTTTCTGTATCGAAAGTGATTCCTGTAATTGATCCGAATCCAGAGCTTGCATGTCTTTAAGAATTTCGCCAATTGACTTGCCGGCCTCAAAATATTCTTCCAGTATGGAAAGCATGGTTGCGCTTTTGCTCCTTCTCTCCCTTTTTGCCAGTTCCTGTACCTTGTCCAACAAGTACTGGTCTTCTTTTTGATAATAAATGGATATTTGCATTCTTTTCACCTCCTGCTCCTGTAAAAACTGGAGCACAGTCGTCAATTGCTCCCGGCTAACTTAAAACTTTCAGGTCCAAACTTTTTTTGCGTGATAAGGCTCAAATCATATATTACGCTGGTTGGTAAAAGTAGTTAGCCACCAGAATAACCAGATCAACTTATTACCTCTACATCTACACTTTTACCCTTCTGGGCTGTCGGCGCGGGATTAAATACGTTTTTTTATAGTATAGGGCCTCTTCTTCGAGGAGGCCCACATTCCAATCATGCGACCTCTAGCATTTGGCCTATAGAATTTACGTAATATTTTCCTATGTTATGTTGAACAAACAATCTTTAAACGTTTCTGCAATTTGTGTATCAATTAGCACGAAATTTTTCCGTTATTTTATTCTATTCCCAAAAAGGAATAAATGCTTCTCACCTTATTCCAGTATGATCCCAGGAAAGTTATTTGTAGTTCCCGTTTTATCTCATCGAACACACTATTTGTTGACAAATAATTAAAACTTTCCAGTTTATCCTGTAAAAACTATTTAACCATTTTAAAGACAGTAACTTTACAAATTCAGTATATATCAAGCTGTCAGAACTGTCAAGTAGCAAGTAAATAGAGTATAAAAACTAAATATTTATATAAATATTTTACTTAAGTTGGCACTGATGGGGTCAGAGTTAATACTCTTCATAATTAAAGATCTAAGTTAAATTGAACTTACTTTTCATATGGCTCAACGAACACATTTATCGCGCGAAGAGATATCCTCAAAATCCAGAGGAAACCTACTAATTGAGATTCTTGAAACGGAAGCCCGACATCATATCATTTCACTAATATGGGAGGTAACCATGCACGACATCAATCTGGAAGACGGAGACATCCTCGCCAAGCAGAAAGAACTGGCAAAAAAGAACGAAGATAAACTCAACCAACATGGCGTCAACGCAGTAAACGTAATGGGGGCGATCGGCAGCGGCAAGACTGCGCTGATAGTGGCGATCTACGAAAAAATAAAGGACAATTACAGGATGGGCGCCGTGGCTGGAGACGTGGCGGGAACGGACGATTACGATAGGTTCGAGGTGGCTGGAATTGAAGCTTACAACTTAAATACGCATTCGGACTGCCACCTCGATGCCCACCTGGTCGACCACTCACTGGAGAGCATGCCGCTTGACGACCTGGACCTCCTCTTCGTCGAAAACGTCGGCAATCTGGTCTGCCCGGCCGATTTTCCCCTGGGTACTGACCGGGAGGTTGTCGTGATATCCGTGACGGAGGGAGAGGATATGGTGCGGAAGCACCCAAAGATATTTTCTCAAACCGACATAGTTGCCATAAACAAAGTAGACCTTGCCGAGGCAATCGACGTGGACCCTGAAGTACCGAAAAAGGATTACGAAGAGATCAATCCACACGGCCGGGCTATCTTTACTAATGCAACTGAGGCCAGGGGGATAGACGAGCTCGTAGAAGCACTGGAACTGGATTCGATTTAGTTCTCAATAGCCATTATGCACGAGTATTCCATCGCAGAAGAACTGATAAACACGTTACTGGATCAGGTCAGTGAGGCCAAGCTCTCCAGCACCGAAATAGTTCATCTCGAAATCGGCGAACTGCAGGTAATTTCGAGGGAGGCCTTAACTCAGGCCTTTAAGGTCGTTACCGAGGGGACGCTTCTCGAGGGGACGAAACTCAGTTACGAGGACGTCCCAATCCTGGTCCGATGTGAGGACTGTGGTTTCCAGGGGGAAGTAAATTACGAAGACGATTTCTCCCTCCACTTCTCCGTTCCAGTTTTATCCTGCCCCAAATGCGGCAGCACCGTGGATATCATCCAGGGGAATGAAATGGCAGTCAGAAGCCTTACCTTAGCAGGCGGGGATGAAAATGAGTGAAATTGTCGCACGCGAAATAAAGGTAAATGGGGTAGTCCAGGCCGTCGGGTTTCGCCCCTTCATCTATCGGATAGCAACGAACCACGATCTGATCGGCTGGGTAAAGAACCTTGGCGATGCCGGTGTAAAAGTGTTTCTCCAGGGAGAAAACAGCAACATCGAAAGTTTCCTCAGGGATTTGCGGGAAAAGAACCCACCCCTTGCGCAAATCGAACAAATTGAAAAAGAGTGGGTAGAAATAGACCCTGAACTCGAGGAATTCGGAATCGTAAAATCAAGCTCCGGTTCCTCTGGTTCCGGAACGATACCTCCCGATATTGCCACCTGTGATGACTGCCTGGAGGACGTCTTTGGCGAGACACGCTACAGTGGTTACTGGGCGACTTCGTGCGTAAACTGCGGCCCCCGCTTTTCCGTCATCCGCGAGTTACCGTACGACAGGGACCGGACGTCCATGGACGATTTTCCAATGTGCGACGACTGTCAGTCCGAATACACGGACCCCGAGGATCGCCGTTACCACGCCCAGACGATAGCCTGTCCGGAGTGTGGACCGCAACTCTGGCTTGAAGAAACCGGATCCGGCGAAAAAAATGCCGAAGCGCCGATAAAAGCTGCCGCCCGAAAGTTAGCTCGGGGGGAGATAGTCGCCATCAAAGGACTCGGCGGAACACATCTGGCCTGCGACGCGAGCGCCCCCGAAACGGTTAACCTTCTCAGAAAGAGGCTGGGTAGATCGAGTCAGCCCTTTGCCCTTATGGCCACTGAGGCAATGGTCAGGGATAACCTGAAATACGAAGGGTCGGAGTTCAAAGTTCTAACCGGCCCCCGGCGTCCGATCGTACTCCTGGAAAAGGACAACCCGAACTGGATTTCGGACGAAATTGCCCCTGGTCTGCACAACGTCGGCGTAATGTTGCCCTATACGGCTCTGCACCAACTGTTATTTTCTAACCTCGGTTTTCCGCTTGTTATGACAAGTGCGAACCTGCCGGGCGAACCGATGTTGATAGAAAACGACTCGATAAAAGACGAATTGAACGGAGTTGCCGATTCTTACCTGCTCCACGACAGGAAAATCGTCTCCAGAATAGATGATTCGGTGGTCCGCTGCTCCGGGAACAGGAAAAAATTTATACGGAGATCACGGGGCTGGGTACCGGAACCGATCGAGGTCGATCTAGGAGACGAACCAATTCTTGCCCTGGGAGCAGAACAGGACAACGTAGTCGGTCTTTACACCGACAAAAAAGCTTATCCGTCACAGTACCTTGGCGACACCGAAGGTCCGGAGGACTTAAACTTCCTGGAGGATGCTATTGCTAGGTTACTAAAGCTCACGAGTACGAAGGAACCGGACCTTATAACTCACGACCTGCACCCCGGCTTTTTAACAAGCCAGAAGGCAGAGGAGATGAGCGGAGATAGTATCCCCGTTCAGCACCACATGGCCCACGTCGGCTCCCTGCTTGCAGAGACAGGTTTATCCGAGGTCACCGGTCTGGTTATGGATGGGGTGGGCTACGGGTCAAATGGCAAAATCTGGGGGAGCGAAGTCATCATTGGAGGGGAAGATGAATTACGGAGAAAGGGTTCTTTAACCCGAGCTTACATGCCGGGAGGAGACCTCGCGACAAAACACCCGGCGAGGATGGTCGCGGGAATTCTGTATCCTTTAACCGAAACTGGCGCAATAGATGACCTGGCAGGCCTTATCCATGAATTAAAACTAGACTTCCCGAACGGGGAAGAGGAACAGGACGTCGTTTTCCAGCAGCTTCAGAAAGGATTGAACACTCCTGAAACCACGAGTGCCGGACGGTTTCTCGACGCCGTCAGTGCCTTAACTGGTACCTGCAGCGAAAGGACCTACGAAGGCGAACCGGCGATGAAACTGGAATCGGCGGCAAGTAGTGGCAAGCCACTTGAGATTGACCTCCCCTACCACCGCTCGGGGGACCTAATTCGGCTGGATCAGTCGAGGTTACTCTACCGATTGATTCAGTTACGGGGTACAGCTAGCCCAGCGGACCTGGCCTCTACTGCTCAAGCAGCTCTGGCCCGGGGGATGGCTAAAATTGCCCTCGAAGTTGCCCGGGATGAGGGAATTGCCACAGTGGGGCTTTCCGGCGGAGTGGCTTACAACGAAGAGATTTCGAGGGAAGTAGAAAAAACCGTTTCCGGTTCGGGATTGGATTTCGTAACTAATACGGAAGTACCTCCGGGGGACGGCGGCGTTGCCCTGGGCCAACTCTGGCTGGCCGGTAAAGGTCTCAACCCCTAAAGACGGTCGTCGGACCCAAACCTGTATTGAAGTACACCTTTGCTACTTTTATAAACTATTGATCTGATTGAATTGTTAATTCAACTTAAGAACTTACCAGCCTGGATAATTAAATCTGGAGGACCATGCAACTTTACTCCGAGGAAGGAACTGCTGTATTAATACTTTTAGTTGGTACCCTGACGGTTGCAGTATCAGGATTTTCCTTGATGCCAACGGCTTTCGTCTTGCTGATTTCGCTGTTTTCTTTTGGCTACCTGGTATGGTACAGGAAATCCCGTTTTGACCAGCCCGCTGACTCCATGATAGGCTTCATACCTGGACATTATCTGGTCCTCTTTGCTTTCGTGCTTGAGGGTTCTCCAGATTTGCTCATCTACGGTTTATGGTCCATCCTGATCCTTATTACCCTGGGTTACGACCTCACAAGCAACATAAAAAGCAATGTTGAAGCTGTAAAGTTGACATCAATGATTCAATATTGCATCATTTGGGGCGTAATTGTATTTCTATTTCAGAGCCTACTAATCAACAGTTTGGAACCTGGGGGAATGGGCTCAATCGGTATAAGGTTGGGACTTGCAGTTGGTGGTATCGTCTGGGTCGGAATTGGTCTGTTTAGAATCAATCGAAGCTTTATAGAAAGGAGGTCTTAATCAAGATGGAAGGTGGTGCGCTGTCACTAATAATATTGTTAGCGGTTTTTGGGGGGATATTTTACTTCTTACTTATTCGTCCCCAGCGGAAAAAGCAACAGGAGCACGAAGATCTCGTTAGCAACCTCGAAAAAGGGGACGAGATAATTACGGCAGGGGGTATTCACGGATCAGTCAAGGAAGTTATGGAGGAGGACCTGCTCATCGAAGTAGAGGACGGAACGATACTCAAGATTCAGCAGGACAGCATAGTGGAAACGAAATCCGATAATCAGGATTCAAAGGACGAAGAAAAGGAAGAAGAGGAAGATAAATCATGAATTTTGGTGACATAGCCGAGAACACTCTCCTAAAGGCCGGAATCATTTTACTGGTTTTTGGCCTGGCTATATACTTCCTTTACCCTTTTTACCCTATCGGTGACGTAGTCAACCTGGGGCTGGACTTAAAAGGTGGTACGAGAATAGTCCTGGAGGCCGAAGGCATAGATGATATGAGCCCGGACGAAAGGGACAAGACAATTGAAAGGATAGTGACTATACTGAATAACCGGGTAAACCAATACGGTTTAACGGAACCAACTATCAGACCGCTCGGGGACAAGAGGGTCGAGGTGGAGTTACCGGGCACTACCGATCCGGAAGTGGCGAGACGATTGATCGGGAGAACCGCTCTGCTGGAATTCAAGAAGGTAGTGGAAACCGGCGCTCCTGGATCGAGTCTATCGCCCAACAACCTTTCTCAGGAAGTTATCTACGGGAGAGAACAGGAGAACGGCGAGAGGCGACCGTACATGGTTCAGAAGGAACCATTGATGACCGGTCAGGTACTAAAAGATGCGAGCGTCCGAACTTCCCAGAGCGCGGAGAACCCGATATTCGTTTCGCTATCCTTTAACAACGAAGGAGCTCGGAAGTTTGCGGACGTAATTACCGGCCTGGAACCGAACCAGGACCAGCTGGCCATAGTACTTGATAGTGTAGTGCAATCCGCTCCCGTCATAAGTCAGGGCATATGGGATTCGGCAAACAGCACGAACTCAATCGGTCAGGCCACGATAGAAGGTGACTTTACCGCGGACGAAGCAAAGCGACTCGCAGTTGTCCTGAGGGCAGGTGCTTTGCCGGTAGAAGTAAACACAATTCAGCAGAAAACCGTCGGTCCCTCTCTCGGTGAGGACGCAATTCAGGCCGGTGTAACGACCATAGTCGTCGGTTTCGTGCTAGTACTTTTATTTATGCCCCTGCGCTATCGCTGGCTTGGTCTCATAGCGGACCTGGTCTTAGTCTTTAACATGCTCATAATGTTTGGCGCGCTTTCGTTGTTCGGAGCTACTCTGACACTTCCAGGAATTGCCGGTGTAATTTTGACAATCGGTATATCAGTGGACGCCAACATAATTATCTTTGAGAGAATCAGGGAAGAAATTGCCAACGGCAAGTCCGGGGTGGCATCAATTAGGGACGGATTTCAGAAGTCCCTCTCAACGGTGATAGACGCAAACCTGACCACTCTGGCGACAGCTTTAATTCTTATGTACTTTGGAACCGGACCGGTCAGAGGATTTGCCATAACGCTTACCATAGGCATAGTTGGTAGTCTGTTCTGTGCACTCTTTGTCACCAGATTTCTCCTCGAAGAAACCTGGTTTAAGTCAAAAGTGACACAGAGGGGAACTTAAGCACGCTCAATTATCAGAATTAAAAACCAATAAACCCCGTCCTTTTTTGGCGGGGTTTATTTATTTGTTACCGTTTCACGTCATCTCAATTCTTTTTCCACATCGATTCTTCGATAGTCGACCCTTTCTAGCACCTTTGTTGGGGGTGGTTGCAGTGAATAGATATACCCTTGGCTATCTTTGACGTAATTACTACCGCAGTAAACCACTCGACACTTAAACCCGGGTATACACCGGGACTGGTACCCCCGGCTGTCGACTACTGTAAATTGTGTTATCGCCCTGAAGTTTTGCCGGATTAAAGTTTTCAGGTCCGAAATCGTAAAGTAGTTGTATAACCGTAAAAGACTGAGATCATTTCACTATTTGGGCAAAGAAAATCCGACTGTGGTTCCCTTGCCCTCCTCTGAATTGATCCATATCTCTCCGCCATGCGCGTTAACGAGTTCCTTGGCAATCGACAGACCAAGCCCTGTACCACTGGAGGAACGCGATGCTTCCCCTCTGTAAAAGCGCTCAAATACGTGGTCTAGCTTTTCTTCGGCTATTCCCTGCCCGTTATCCATAACTTCTACCGTGGCCTTCTGGTCCTCGTCTTTTACTCTAATTTCTACCCTGCCACCCCGACCCAGACTCCGAACTGAATTTTTAAGCAAATTATTCAATACCTGCGATATCCGGTCGGGGTCGGCCATGACTTCCAGGGGAGAGTCCGAAGGATCCAGCCTTATAGTAATATCTTCTCTCTCAAAAACGTCCCGCATTTGTCCGGCGACCTTGCCAACCAGGTCATTTAAATTGACTGATAACTCGTTGAGATCTAGCTCACCGGATTCAGCAAGTGTCAATTCTCTCAGGTCTTCTACCAGCCGTTTAAGCAAACTCAGGTCATCTTCTATATCGCTCAGTTTTTCTTCCGTCGGTTCATAAACCCCTTCCCGTATAGCCTCTATCTCCCCCAAGACAATTGAGAGCGGCGTCCTCAATTCGTGGGCAATGTCGCCAATCATCCTTTTCCTCATTTCCTCCGACTCCTTTAAATTCTTCGACATGATATTGAAGGATTTTCCCAGGTTTCCCAGTTCGTCACCGGATTCGATATCGACGGTCTGGTCCAGTTCTCCCCGAGATATTTTCCTGGTAGCTTCCGTTAACCTGTTAAGTGGCCTGGTAAGCTGACGTACCAGAATCCCACCAAGGACCAGCGCGATTAAAAGTCCGGCACCGCCGGAATAGAGGATGCTTTTCCGAAGTGAGTCCAGGAACTGTCTTTCAGTACGGCTCAGATCGGTAGAAAGCAGCGGCCCGGCCAGAACAGTACCAATCCACCTGCCTCGGTAGTCCAATTTAAGCCCCTGCTCCAGCAGGTCCGGCGGGACTTTGCGCCCAAGCAGTTCATCGTTGTAGGAAGCAATTACTTCATCATCCCCGTCTACAAGTACGATGTTTCTGGGGCCACCTGCATAATCGGGTCTACCGTTACCCGACCCCCTACCGGTCCTAACACCACTGGATCCCTCTCTCGTAAATACCGAATCGACTCCCCTCCAGGAACCGTTCTCCCGATAATAATTGACCAGTACGTCCCTCATACCTGCGGCCTGATTCGTGTTACCTCTAATGACGTAATCTCGGAACTCCTTTTCGGCCAGGTGTCCTGCCAGAAAATATATGGAAGTCAATACGACGAGAATGACAAGCAAAAAGGATAACGCCAGTTTAAGTCGAAAAGAATTAAAGAGTCTACTTAGGTATTTCATTCTTCTGCCTTGCTGAACCTGTACCCAATCCCGTGAACTGTCTCGATAAAATTATCCTGTTCCTCCTTTCGCTCCAGTTTTTTTCGAATGTTTTTTACGTGGGTATCGATAATCCTCGTCATGTTTTCCCCGGGATATCGGTCTATTTCATCGAGCAAGTTCTTTCTTGTGAATGCCCGCCCGGGTTTTTCGGCCAGCGCGGAAAGCAACTTGAACTCCGTCGGCGTCAGGTCTAATTTTTCGCCCCGAAGCGTTACCTGATGTGAGTCCCGGTCAATCCGTAAAGACCCACGTTCAATTATATCGGAACGGCCCAGGTCACCATCGGATCTACGAAGGACGGCCTTGATCCTCGCCACGAGTTCACGGAGGCTAAATGGCTTTGTAACGTAATCATCGGCCCCAACCTCCAGTCCGGCAACCCGGTCGGCTTCTTCTGTCTTTGCCGTGAGCATGATAATCGGTACCTCAGAATCCTCCCGGACCCTTTTAGCCACCTCGAGACCATCCAGCCCGGGCAACATCAAATCGAGAATTATCAACGACGGTTCGTTTCGCCGGAAAGCAGCAAGTCCCTCTTCTCCGTCCCTCGCGTCCACAACTTTGTAGCCTTCTTTCCCAAGGTAGTCACGAATCAACCGAACTATCTTTGCTTCGTCCTCAATTACGAGTATTCTTTTCATGTTTTACCTCTGTTTCCGGTAATTACTTCAGTGATAACTGCACTCCAAACCAGCTGCCCGGTTAGTGATTATACCGATGCCCCTTTTATTTCCAAAACGGGGGTTCACGTTATAGTTTTTATAAAAAATGTGTGGTTTTAGTGAAGAGAAAGTGTAAATAATCTATGCTCCGAACAGCTCCAGCACGACGGAGAATCATACCAGTTCCTGGGCCGGAATGAACCAACCATGTTGGCCCCAACTTTACTTAACCCCGTCCCTATTATAGAATTTGGTGTCGCCGGCGGTGATATTTTGATAGAGATCGAAGTAGAAATTTATTTTTCTTTTAAGGATAAGATACCAGGTGAAAAAGGTGAATTAAGGTTACAATTACCGGAAGAGGGCAGGGTCCTTGACGCACTGGAAAAGCTGATCGCCCAATATCCCGAACTGGATGGGGAGATTTTTGAAAGTCCCGGCAGACTCCGCAGGTTTATTCAGGTCAGGTTGAACCAACAGGGAGTGGAGCACCTATCCGGACTTGCAACCAAAGTTACCGGAGGCGACGAGTTGCTTGTTTTGCCCAAATTAGGCGGAGGTTGATCTCGTCGCCTTGTTCTTTGCAAGTTTATGAGCCTGCCTCACCGGTTCCGGCAGTTTGTACTCGGAATATTCCATGACCAAATCAGCAGCTTCTTCGAGCCCAACCATGTTGCCTACCGAAACGAAGACCGGATTTGCCCTGCTGTAAGTTTTAACGGCTAACCCCAGAATTTCTCCCTCATACGTCACTTTTCTCTTTTCCCCCGTTTCCATTCCCGAAAGTTCCACGTCTCCGCAAAGGAGTTTTTTCGCAACGCCTACAGTAGGATGAGCAAGCACTACTCCCAGGTGGCTTGCCAGGCCGGCCCGCCTCGGATGGAGCAAACCGTTACCGTCCACGAAGACGACGCTTGCAAGTTTACCTCCTTCATTAACCTTCCGTAGCAGTTCGTACAGAGGCGGCAGTTCCCTAAAGGCCAGATAACCCGGTATGTAGGGAAACTTAACTTCCTTTCTTCTGAGGTACTCTTCTCTTGCAACCTGGTTGCTTTCGAGCTCCACGTAGCTTGCGACTACACCCTGCTTGCCGTAGGAAACGTCGACCCCGGCCGTCGAAGTGACCCGGGGTCCTTCGTTTATTTCCACTCTTTCCGGTATTTCTGCCTGTATTCGTCTCAAGTCCGGCAGCGGGGGTTCAAAGTCGAAGTCACGAAACCTGTATTTCGAAAAGTTATCTATTTTGCCATTACTTACCGGAATACCGTCTTCACGGATCCTCTTAATTTTTCCCTTCTTTCCCGATTTTCCACTATACTTTCCAGTTCTACCGTCCGCATGGACAACCCGCCAGCAAGGATACTCCTCCGGGTGACGGTTTTCCGACATAATCGTACCGACGGCCCTTGCTGCTGCCGGGTCCCCAAGAGCCTTCGCCAGGTCCTTGTAAGATGTTACTTTCCCCCGGGGAATTTCTTTCAAGGCTTCCAGAGTAATCTGCCTCAACTCAGGGACGGCATCCGGCCCTATTCCTTTCATGATATTAAAAATTGAAGTCCAATCCGGCGGAACCAGGACTTAGCTTTTCGGTGACGAAATCATGTTGCTGGCTTTGTTTCGGGTGATTTATTCGGGATCAAAACTAAACCCGGATCTTCACAAAATACCTGCTAAATATTCTCCTTTTTGTTTATAATCCTGTTAAACCTATCGCGATGGAATTTGATGGGCATCGATCCACCGTAGATCAATTTATCGTGGAAGAACCTATCCCTGTAATCTCCCCCCATCTTCTCCCTGACGTCTTCTTTCAAAAGATCTATTTTGTGTTTGCCAAGGAGATAACTCAGCTGATAGGAGGGATTCTGGGTATAACGCTTTACTTCGGCTTCCGCGGATTCTTCAGCCATATCAACCGTGTCGGCCATGAACTCTACGCCGTCGCGGTAGGAAAACTGTCCGGTGCTCAACTTGATATCGGCGATGATCCTGGCAGCCCTCCACCGTCTATCCTTCATCTGTATCAATCTTGCTTCAGGGGTGTCGTCAAATCCGTACTCTTTCATCATCTCTTCGCAGTAGTGGGCCCAGCCCTCTATCGTCTCCGTAGCTCGAGCCAGCAGGGTAAACTCGTCGTTTATTTCGGCGCTGGCCGACATCTGAAGGTGATGTCCAGGATATCCTTCGTGAACCGTTGTATTTCTGATTGACCAGAACGCAAACCGGGATAGGTCCTCTCCTTCGCCGGGTGGCGTTACGAGGTATACCCCCTGTCTATCCTCGTCAAACTTGGCCGGGGGAATATAGGCGGCAAAGGGAATCAGGTTCCGTAGATAATCCGGGGTTTCCATGACTTCAATTGATTCGTTTTCCGGAATTGTCGCCAGGTTCTTTTTTTCTACGAAGGACCTGGATTCGTAAATGCTCTCTCTGTACCACTTAAGAGCTTTGTCAAAATCTTTCGGCGTATTATCCTCAATCCTATCCATAGCGTCTCTAACGCTAAGTTCGTCATTTATTCTTCTCGCGTATTTCTCCATCTCGGATCGGCTTTCGTCAAGGTACTGCTTCCCCAAATCCATGATCTCGTCCGTTGAATAACCGAGCTTTTCTTTCCGCAGGAGCTCGGAGAACCTTTCCGACCCAATGGCGAACTCCTCTTTTGCGTCCTTTAACTGGTTTTCCAGCCAGGACCCGTAAGAATCCAGCGATTTTCTGGCTGCGGATACCGCGCTCTCCAGATCATCTACCTCACTTTCCGGAAGTTCACTTTCCTGGGCGGTGTTAAGCACCACTCTCATGAGTCCGGGCAGCTTTTCAAGTGATTCCAGCCCAATCTTTATCCACAGTTCGACGGGATCAGTCACCATCTCGTCCGCGTCCGCCAGGAACTCCGGTATTGCCTCTATCCTCGATTTTGCACTCCTCAACCTTTCCTCGAGAGGAGCAAAATTACGCTTTAGCAAAGGTAACAGGCTGGTGCCTATGACTCTTGCGTGGTTCGGGTTGCTTTCCCACTTCCGGAGCTCGTCAAGTTCATAAACTCTCAAGTTCAAAACGTGCTTGCCCACCTTAAGGGATTCCTTCTCTCTTCCTTCCAGTTTCTGGGAATCGATCTTTTCCAGCTCTGTAATCCAGTCCTTGAACTTCCTAATTTTCTCTTCCTGCGCTTCTCTGGAACCGTCCGGCAGCTCCCCGTCGTACTCGTGTATACCCATATTGGTCGCTGCGGGTGGTTCCGCTTTCATTATAAAATCGAAAACTTCCTTCCTAATACCCCTTAATTTTTGACTTTCTTTCTCGTAATTCACATTTACCCCCTCTTTGACATATAATTTTGGCTGCAAGTCATTTACCAGTTACTACCAGGCTCAAAAGCGCGGCCCCAACTCCGATCATGACCAGGCTCGGCAGGAAACCCTGTCCGCCCTGACCGTCCGAACGAAAATCCCTTGAGTTAGAACTTCTGGTAACTTTTGGTTCTGTTTTCCCGTTCCGGACGAGAGACATGTAATAATCCCAATCCCAGTAAGGCCCCGGGTCGCCTTTTGCCGATTTTATTTCTTCGTGCCCGACAATATGCTCCCTGTCTATCGGAATCCGATATAATTCGCAGAGATACCTCGTTAGAGCTGCGGACGTAACGTACTGCACTTCCGTGGGAAAGTCCGAATCATCCACGTAGCCCCCGTGCTCGATCCCAATCGAATTTCTATTCAAAACTCTGCTCTCGTATTTTTCCCCGCTTCCCGGTGGATGGGTACCGGCATGCCACGCTATTTCTTCCGCAGGAACTGATTTTACTACCCCTCCATCTTTACCTATAGTGAAGTGTGCACTGCGAGGGTAACTCAGCTCCGGCGAACTGAATGTATTGACGGCACTTCCCATTGACCCCTGAACGGTGTGAATTACTATGTAGTTGATCTGACTCGGGGTCCGCTTTCGCGGAAGATAGTTATCGTAAGAAGCAGGGCAATAACGGGTAACCGGATAGGATGACGAATCGAGATAACATTCCGTACCGTGAGCGGAGAAAGAAGAAACAAACAGGGCGAACAAAACCGTCAAGAATCCGATATACTTTAAAATTTCTCGTTTTGGCATACAAAAGTATTATAAGAGCAAAGAAGTTCGTCCTTCCAGTTAATTAACCCACACCGAGTTGGGAAATAAATTACAATCACGTAAATTTTAAGATTGTCCTTTGCCGACAAAAAATTTGGATGGCGAAAAATAGGTTGAAATTACCTGGACTCGACTTATTATTGATTGGTAAGTGTTTTTAATTAATAGTGGAGGGATAAAAATGGTCCAAGTAGGAGAAAAAGTTGATAACTTTAAGGCAGAAGCTTTTTACGATGACGAAATAGTTGATATAGAACTTGAAGATTACCTTGGTAAATGGGTCGTACTTGCTTTTTACCCGGCTGATTTCTCTTTCGTTTGCCCAACGGAACTCGAAGATTTCGCGGAAAGACACGAGGATTTCCGGGCCGAGAACGGAGAAATATTGAGCGTCAGTACGGATACGGCGTTTGTCCACAAGGCCTGGCACGACCATTCCGATGCAATTGCCAAAGTGGACTACCCGATGATAGCTGATCCGGCAGGAGAGATAAGCAGACAATTTGGAACCTACAAACAGGAAGAAGGGCTCTCCTGGCGCGCTACGTTTATTTTAAATCCGGATGGAGAAGTAGCGCATATGGAGATTCACAACAACAGCATCGGGAGGAACGTATCAGAGATTCTTCGTAGATTACAGGCGGCAAAATATGCAAAGGAGCACGAAGGTCAGGTATGCCCGGTAAACTGGCAACCAGGAGACGACACCCTGGAAGAGGGATTGGATCTCGTCGGCGAAATTTAACATCTCACCGCTTTATAGATCAGGAACCAGGGGATCCGGTTGGGGAAACACGATGTTCTGTACTCATAGAGGGTTCCCTGGTTATACCCGTAAAGGGTTCATTTCTTTCTTAGGACCCTCTTGGTAGCGATCTAAATTACACAAATAAATATTTGGCAGTAATCAGATTGTTCCGATTCACCCGTTCCGTTAGCAGGAGCCGTAACCCTTCTTTGTTTAACTTTCCTTTGATCACACCTAAAAATAACGAACTATATAGTCGTAGCCTGCAACTTGTCTCTCACAGTATTTTCGAAAACCTGCACCGCACAGGTTTCGCTCGCATCACCCCAACCAGTTACGAAAACCACAGAATACAATACGGTGGTTTCTCCCAGATTTACCTTCAAATAACCGGAATTTCACCAACACAAGAGATGGACTCGATTGACTGCTGGATCTATTGTTTGTAAAGAAAAACATTTCTAACCTTACGGGTTTTTTCACAAGCCCCGCACCCTGGTGCAGGGTAATTGACTCTTTGCAAAACGTAAAGCCTTAACTGATAATTTCTTCCACACCGGTTGCTGGGCCCGTTAGGTTGCGAGTTTCTGAGGTTAAATATAACCAAATAACTTCGTTTATTCGAAAAAAGTACCGCACATTCAACCAAGGAGTGAAAGCTTGAAGTCAAAAAGAGAATACCTCTGGTTCAATACGGACGAGCGCGTTGAGTTAATCAATATTACCGATAAAGTGCGAGATATCGTCGGAGAAAGCGGCGTTCAGGAGGGTTTATGCCTTGTCAACCCGATGCATATCACTGCCAGCGTCTTTATTAACGACGCCGAAAGCGGACTGCACGAGGATTATAAGGAGTGGCTGGAGGAACTGGCACCGCACGCACCAACTGATCAATACAGACACAATAGAGGCGTCGAAGAAAACGCCGACGCCCACCTCAAAAGACAGGTAATGGGAAGAGACGTAACCGTGGCTATTACAGAAGGCGAGCTCGACTTCGGTCCCTGGGAACAGATATTCTACGGCGAGTTTGACGGTCAAAGGGACAAAAGAGTTCTCGTAAAAGTAATCGGAGAATAATTGGTAACCCCCTCTAAACCGAGGGGGTTACCTGTCTTTATTTTTTAAACTTGAGCGTTCAAACCCCTTTCCAGCTTACCACTGTCGACCGTTCCCTCCAGACCTTCGGTCAGTCCTACCGCTATCCTGCCGGAGTCGGTCCTGTGGATGTAGATCATTTCGGTATCCTCCAGCCCGGCCGTCGTTTCCAGTGCCCCTTCGGGGCCCTGACTGAAGGCGGCCGTGGATAGTCCGTCGGCCCGGACGGCCGTCTCGGTCATTACCGAGACGCTTAAGACGTCCTCCACCGGTCGACCCGTCTTCGGGTCAACGATGTGGGCCAGTCTGGAGCCGTCGTAGGTAAAGAAGCTTTCGTAGTTACCGGAGGTGGTAACTGCGGGCAAAAGCAGTTCCATGCCGGCAAGCAGGCCGTTCTCCTTCAGCGGGTTCTGCAGGCCGACCTTCCAGCTTGCTTCGCCTTCCGGTCCGCCGAAGCCGCGGATGTCCCCGCCGGCGTTGACCAGTCCGGCCGCCAGGTTACCTTCCTTCAGCACATTCACGGCTGCGTCCACGCCGTAACCCTTGGCTATGCCGCCCAGGTCCAGCCTGGAGTCCGGGTCGGGCAGGGTGGCCGTCCCCGTGGAGGGGTTGAGGTCTAGCCCGCGGTAATCGACGAGTTTGAGCGTCTCCTCCAGCTGTTTGCTGGTGGGGACGGTAAGCTCGTCCCGGTAGAAGCCCCAGAGTTCGAGCAGCGGGCCGGCGGTGGCGTCGAAGCCCCCGTCGGTCAGCTCCGCCAGCTTCTGGGCTTCGGTTAGGACGTCCATGGTGGCCGGGTCCGGGTTGAGGCTTTTTCTCCCCGGCCTGTTAGCCCCCTTAACTAAGGAGCCGTCCTTGTAGACGCTCATCTTCTCGTCCACTTCCCTTATCCGACTATAAGCCCTATCGATCAACTCGGTCGTCCTCTGTTCGTCCTCGCCTCTTGCAGTTATCTCGACGAAGGTCCCCATGGCCGGCCGCGTCTCTGAGACGGTGGTCGCACCCGTTGCCGTTCTGTTCCAGGGTCTGATCCCCAGGGTCAGTCCGGCGGCGGCTGCCGCACCTCCGGCGGTCCATTTGAGAAACCTGCGTCTGGTTAAGCTATTTGTTTCTTCTTTTTGTTGGGTCATTTTTCCTCCAGAAAGCACGAAATTCGTGGATAATTGGAACCAGGTTATCAGTCGAATCGTAACGGAAAAGTGTTTGTTATTTCAATGTCAAGGCCTTCTTCTGCTTTTGTCCTTTTGTGGTATCCCGGAAACCGAGATAAAAGTTGAACTTTTTGCTTGACAAAAAAATAAAACAGTATATAATAACTTTGAGTATTAGCAAGCGGCGAGATTTCCTACGAGGGTCTGTGAGTAATATTTTATTCTTTTGTTTCTTACGAACATATAATTCTACCGAAAACCCATGTAGTGTTTTAATCCAAATATCACCTTAATCATCTTCCGACATTTTGCATCAACATCTTAGGTTATGGAGGTCAACATGGCAAGTAAAAAGATGAAAGACAAGAATAAAGAGAAAAACCCAATTAGACGGTACTTTGACGAGGTGGGTAACGAGGCGTTACTGACGCGGGAAGAAGAAGTTGAGCTTGCGAAGCGGATAGAGCAGGGTGACGAACAGGCCAAAGAAAAGCTTGCCTCTTCTAACTTACGGTTGGTAATTAGTATTGCAAAAAAGTATCGAAATTATGGTTTGCCTTTCCTGGATCTGATTCAGGAGGGCAATCTTGGTTTGATGAAGGCAATAGAAAAGTTTGACTGGAGAAAAGGTTATAAGTTCAGCACTTATGCCACCTGGTGGATCAGGCAGGCCATCCTTAAGGCCCTGACAAATAGGTCGAGGACGGTCAGGGTCCCGGCTCATATGAAGGAGTTAAGCCGGAAAATAGACAGGGTTGAAGAGGAATATATACAGGAACATGGAACGGAGCCCCCGGTAGAAAAAGTTGCCGAAGACCTGGACGTAACGGTGGAAAAGGTCAGAAGGGCTAAAAAAGCGGCTCAGACCACCATATCCCTTGACAAACCGCTTGGGGAAGAATCCAGTGATAGCGGAGTACTCGGGGACATCTTTGCCGACGATCACCTGCCAACCCCCGAAGAAGAAACGTTTGATTCCTTGCTCAAGGGGCGTTTAAAGGGACTCTTAAATAAGGAACTCACGGACAGGGAAAAGCATATCCTGAAGTTAAGGTACGGTTTGGAGGATTATAAAACCAGAACTCTGGAAGAGGTTGGGGAAGTTTTTGATATAAGCAGGGAGCGAGTCAGACAGCTCCAGAACAGGGCAATTGAAAAGCTTCAGCGACCGGAAATAAAAGAAGAACTGGGAAGGTATAAAAAACTTAGCAAGGAAGAGTAAACAGGTTTTTCAATTAATGTAGTGGTTTTAGGCCTGGCTTGACTCGAGTTCAAGTCAGGCCTTTCCCTTTTTTAAGGAGGCTATTTAGAACATGAGCAAGACAAAGATCGTTGCCACTTTCGGGCCGGCTTCGGACTCGCCTCCGGTTGTTCGCACTCTCATTAAGGAAGGCGTTGATTGTGCCAGGATCAACTTATCCCACGGCGATGCAGGCGGACACGAAGAGCTTATATCGCACCTGAAAAAGTTTCGACGGGAAATGGGCGTTTCCCTGTCTATCATGGCCGACACAAAGGGGCCAGAGGTGAGGGTTGAGCCTACTTCCGGCGAGGAACTCGAACTGAAAGAGGGGGATAAAGTCGTACTGGTTACGGATGGATCCGGATCCGAGGGCGATCTCAGTACGGGTTTCGAAGGAATTGGTAGCGTTCTGTCCGTTGGAGACGAGTTAATAGTCGGTGACGGTGACCTTTCGCTGACCGTTTCGGAGGAAGGGACTGAGTCGATCAATTGTAAAGCTCTTGGGGCAGGTAGCATTTCCGGTAGACAGAGGATTACCGTGCCCGGCAAGAGTTTCCCCCTGCCTTCGATAACTGACCAGGATAGGAAGGACATAAAATTTGCCGTCGATCAAGACGTCGACTGGGTTGCTCTCTCCTTCATAAAGTCGCCCGAGGACGTCCGGGAGGCGAGGGAAATAATCGAAGCCGCCAGTGGTTCGCACCAGAATGTACCAGTGATGGCAAAGATCGAGACCGTCGAGGCCGTGGAAAACATCAAGGAGATCACCAGGGAAGCCGACGGGCTGATGGTAGCCAGAGGTGACCTGGCAATGGCGATCGGTCTGGAGGAAGTCCCTTTTCTGCAAAAAAAGATCATTCACCTGGCCAACGACATGGCCAAACCGGTAGTTACTGCCACACAGATGCTCGAGACCATGATCGAAGTTCCCACGCCGACTCGAGCCGAAATAACCGACGTGGCGAATGCAGTGCTTGATGGAACCGATGCTCTCATGCTATCCGGTGAAACGGCAATTGGCAACTATCCGGTTAAAACGGTAACCACAATGCGAAAACTTGCCGAAAAGGCCGAAGCGAACTTCCCCCACTCCAACGCTTCCGGGGAAAAGCTGAACAGTGAGAAGGGTCGGACGGCCCCCGAGATAGGTCGAGCGGCCTGTTCGATGGCCGAGCGGCTCGATGCGAGGGCAATTATCACATCGACCAGGTCAGGTTATACTGCCCGGCTGATCTCTCGTTTTCGCCCCCGAGTCAGAATAGTTGCCGTTACCCCTTCGAAAAGAGTCTTCAACAGGTTAGCCATGGTCTGGGGCATAACACCGATTCAGGTCGAGACGACCCAGGATACGGACGAAATGATCGAAAAGTCCATTCGTTCGGTGCGCGAGGCGGGGTACGTCGACAACGGGGACCGAGTCGTTGTTACCGCCGGAGTTCCCTTTGCCGTCGAGGGTACGACGAACTTGATCAAGGTCGAGACGGTAGAATAACTTCCGAAAAGCAGTTTTTATCCTCCGGTGCCTCGGAAAGGATAGAAGCTGGCGTAACCTTTATGAAAGGATAGATCAATCGTTCCCAGCGGTCCGTTTCGCTGTTTTCCGATGATCAGTTCCGTCTTGCTGACCGTGGAGTCGTTTTCTTCTTCCTCCTCTTCCTCGTAGTAATCCTCACGATAGATGAAGGCGACTATGTCACTGTCCTGTTCAATTGCACCACTCTCTCTGAGGTCGGAAAGCCGTGGTTTTTTCGATTCCCTCCTTTCTACCGACCTGTTTAACTGGGAAAGTGCTACCACGGGAATTCTGAGTTCCCTCGCGATACCCTTGAGTGAGCGGGATATATGTGCAATTTCTTGCTCTCTGGTATTTACGTTGTTCTTCCCTTCAATGAGCTGCAGGTAATCGACGACCAGCAGGTTGATATCGTGTTCTGCTTTCATTCTTCTGGCTTTTGCCTTTACGTCCAGTATCGCGTTGCCGGGCATATCGTCGATAACTATAGTGCTTTCCTGCAGCTTTCCCGCTGCCGTGGCGATATCCCGCCACTTGCCGGAGGGAACAAAGCCGCCCCTGAGTTGATGGAGATTTACCCTACCTTCTCCGCAGAGCAGTCGCTCCAGCAACTGTTCCTTTGTCATTTCCAGTGAAAATAGTCCCACACCTGCGTCCTCTTTCAGAGCAATATTTCTTACGAGAGAGAGGGCAAAGCTGGTTTTACCGGTCCCGGGCCTCCCGGCTATAACTATTAACTGTCCGTCCTGCAGGCCGGAGGACATCTCATCCAATTTTGGAAAACCCGTAGAAAGTCCGCTTATAGTTTGCTGACCGGGGTCGTGATGCAGTTCTTCAAGTTCGTCGAAATGGTCTCGCAAGAAATCGCTAAGCAGGTGAAAGTCTTCGACCGTTTCCTGGCGGGATATTTCAAATACTATTTCCTCGGCTTTATCAAGCACGTCTTCCAGTTCTTCCTCGGTTTCGTAGCCGAGTTCACTGATTTTTCGCCCGCCGTTAATTAAAGCCCTCATTAATGCCTTTTCCCGGAGAATATCCGCGTAATGTTCGAGGTTGGCGGTCGTGACGACTTTATCCAGAAGGTCCGCCAGATAACTTCTCCCCTGGATTTCTTCCAGCTGGTTCTTTTCCTTGAGTCGATTGGTGACGGTCACAACGTCCGCCGGATCACCTTTGTCGAAGAGTTCCAGTACGGCCCGGTAAATTAGTCGGTGTTCCTTCCAGTAAAAATAACTCGGCTGTATCTTTTCTATTACTTTCGGAACCACTTCTTCCGGGTCCATCAGGATGGATCCGAGAACCAGCTGTTCTGCTTCTTTGTTTTTTGGTATAGTACGGTCCTGTGGCATGTTGTTAGATTATAGGCAAGCTATTCCTCAGAATCATGGAAAAAGGAATAAACATCTCCGTGAAAAATATCTACCTCGAAGAAAAAGGGGTGGTAATGCTGTCTATTTTGTTTAATTTTCGGTTTTAAAAAAGGGGAAAGTCCGGATGGTGGAGGTGGTGGGAATCGAACCCACGTCCAGTATCGCCTCCGTTCCGCGTTTACAGGCTTAGTTCCGTTTTGTGGTTTAAGGAATGAAGCGGCACGAAACAGCCACCTCAGACCCGAGCTCCTAAATTTTCCCTTCTACTCCGGAGCCAGAGCATAAGGTAAGCCCGTATAATCGTCGCCTCGCAGGGTCCCTACGGGCAAAACACCCTGGAGACGCCGTCACTCAGCTAGGTTACGCGAGGGCTCCTGCGGCGGAAACGCCACTGAAGCTGCCTGCTGCGTTACCCGTAGTGCTGAAGACGGGTGCCGTGTTATCGTTGGCATTTATTAGAGAAAATTTGTTAGTTTTAGGAGTTAACAGCTCCGCCTGTAGCTTCCCTTGGGCAATACTGTCGAACCCTTTCACCCCCATGTCAAGGAACAAACGGCCCTCAAACACATTTAGCGGCGCAGGGATTCGAACCCCGAGCCTCTCGGATATGAGCCGAACGCTCTAACCAGTTGAGCTACGCCGCCAAATCTGGTTGCGGGGGCCGGATTCGAACCGACAACCTCCGGGTTATGAGCCCGACGAGCTTCCTAATTGCTCCACCCCGCGATGTACATCAATTGTAATTGAAGCGCCCTAAAAATCAAGTATGAAACTTGCTATACCGACAACATTGATTCCTGGTCATTAATAATAGTTTTCGTCGATGAGGACAAACTGAACGATAGATTGGAACAAGGGGAAGGCAAGTGCCGGGGGCGGGACTTGAACCCGCACGGGGTACATTACCCCAAGGGATTTTAAGTCCCTTGCGTCTGCCAATTCCGCCACCCCGGCCAAATCTGGTTGCGGGGGCCGGATTCGAACCGACAACCTCCGGGTTATGAGCCCGACGAGCTTCCTAATTGCTCCACCCCGCGATGTTTTATTTATTTTACTCCAGTCAGAGGAGAATTCAAGCTGAACCGTGTTGAATTATATGTATATCGATAAAGCCATAACTGCGTGGACTGAAGCCGAAATGATTGTTAGAAGGGCCAGCCGACTGTGGTATTTAAGTGGGAACCTGGTTATTCGCTTTTTGTTGAGCACCATTACTAGAGAGGTAAGCAAAAGCATGACGTACGTGAAGATTCCCACGTAAGCGATGACCGGTAATCCCAGAAAGTAAGTGTAGGAAATCTGGCGAATTATTGACATACTTACTATAGTATATAGTAGAGGGTCAATCGAATCAATAATCCAATAAGGCGGTGTTATATATGAGAGGGTCGACTATACAACCCAGATTGCAGTTGTTGTCCGTTATCATCTCACTTTTTTTAATCGTTTCTTTAGGGGCCAGTACAGTAACAGCACATCCACCATCCAGCATTGAACTAAATTACGATCGGGCGGAAGGAGTACTTGAAGTAACTATATCGCATCCTGTCGGGAATACGTCCAGTCATTACGTAGAAAGGGTCGTCGTAAACCGGAACGGAGAGACTGTTCTGGAAAAGGATTACTCGGAACAGGAAGGAAGGTCGGAGTTTACGTATCGCTATAGCCTGGCTGCGCAAAACGGCGATACCTTCAGCGTAAATGCGGAATGTAACAGGTTTGGGGACCTGACGGAGTCGGTGACCGTGGAAGGATTGCCGGTCGAGACCAGCGAACTTTTCCACGGGAAGTTAAGCCCGGAAGCCGGAGGCCTGGACATCGATGACGGGGCAATTACGGAGGCAAGCGGGGTGGCGGTAGTTTTGCTAGATCCTTCGCGCAACTCGCTGGAGTTCCTCCTATCGTTCAAAGGCTTGAGTGGAGCTCCGACCGGGGCAGGCTTCTGGAGAGGGAGCGCAGAAGTACCGGAATCGAGAGTCCTTAATATCTTCGGCCAAAACGACCAATCACTATTGGAGAGTCCGGGCGGTAGCTCTGCCTTTATCAGTGGAGAGTGGAATCAATCGAGTCAACAGCCGCTCACCGGCGAATTAGTGGAGGACTTCTTGAACGGAAGGATTTACGTAAACGTTCGCACCGAAAGGAATCCGGACGGAGAAATCCGGGCCAGATTGGTGAAAGTGGAGCGCTAACCCGAGGTTTCGTTGCTGATCGAATTAAGCACAAAAGATTCGGGAAGTTGAGTTGTATAAGAGACGACCCAGAGGTGATGAAAAAAGAAGTGGAGCGGGCGACGAGATTTGAACTCGCGACCTACTGAATGGCAATCAGTCGCTCTACCGCTGAGCTACGCCCGCTCGTATAAAAAATACTAAAGTCCCCTAATGGTCTTTTCAAGTCAATCGTAAGCGTTGATTTACCGGGCCGGGTTAAATTATTAAACCGCCGTACTCTTGCGCAATTTCCATAAGAGAACTATTTCCACCCTCCAGATCGATCGGAGGGATTCCCGGATAGGCTCGCAGGAAGGATTTGAGGGTGATCGGGTCCTCCGTCTTTATCCCTGTGGGAGCTGCCGACCCGAGCTGGAGAAAAACCCGGGAGAATTCCGCTTCCAGCTCCTCTTCCGAGCGATCTTCGGCATTTATCTCGACCAGACTGACTCTTTCCGGGTCCTTGAGTTTTCTGATACTTTTTAAGTTGTCGCTCGGCACTTCGAACCTGTCGAATTCACTAACCTCACCGGTGCTCACTACTTTCGCATTGCTGCTGAAAAATTTTCTCCCTTCAGGGAGGTTTTTTTTCTGGCGCCTTCCGGACTCAGATGCCGCTTCCGCGAGGGCTCGCGTAAAGTTGGGGTCGCTGCCACAGCAGGAACCAACTCCGGCTAAATCGGACAGGCCGGGTTTTATATCTTCCAGATATTTCTCCGGCGTCAGGTCGTAAACTGCCTCGCCGCCCTTTAGTTCCGGGTCGCCCGCGTTTGCCTCCGCGAGCAGGGGTCTGGCCGTAAATTCGCTGTAGGTAGATATCAATTCCGGGTAGTAACTCGGTCCCGTGCCGCAATTCATGGCCAGGACGTCGGCGCCGAGGTGGTCCAGGGTAACTGCTCCGGCTGAAGGCACGACTCCATAGGACGTTCTGCCCCGTTCCCCGTAGGAAAGGGAGCTGATTACCGGTAACCCCACCTGGCTTGCGGCCAGCAACGCGGCCTTTGCTTCTCGCAATGACTCCATAGTCTCAATTATGATCCAGTCCGCTCCGCCGTTTTTTAAACCTCTGGCCTGGTTCAAAAAGGCACCGTAGAATTCGGAAAAGTGATGATCACCGAGCGGGACCAGCGTCTCGCCCGTGGGGCCGATGGAGCCGGCTACAAACCTTCCATGTGGGGAATCCCCGGCAAACTCCTCTATTGCCTTTCGAGCAAGCGAAGCACCCCGTTCATTTATCTCCCTGGATCTGTGCTCGTAATTCGATCGACCAAGTCTGATTTCGTTGGCTGAGAAAGTATTTGTCGTCAGGAACTCCGCTCCTGCCTCCAGGTAATCCAGATGAATACCCTGAATGAGCTCCGGTTTGTTTAAATTCAAAACTTCGGTCAGGTTCTCGTCGAAACCGGAGACTCTTTTCTGTACTTCAGTTCCTATTGCCCCGTCAAAAACCCTCAAAGCTTCACTTTTTTCGAATTCCATTGTCTCACCTGCGATATTCTATACCTGAAGCGCGCCGTAATTCAAGACGAGTTGCGGTTTTTATTATTTGGTGCTGGTTACTGTTTGATGTATATCCGGGCTCGGTTAGTTTGAATGTCGCCGATTAAAGCCGTTATCATACATAGGATTTTCACATCTTTTTCTTTTAATTTAAATGTTTAAGATGGGACTGACAAAAACTCATGACCAGGCGAGGTAAAGGGGCCGAAAAACGTGCCGCAAGTTACCTTGAGTCAAAGGGGCATCACCTGGTAGAGAGGAATTACTTTTGTTATCGCGGTGAGGTCGACTTAATAACTTTTGACGAGGATTTTCTCGTCTTTGTGGAAGTTAAAAAGCGAGGCAAGGGGAGTTATTTAACTCCAGAAGAATCAATAACGAGGAAGAAAAAAGAGCGCCTGATAAAGTGTTCAAAGAGGTGGATTATGGATAACGATTACTCGGGCAATAGTCGGTTTGACGTGGTAGCTCTTTCCGGCGGAGAAATAAGACATTACGAGAACGCCATACAGCTCTAGTGTTTATCACATGATATCGAAATCGCTCAGCGGAGCCGTTACCGGAATCGATGCCATAATAGTGGAAGTTCAGTGCGACGTGTCGCGCGGATTGCCGAGCTTTAAGATAGTTGGGTTGCCGGAAAAGGAAGTTCAGGAGAGTCGCGATAGAATAAGGAGTGCGATAGACAATTCCGGCTTTCAATTTCCGACCAAGAAGATTACCGCCAACCTCGCTCCGGCGGACGTAAAGAAACAGGGGGTTGGGCTGGATCTACCTATTGCCGCGACGATACTGCAGGCCACCGGTAGTCTTTCCGAGGGTGCTCTGAAAAATAAGTTATTAATTGGAGAGCTATCCCTGGACGGCGGCCTCCGCTCCGTAAGCGGTGTATTACCAGTGGTTCTTTCTGCAAGGGATAACCCCGAGGTCGATTCCATCATCGTCCCGGAAGGTAACGCCAAGGAGGCCGCAATAGTGGAATCGCTGGACGTACATCCCGTTTCCAGCTTGCGTGAGGCATTTGATCAACTGGAAAAAGAGGAGGGTGCCGACTTAGCCACTTTTTCCTTCGATAGAGATAAGTACTTTCAGTCCAGACGGGATTTCGTAAAGGATTTCAGCGACGTCAAAGGGCAGGAGGGGGCCAAGCGGGCACTGGAGATAGCAGCTGCTGGCGGACACAACGTACTGATGAGCGGGCCGCCGGGTTCCGGGAAGAGCATGCTTGCCAAGCGGCTTCCGACTATACTCCCCCCTTTGACCTTCGAGGAAGCGATAGAAGTTACGAAGATCTACAGTATACTGGGTAAGTTGAGTTCGGATGATCCTCTGGTTATAAAGAGGAAAGTCCGGTCCCCCCATCATACAATATCGTACGCCGGTATGGTTGGGGGAGGACATGGAAATCCTACGCCGGGTGAGATCAGCCTGGCTCATAACGGGGTCCTGTTTCTTGATGAACTACCGGAATTCAACAGGCGGGTGCTGGAAACGCTGCGTCAGCCCCTGGAGGATCAGGAGATCACCATATCACGAGCCTCGAATTCCTTTCGCTTTCCGGCGAACTTTACTCTGGTTGGGGCCATGAATCCCTGTCCCTGCGGTTACCTGGGAGACCCGGTTAAGAAGTGTACTTGCAGGCCACACGAGATAAGGCGTTACAGGAAAAAGATATCCGGACCTTTTATGGATCGCATCGATATATTTGTCGACGTACAAAGACTGGAAAAGGAGGAGTTGACCGAGAGGTCCGAAGGGCAGTCGAGTGCCACCATTCGCAAGAGGGTCAGTAAAGGTAGGAAGGCGCAAGCCCACCGGTTTGACCGTGATGACTTTACGAACTCTCTTATGTCATCAGAGCAGGTAGAAAAGTACTGTCAGCTTAACGAGTCCGCTGAGAGTCTGGTAAAACAGGCTATTGACCGTTACGGTTTTTCTGCCCGGGCTTATCATAAAGTGCTAAAAATTTCGCGGACGATAGCGGATCTGGATGGTTCGGAAAATATTAGCCCGGAGCACGTATCGGAAGCTATTCAGTACAGAAGTACTCGAGATAAACTATTACAGGAGGAAGGGGTATAACAGGATGAAACTCAACAAAAATATGGCTTCGGTCTTCGTTCTGTCGGTCCTGGTAGCTCTGTTATTTGCGTTTCCTTCGACGGGTCAGAATGAGGAAACGGGGGAAACCAAATATACGCTGGAAAAAGTCGAATTGGCAGGAAACGATAACGTGGAAAAGGAGACGATCCTCGAGGAACTGGGGGTCAAAGAAGGTGAAGGGGTTACCCGAGCCTCACTTGAGGAAAAAGCGGGCAAACTGAGTGATAGTGGCTATTTCAGTGACGTGGAAAGCAACATTAAAACGGAAAACGGAAAGATAACCCTTTCTTTAACTGTAGAGGAATACCCGGTTTTACGAAAATACGAGTTCAAGGGCGTCAGTCTGGTTGGAAAGGGAAGGCTACGTCAGGCTCTGAAGGATGCCGGAGTGAAAAAAGGAGAAGTCATCAACCAGAAGGATCTGAACAAGGGTCTGGAAAATATTGCCAAAAAGTACGAGAAACAGGGTTACCCTTTGATCAATACCGGAAACATCGATATTGCCGAGACGCTAAGTATTGAGATCGTTGAAGGGGAACTCGTCAGTAACAGGGTCGAAGGGCTGAGCTCGATCCCCGAGGACGTGGTGCTGGGGATGATCGAAACGACAAAGGGGAAACCAGTTCAGTTGAGGGAACTTCAAAGGTCCTATCAGAACCTGCGGAATTCCGTTTACTTTACCTCGGTTGAGCTGGTTCCGGCGCGGGGTTACGAGAAGAGCGACATAATACTCCGCTGGGTGCTGACCGAGAGAGTAGTACTAGACAAATCCGTAAAAGCCAGCGGAATTGATCTCCTTGGTAATACGGTCTTTGGTAACGATGAGCTGGGAAAACTGGTCCGACGGCTTCCGGAAGGTGAGGTGACCAATTACGACGTACTTAGAGCGCTCTCTCCTGTTTACCGGAAGTACAATGAGCAGGGTTACAGTTTTGCGGATTTTCAGTTTAAGCAAGTAAGTAACGAAGAACTGGAGATAGAGTTGTTAGAGGGTAAAATTACTGATCTGAGTATCGAGGGAAATACCAAGACTGCCCGGGAAATAATTACAAACAAGCTATTCCTTTCCGAAGGCGATATATACAACGCGGAGTTGATGAATGATTCCCGAAGGAGGATCCTTAACCTGGGATACTTCTCCAAGGTGGAACCGAGCACGGAGAGGACGGAGGAAGGTATTCAGCTCGTGATCACGGTCGGGGAGAAACAGAGACTTAATAGCATTAATGGAGGGTTGACCTGGTCCGATGGTGGACTTGGTGGTCGGGTTAGACTTTCCACGCGGAACATTTTCGGGCTGGGACAGGACGTATCCTTGAATCTAAGTAGAGAATTTTCCCTTGATGCCAAGTTTGACGGGAGCATAGAGTGGAAAAACACGCTTTATCCTTCCGGTTTCAACTTTACCAAGCTCAGGCTGTACAGAAACGTCGGCTCAAATCAGGGAGTGGAAGCATCCTTCGGTTATCCGATTTCCGGTAACTTGTCCTTAAACCTCGGTTACAATGCGGACTGGATTACTTCGGACGATTCCTCGGGCAATTCCTTGACCAACATCCTTTCCGCCGACCTTATTTACGATAATCGGGATAACCCCAACTTTCCGATGGCCGGCAGCAGGAGGTCTCTGCGAATAGAGAAGGCCGGAGATTTTGCCCCCGGTTTGAGCTTTACCCAGTTTACTTTCAGGAATACGTATTTTCAGGAGTTACCCGAGCTTCAAATTGTCGGAGAAAGAAATCAGGTGCTGGGACTCAACTTACAGCTGGGTCTCGGCCTTGACACTCCGAGCAGTTACCAGTCGGAGTTCATCGGGAAGAGGTCCATACGGGGCCTGGGTACAAAAAGAACTGCCAGCACGTACGGTTTCCTCAATACGGAATATCGTTTGCAGTTGCTACCGGGAAGCCTCTACGTCGCTTCTTTCCTGGATTCCGGGGTCGATCTGGCCAACCAGGGGGCATACGACTTTAAGACCTCCGCAGGGTTCGAGATTAACCTTCAGGCCTTCGGGCAGATAAGGGTAGGGGCAGCCTGGCCGCTTTCGGAAGACTTCGGCTACGTGCCGAACTTTTACTTTGGTATGGGACCGGTTTTTTAGTTACGCATTAACCGCGATGAGTTAAACCAAAACGAGATTACGATTTAACCACAATGAGGTGAGTTAGATGTCTAATTCAAAGATGGCTTTAGTTTTAATAGTAGCGCTTGGGCTGGGTTTTCTGGGAGGTTTCCTCGGAGGGCAGCTTACCGGAGGTAGTTCGGATACTGGGGATCTAAACGAGAGAGTGGATGCAGTCAGCGATAGGCTCAACGGTATAGAAACACAGTTAAATCAGATGCCCGACGATTTCTCCTCTTATGCTTCAGTGGACGAAGTAAACGCCCTTAGGAATTCACTCCAGGACCTGGAGGAAGGAACGAGTGGGGCTACTGGAACGGGAGTTTCGGAGGAAGAGTTGTCGAACCTGGAGAACGGTCTTTCTCAGCTTGAAACGCGGGTTAGCGAACTGAGTCAGGGCGCTGACGCTGGAGGGGGCTCCAGCTTGAAGGTCGGTTACGTCAACGCGACGGAGGCCTTTACCGTTTTCACCGATGCCGTAAGCGAAGAAAGGGAGAGTGCCCAGGCCAAAGATGAGGAGCTTCGATCGCTCAGGGAGCAGGCGATTCAGGGTGAAATTACTGAGTCCGAATACCGCCAGCAGGCAGACATACTCCAGGCGGAAAAGTTGAAGGCCCAGCTGGAGATAGATCTTGCCATGGTAGAAAAGATGCGGTCGGCGCCGGGCTTCGAGTCGGTTGCCGGACAACTGGAGAACCTCTCCAGCCAGGTTCAGCCGATAATGGAGGAGCTAAATTCTACTCTGGAAAACATGAAGCAGGGCTCCGCAGCACCGGAAGAAGTCAGCAACACTCTCTCTCAGATCAACAGCCAGTACCAGCAGCTCGATGATCTGCTGACCCGGTTGATCGAATCGAAGATATTCCAGATTGCTAACGTCAGGGCAAACGAAGCCGGATACGATCTGGTGTTGAGGCAGGAAAACGTCGTTCTCTACGGAAACCAAAACTCAGTAGAAAACCTGACTGAGATGACGATGACGGCTCTGCAGGAGGAGCTCAGTGCCTAGTTCTTCCGAGCTGGATATAGAGGATATTAAGGATAAGATAGAACTGCGCTACCCTTATTTATTGGTTGATCGGGTAGTTGAGCTCGAGGATCACCGGATAAAGGCGCTCAAGAACGTGACGGTGAACGAACCGTTTTTTCAGGGACACTTTCCCGAACCGGGCCCATCCGTAATGCCCGGCACCATGATAGTGGAGGCGATGGCACAGGTTGCGGGCCTGCTCGTGGCTGAAGATAAGGAAGGAGAGGGCCTGGGGTACCTCGTAGGTATCGATGGCGCCCGGTTTAGGAAAAAGGTAAAACCCGGGGACCAACTCGAACTGATAGGAGAGCTCGAAAAAATGAGGAGCTCGATCAGTAAGGTAAAAGTTGAAGTTCTAGTTGGTGGTGAGCTGGCATCGGAGGGCGAGATTACCCTGGCCTTTGAAGCTTGATAGATGGCGATATATTGCTTTAGCGTCAATTAAATACCCCGCCCGGAAAAGGCGGGGTATTTTTATTCGGAGTTCTATCTATTCTTCGTCGTGATATCCTTCCATCAAGTCGGCGAGACTTTCACCTTCCCGCTTTCTCGTTATTTCAACGAGCCCCAGCGGTGTCATATCGATGAAGTCGGCCGGCACCCTGTCCTCTCGCAGGCTTTTCTTCAATTCGTCTATTACTTTCTGCTGGTCCTCGTTGTCGTACATGTCCACGAAGTCGACGACGATAATTCCGCTGATCTTTCGTAGCCGGAGTTGAATTGGGATCTCTCTTGCCGCGGAAAGGTTCGTATTTAAAATTGCCTGGGCCTGGTTTTTGTGGTCTACATTGCCACCGGTGTTGACGTCGATTGCCGTCAGTGCCTCCGTTTCGTCGATTGCCAGATAACCGCCGGAATCAAGGCTGACCTCGCGCTGCAGGCATTTTTTTAGCTGGCTTTCGACGCCGTAATGTTCGAATAGCGGCTCATCGTCCTGATAGTGCTGGACTACGTCCTGAAAATTATCCATACGGAGATAGTGGAGGTAGTCGATAATGTCGTCGTATACTGATTTGGAATCGGTAAGCACCTGGTCCACGTCCTCGAGCAGCCGGTCCCTGATGACGGTTCTGACCATTCCGGCATGTGAGTGTAACAGGTGGGGGGATTTGACGTTCGTCGCTTCTTCCTCCACGCCTTTCCAGGTTCCGAGCAGGAAGTTAAAGTCCCGCTTCAGGTCCTCCTTGGAAGCGTTTTCCGAAGCCGTTCTTGCGATCAAGCCTTCGTTTTCTTCCTTCAGGTTCCTCGCGACGTCCTTTAGTCTCTGTATCTCGCTGTCGTCAGTAATTCTTCGGGATATCCCGAGCCGGCTATCCTTGGGCAGGAAGACCCAGTATCGACCGGGTAGACTCACCTTTGTAGTCCCCTGGGGGTTTTTCGAACCGATACCGCCCCGTTTTACCTGGACGATTAGCGATTCGCCTTCGTTGATTACCTTGTTGATTCTCGGCGGGTACTCGTTCGGATCAAAACCCCGGCTTCTAAGAATTGCCTGGTTTATCTCGCTGCGGGAAAGGAATAAGCTCTGTTCTTCTCCAACGTCGACGAAAGCCGAACCGAGTCCGGATAGAACGTCCTCGACCTTTCCCTTGTAAATATTACCCACCAGCTTGTCCTGCTGAAAATCCTCGTAGAAGATTTCAACCAGTTTACCGTCTTCGAGAATAGCAATGCGTTTTTCGCCGTTTTCTTTCTCCTTTGTGGAAATCAGAATCTGTTTCATTATAGCTTTATCACCTTTTTGTCTCCTTCCGTTTTGGTCAGTAGTTCTTTTAGAGGGAGGTCCAGTTCCGGGTGGATCAATTCCGGTTCGAGTTCGATGACCGGTCGAAGGACGAACTCGCGTTTTTCCATCTGCGGATGGGGAACTTCAAGCCTTTCAGTATTAAGGACTCTATCCCCGAAGAGCAGTAGGTCAAGGTCAACCAGCCTCGGTCCCCAATGAGTTGTATCGAAACGACCGATTCTTCTTTCGACTGCTTTGCATGAATCCAGGAGCCCTTCCGGTGATAGGTTAGTTTCTACCTTTATGGCGGTATTGATAAACCAGGGCTGGTTTGGACCTACTGGTTCGGTTTCGTAATAGGAGGCTCGTTTTAGAAGGTTGGTTTTTTTAGTTCCGACGAGTAAATCGACGGAATTTTCAATATTCTTCTTCCTGTCCCCTAAATTGGAACCAAGTCCAATAAATACTCTTTCCATCCGTATCAACCAAGAACTTATCTGTTACAACCAAAAAACCAGAACCGATAAACTAATGTTTATAAAAACCTCTAAAAGCACATTACCAATATTAAACTACGGAATATTGGCTTGATTATCAACTTGAACCGCCATAAATCGGCCATTTCTGTTGCAAAAACGGGATTTCTTTGTAAAATTTTTCGGTTATCACAAGATGATTAAGCGCTTGAGTCGGTTCCTCTCCTCGCTGCTGTGCGAGAGAAGCGGGTCTAGTAATCTAAAAAGTTCAAACAGGGTGATAGACATGGAAAAACTCGGAGTCTTAACCGGTGGAGGAGATTCTCCCGGTATCAATGCGGCAATCAGGGCAGTTGTGCGAAAAGCAAAGGACGAAGATCTGGATGTTGTCGGTTTTAAAAACGGCTGGGCCGGTTTGCTCGATGACGACAAACAGGTACTGCAAAGGAATGACGTTTCCGGGATCCTCCCGATTGGCGGTACGTTTCTGGGGAGTTCAAGAACGAACCCTTTTTCGATCGAAGGGGGAACCGATCAAGCGGTCGAGAATTACGAGAAAAACGATCTGGATGCTTTGATAGCTATCGGTGGTGATGACACCCTCGGGGTAGCGCACAAGTTAAGGGATCACGACATAAATGCCGTCGGGATTCCGCAGACAATAGATAATGACCTCGCGGAAACCGAGTACTCAATTGGTTTTAACTCGGCCCTGTCTCAGGTGATGAAAGCAGTAGACCAGCTTCATACAACTGCTTATTCCCATCACCGGGTTATGGTCCTGGAAGTGATGGGGAGGGACTCCGGGTGGATAGCTCTGTTTGGGGGGCTCGCTGGAGGAGCTGACTCCATACTCGTACCAGAGAAACCCTTCCACGTAAAGGACGTTAAGTCCCGGATAAAGGAAAGAGAGTCCGCCGGAAAGAAATTCTCGATAGTGGTAATATCCGAAGGGGCAAGTCCTGCCGAGCTGGATCAGCAAATAACCCGGGAGTCAGGAACGGATTCCTTCGGCCACGTCAAACTTGGAGGTATCGGGCATTACCTGAAGGACCAGCTGGATGCGATTCTGGAAATGCCAATCAGGGTAACTACCCTGGCGTACCTCCAGCGCGGTGGCGAACCGACGGCATTTGATCGACTTCTGGCTACACGGTACGGAGTTAAGGCCGTCGAGCTCTGCCTGAATGGAAAGTTTGACTACATGACCGCTTCCAAGGGTAACGACATCAAGCCGGTCAGTCTGGAGAAAGTAATTGCCAATTCGCCCAAACCGATAGATGATCACCTGCTCGAGATGAAGGATTTGTTCTATTAACCTCAATTAGCAGCCCCGTCCTGCGGGTTGTACCAGTAAGGTTTGAATCGACATTTCGTCGTCCGGTTACAGGAGGGCGGGGCGCAAAACGTTCCTTGCTAATACCAAAAAGAAAAGAGATATTGGTCGATGGGAGGGGCTGGTTTTCTGCCCGATCAGGGTGGCTGGCTCCAGCTAAATTCAGTTAATTTAAATGCTGGATTTATTTCGCCGAAAAAAAGTATTTACTAGCCTTTTCTCAGGAAGGTTGGGGTGTCCAGGTCGTCCTCGCTCCCGAAATCGCCGTTCTGATCCTCTGCGAGGGCAATATTTCTGATGGCCTCTTCCCCCTCCGTTTCCTCTCGGCCATCGTACCCGGTGGCAATTACCGTCAATTTAACGGATTCCAGTCCGTCTCGGATCGTGGTGCCAAACATGATATCAGCGTCGTCGTCCGCCTCGTCCTTTACCAGTTCTGCTGCCTTTGTTACCTCTTCCAGTGACAGCTGGGGGCTTCCCGTTACGTTCATGATTATATTCCGGGCGCCTTCTATTGAGCCCTCCAGCAGCGGTGAAGAGATGGCGTTTTTCGCTGCTTTTTCGGTCTTGTCGTCCCCTTCAGCTTCGCCTATTCCCATCAGTGCCGGGCCGCCGTCCCGCATTGCGTTTTCCAGGTCGGCAAAATCCAGGTTGATCATTCCGGGGACAGTTATCAGCTCGGAAATCCCTTTCACACCCTGCATCAGTACTTCGTCAACCAGCTTGAAAGCGTTGATCAGGGATATATCCCCTGGTGCTACTTCGAGGAGGCGATCGTTGGATATCGTGATGATCGTATCGACCTTGTTTACGAGGTTTTTTAACCCGCGATTGGCTTTTTCCGCCCTGTCCTGACCTTCGAAGGAGAAAGGCTTGGTTACGATTCCCGTGGTTAGTATTTCCATTTCCTGGGCCACTTTGGCGATAACCGGCGTTGCGCCCGTTCCGGTCCCGCCGCCCATTCCGCAGGTAATAAACAACATGTCTACGCCCTGGAGCAACTTTTCAATCGTTTCCTGGTTTTCGAGAGCTGCTTCCCTGCCAATTTCCGGATTGCCACCGGCTCCCAGCCCACCTGTCAGTTCCTTGCCTATTCGGATGGACCGGTCGGACTCGTTTATTTCCAGTACCTGTGCGTCCGTATTGATAGAAACCAGCTGTACTCCGTCGACCCCTGCTTCCGACATCCTATCAATGGCGTTGTTCCCGCCTCCGCCGACGCCGATAACCATCAAATTGGCCAGGTCGTAATCGTCGGGACTGTACTGGTTTTTTCCACTGGAGGGGTTGTCTTTTTTCATTTCGTTTTCCTCTTCCCCTTCACCATCGTCTCCCCGGGAGGTTTCCGCTTCCTTTTCACTGGATCCGGATCGATAAAAATCCTCCATAACACCATCCAGTGGATCGTTGCCTACTGAATCTTTGTCTTTATTCATCTTCTATCACCCTCTCTACTAACTTTTCGTAGTCCTCGGCTCCGTGAGAATCTGGAGCGTATTCAAATATGGATTGGTTGTAGCTTGCGGATTCCGAGAGCCGGACGTTAGTTCTAATCGGTTCGGTTACTTTACCGTCAAAATGGTCCTTTAGCTTCTCCAGTATCTCTTTGCTTTCATTGGTTCTGATGTCGAAAAGCGTGGGTATAACCAGTTCGATCTCTATTTCGTATTCCAGTAAATCGTTTATCCTTTTTATGTTTTCCAGTATATTTCTTACACCGACCAGGGCTAAATAATCCATGCTTACCGGGATGAAGGCAGTTTCCGCGTATACCAGAGCGTTCTGATTCAGGAGACTTAAACTGGGTGGGCAATCCAGAACAACCATGTCGTAAGAGTCCACACCCTGCATCCTCCTTTTAAGCATTGTTTCTCTGCTCGTTTTGCCGGTAAGTATCTTCTCTGCCTGAGCCGTTGATTCGTCGCTCGGTATCATATAAAGTCCGTCTTCCAGCTTGATCGTGCAGCTTTCCGGTGTTTCGTCGTCAACCAGTAAATGGTATAGAGTTTTCTCGAATTCCGGCCCAAACCAGGTAGCAAGGTTACCCTGAGGGTCGACATCTATGAGAAGTGTCTTGAGGCCGTGGTCCGCCAGCCCCTTACCCAGGTTTACTGCCGTGGTTGTTTTACCGGTACCCCCTTTCTGGTTTATAATTGCAATCTTTTTCATTGCATCACCGGTTTATATTTTTAAACCCGAAAAAATTTGTCGTTTCAGCCGGGCTAGCTCCTGAAAAACTTGGCCAGCCAGCTAAATATGTCCGAGACGACTGATTCACCCTGTTGTACGGTCCTCTTGCCGTTCCTCATATAATCGTTGGATTCGACGGAATACTTCAGCAAGCCGACGGAAGTTGCGTAAATCGGCGATTCAACCACGTCCCTGAGCCCGTGAATGTCGTCCGGAGTTGAGCCTCTCCTGATCGGGGTATCGAAGTGCCGGTTACCGTATTCGACGATTCCATTGAGCAACGAGGTACCGCCGGAAAGAACTACTCCGGAGGGTATCAGATCTCGATAACCCGCGTCCTCTAGCTCCTGGAAGGTCAGGTTAAATATTTCCTCCACCCGTGGCTCTATTACCTTGGCCAGGTTTTTAAGGGGAATTCGCTTTTCCTTGTCGCCTCCGACAGTAGCTACCTCAATTTCTTCGTCCTGGTTTTCTTCGTCGATGAAAACCGTACCGTGTTCCACCTTTATTTCCTCTGCCACTTCGAGCGGGGTTTGCAGGCCAACCGTGATGTCGTTTGTCATGTGCTCGCCGGCGACGGGTAGAACCTTTGAAAACCAGATGTCACCCTTTTTAAACACGGCAAGGTCCGTTGTTCCGCCACCAATATCCATCAATAAAACACCGAGCTCCTTTTCAGCGGAAGATAGTACGGCGTGGGAAGAGGCCAGGGGCTCCAGAACTAGCTGGTCTATCTCGATATCCAGTGAGTCAAGGCACCTGGTCAGGTTGTGTACCGCAGTGGTCGCGCCAGTTACTATATGTACATCCGCTTCAAGCCGCGTCCCGGTCATGCCGATTGGATCCGAAATTCCTTCCTGGTTATCTACCACGAATTGACGGGGAATTATATGAATCATTTCGGACTGAGGGGGGATTTGCTGCATCGCTTTGGCCGTTTCTATAACGCGGTTTACGTCCTCTCTCCGGATAACGCCGTCGGACCGGTTAACAGATACAGTTCCGGTATTGTTCAGGTAATTGATGTGTTTGCCCGTTATCCCCGCATAAACGGAATCGATTTCTACGTCCGCCATTTTTTCGGCCTGTCCGATTGCTTTCCTTATTGAATTGGTTGTCTGGCCTATATCGACGACGACACCTTTTTCCAGCCCCTTGGAAGGTGCCTGTCCAATACCTACTATTTCAATAGAACCGTCGACTACGTTACCGACTAAAGCGACAATTTTGGTTGTACCAATATCCAGCCCCACTGTCAAATCCTCGCTTTCCATTAAATCACCACCTATTGATCACGCCAGGGTAAGTATGTATCCCAGGCAAGTCTCTTGTGATAAATGAAGTATTTAAAATTTTTATTTGCCCCTGAACCCATAATTTTTTACGAACTACCAAAAACCATAAATTTACCTACCCCCGATCAATCCCCCAACTGATCGGAGATATGGAGCCTCCATTTATGATAAATTTCCGAGCGGACAAATATATATCTTTGTAAAGTCCGCTCCTCCGTTAATCCACTTACAATTAACTGTAGGTAATAATATAATATACTTTCTTTTGATGCAAAGACGTTTTCGGGGTGTCAATCCTAAATGACCACGATTTCGGTGACGAGTGTCACCCCAAATTCTTTATACACCCTGTCACGTAAAATGTCAATTGTGTTTTGGATGTTTTTGGCCGTGGCATGGCCTTTGTTGAGGATAAAGTTGGCGTGTTTTCGGGAAACTACTGCGTCACCCACCCTTAATCCTTTGCTTCCCGCTTCGTCAAGCAGTTCCCCGGCAGATTTACTGCAGTCTGGAGGGTTTTTGAAGACTGAACCCGCGGTACGTTCCTCGTAAGGTATTCTTTCCCGGCGGGATTTTAGAAAGTGACTCATTTCGGGTTGAGTTTCCTGGTAATCAGGTTCGAACCTGGCTTCTAACACTATCCGTTCGCCGTCACCAAAGGGGCTTTCCCGGTAGCCAAACGCATCAGAAAGGTCCGAAACGGTTTTCACTTCACCTGAGCGGTTGATGTAGGTGACGCTCTGGAGGTAATCCGATATTTCCTTACCGTGAGCACCGGCATTCATCGCGATTCCCCCGCCTACCGTTCCCGGAATGCCGGCCATGAAGTTAAAGGATTGACTGCCGGAAACGTTTGTAAATTTGGCAAGTTCGTAAAGCGAAGCACCGGCTTGTGCCCTGATTGCTCGCCCGGATTTTTCCAGACTCGACATATCGTGGCCGAACTTAATGACCAAACCGTCGAAACCCCGGTCAGGCACCAGGACGTTACTTCCATTGCCGATGATTCTATAGGCAACACCCTTTTCTCTGGCGAAGCTTACGGCCCGTTTGAGATCGTCGGCGGAACCCGGACGGCAGAAAAACCGGGCTGGTCCCCCCACGTGCCAGGTCGTTAGATTTTTTAAAGCAACTTCCTGTTGCAGAGGGTTTGGGCCAGTCTTTTTGGTTATCGGTGAAACCATTTTACCGCCTTCAGTTTTTGACAAAGACTTTTTCCGCGATTTATGGACGAATTAACCCTGTTTCCCGGCCAGTTTTCTGGTAAACTGATTTATATCTCCCGCCCCGAGCCCGATCAGGAAGTCGCCTTCTTCGATTTGTTCGTTGATGAACCGGTAAAGTTCTTCTCTTTCCAGAATGCGAAAGACGTTATCTTCTTTTTTCTTTTCGACCGACTTCTGGATTAACTGGGAAGTTACTCCGGGTATCGGCGTCTCGGAGGCCGGGTATATCCCTGTTATTACCACCATATCTGCCGATTGAAATGAGTCCCCGAACTGGCCGTTGATGTGTTTGGTTCTGCTAAACCTGTGTGGCTGAAATATGGCCAGTATCCTGTTTGGGTCCCAGCCTTCCCTGACGGCATCCAGCGTTACTTCGATTTCCTTTGGCAGGTGGGCGTAATCGTCCACGATCATCGAACCGTTGTTCTGCAGGACCTGAAACCTTCTTTTCGGCAGTTGAAAATCTTCCATAATTTCCGACATTTTTGAAAAGTCCATTCCTGCCTTATAACCGAGCGATAGTGCGGCAAGTGCGTTGTAAACGTTGTGTCTACCGGGGGCTGGAAGGTTTATACTCCCCACTTTCTGCCCCCGAAATTCGAGGTCAAAGTTCGTCCAGATTCCCGATTGGGATATATCTCTTGCCCTAAGCTCTGCATTTCTGTCTATCCCAAAGGTAAACGGGTTGCTTGCATGGTCCATTACGTCTCGACTATTCGGGTCGTCCAGGCAAATTACCGTTTCTTTCGATTGGTCGATAAACTGGCGAAAACCCTCTAGTATTTCTTCCTGGTCCTTGTAGGTATCCAGGTGGTCCTTACCTATATTGGTCACCACCGAAATATCGGGATGGAGTTCCGTGAAATGGCCGTCGGATTCGTCCACTTCGGATATAAAGTGTTCTCCCTGGCCGAGCTTCGCGTTCCCGCCGAGTTGATCACAGCTGGCACCGATCATGAAGGTAGGATCCTCTCCTCCGAACTCGAAGAGGGTCGACGTCATAGTTGTGGTGGTGGTTTTGCCGTGAGTGCCCGCAATTGCCACGCTTTTCTTCTTATCCATCAGGCCGGCCATTGCAGTTAGCCTCTCCTGTACCGGGATGCCTCGCTTTTCTGCTTCCTTAACTTCTACGTTATCTTCAGGGATGGCGGAGGAAACCACTAATGTATCCACGTCCCGGGAGAGATTTGACTTCCTGTGGCCGATATATACTTCGGCGCCGGAATTACGCAGTAGCTCCGTGTTATTACTTTCCCTGATATCGGAACCGACTACGTCCGCCCCTATCTGTAACAGCACGCGGGCAAGCCCGCTCATACCGTCCCCACCAATTCCGACTAAATGGTACTTCTCATCCGGATTAATTTTTAACATTGCTCTCCTCACTCGCTAACTTTTTTAGTTCTTCGATTACGGAATCCGCCCCACCGTCGCTCCTAACATCCAGATAACTATCTCTCATATTTTTTAACCTCTTTTCCGAAGTGAAGATAGCCCGCAGTTCATCTATTAGAGGGAAATCCGTCCAGTCCTTCTCTTCTACCATGACTCCCCCGCCCTTTTCTTCCAAAAATCTTGCATTGTGGTACTGGTGGTTCTCGGCGGCATTGCTCCAGGGTACGATAAGTGCCGGAGTTCTGGTAGCAATTAACTCGGCCATAGTTCCGGCTCCACCCCTCGAGATTACGAAGTCACTGAAACCGTAAACGCTTCCCATTTCTTCTATGTAATCGACCAGTCTTATTTTCCTGGTACTGAGGTTTTTTACGGCGCCTTCAAACCGAGAATACCCCTCCCGGCCCGTTTGAACCAAGAACTGAAACGGTAGCTCTTCCTTATTGTTTGCTTCTTTAAACTCATTCAGTACTTTTTCGACAAGGATTCTGGATCCCAGCGAGCCCCCAAATACCAGAATTATAGGGAAGTCCGGCTGTAATCCAAAGTCTTTTGGCTTCGCGGCTCCTTCGGGGTGTCTAATTTCTTCCCTAACCGGGGTTCCCGTAGCCTCCGAATTATCGGTCGGGAGGTAGGCGGCGGTATCCGGGTAGGATAGGAAAGTTTTGTCCACGAACCGGGCGAGCAACCTGTTGGTTACTCCGGGCTCTACGTTCAATTCGTGCGTTGCTACGGGCGTTCGCGTTATTATCCCCCAGAAGGCGGGCGGAAAAGTGGTATAGCCGCCAGTGCCATAGACCAGATCGGGATTGAACTTAAGCAGAAAGAACAAAGTCTGAATCATGCCGAGAGGCAGTAGTGCCAGGGCTTTTAGGAAACGATAAGGGCTGCTCCGGCTCAGCCCTTTGAGCTTGACTCTTTTGAAATCAATCCAGTCGTAGTCAGGTATGACGTCAGCTTCCAGGCCATCACCCGTACCCAGATAACAAAACTGGTGGTCCTCTCCTCTTTCATGCAAGGCTTTCATTACGCTTAATGCCGGATAAAGGTGGCCTCCGGTCCCTCCTCCTGTTACGAGTACTTTCATGACCTGGCAATGTTGACCAGAATGCCGACCATCGCCAGAGAAACTATCAAGGACGTTCCGCCGTAGCTAATAAACGGCAGGGTCAAGCCCGTGACCGGGATCAACCCAAGAGTAACCGAAAAATTCAATAGGGCCTGGAAACAGATTAAAAAGGTGAAACCACCTGCGATTAAACCCTTGATCCTGTCGTCCTGCTCCAAGGTGATTCTGAACCCTTCAATTCCAAAAAACAGAAATAACCCAATAACCAGAAGCGAGCCAACGAAACCGAGTTCTTCCCCGACTATCGAGTAAATGAAGTCATTGTAGCCGGATGGCAGGTAAAGAAATTTTGCGACTGATTGACCCAGCCCCTTACCAAAGACGCCTCCGGATCCGAAAGCCAGCAGCGATTGAGTTAGCTGGTAACCGGTTTCTTTAGGATCCCTGCCGGGTCCGAAGAACGAGATTAACCTCTGTAGCCTGTAAGGCTCCATGACGAGAATTCCGCCCAGTAACGGGACTCCAAACCCAATTACCTTGCCGAGATCAGCTAGTCTCGCTCCGCCGAGGAAAAGCAAGAAACCCACCGTAGCTATTAGGAGCGCCGTCGTGCTGAAATTGGGCTGCAGTAGTGTTAGCAGCGAAATGAACCCCATTACCACGACAAAAGGCATTATGCCCTGCTTGAAGTCCTTAATCCTTTTACCGAGATCAACTATCCCGAGAGAAGCCCAGATGACCAGGCCCAATTTAAGGCCCTCGGTAGGCTGGAAGGAAAGCGGGCCAAGATCAAGCCAGCGCCCACCGGTGGATAGTGGAGGCACCAGGGTTAAAAGCGTCAGGAGCGTAAAGCCGGCAAGGATATAGCCGCTCCAGTTGATTATTCGATCCAGGTCAATTTTTGCAAAAAAGACCAGCCCGGCGGTCCCCAGTACGGCAGCTATTGTCTGTTTTAATAGGAGGTAGTAAGAATTTCCGTAATAGTAGTCCGCATAAGCCCAACTGGAGCTATATACCATAATCAACCCGAAAGCAGTTAGAAAAAAAGTGCTCAGAAGCAACCCGGAACTGGGTCCTTCGTAATCAACCATTACTTTTCCCACCTGGATTGTATTTTATATGCCTGATACCAGCATTCTGCAAGGACCGCCGTCTCATAGAGCCTTCTTGGCTGTCATTGTATATAGTGATCTATGTCGTAATGTTATCCTGTCTCCACCTGTTAATGGGGTATTGGGGTCAAATGAGTTCCGAAGCTTTTTCCCTGAAAGCGTCTCCTCGTTCCTCGAAATTCGAAAACGCGTCGAAACTGGAACAAGCTGGTGACAGCAAGACGATTTCCCCCGGGCGGGCAGCAGAAAACGCGTTTTCCGTTGCTTCTTGCATGGACCCAAAAACTTTGAACTCCCCGAAGCCCGCTTCCTCCAGTATCCGCTTCAGTTCTTTTCTCCCGGATCCAAACAGATAAACCCGTTTTACCCCCATATCGTTTAGTGACCTGGCTAAATCTCGATAGCCAGATTTCTTCTTTTTGCCACCAAGAAGTAGATTGACCGGACGTTCGAGGCTATCCAATGCTGCAAGGGTCGCCGAGGGGTTGGTGGCCTTGGAATCGTTGATCGCGGTTATTTTTCCGGTATTACCGACTTCCTCTAGCCTGTGTGGGACATTTAAAGCTGATTTTACAATATTAGTTGGAATTTCGTTCAATTCCTCCCCCAGTATACATTCTACCACTCCGGCTGCGGCCCCGATGTTTTCCTCCTGGTGCGGTGCCGCCGCAATTCCCGGTAAGTTTCTTCTCGAGAACTCGATCCTCTCGGATTTGCCCGGTATCCGTTCCGGCAGGTCGATATTTTGGTTTATCAGCGCGCAGTCTTCCTGCTGCTGATTTCGGAATATTTTTAGTTTCGTCTCCCGATAAGCCTCGAAGCCTCCGTGCCTCTTTAGGTGGTCCGGTGCAATATTTAACAGTACGGCAATTTCCGGCCTGAAATCCTTTACGTACTGTAGCTGATAGCTGCTTACCTCTACTATCGGTATATCGGATGGGTCCAGAAACTTTACGGCTTCTATATAAGGACTACCTATGTTGCCGCAGGTCATGGAATTTTTTCCAACACAGTTGAGTAAGGCCGATATCAGTTTGACCGTGGTGGTTTTGCCGTTAGTCCCGGTTACGGCAACTGTCCGTTCGGCAGGGGAAAGCCGATACCCTAACTCTATCTCGCCGATAACCGGTACTCCCCGCGATCTCGCCTCCTGGAGCAGGCTACTCTCAGGGGGTACCCCGGGGGAAACCACCAATAGATCGGTTTCAAGTGCTTCCTTCGTGTGCTGGCCCTCTTCGTATTCCACGTTCTTTCGGTCAAGGGTCGCCCGAGTCCGTTTTGGAATCCTCCCCTTATCCGTCAGAAAGAGTTTCCTGCCGCTCTCCGATAGGGTTTCCACGACGGCACGGCCTGTTTTTCCTCCCCCGACGATAGTTAATCTATCAAACCCTTCCAGATAAGAGTTTTCGATCATATTGGTTCTACTCCAGATACTTTGTAGCAAAATTAACTTGCCTCTGCTGGTTATGCAACGATGAACTCCTTCGCTTTAACATAAAATCGATCCTCCGGATTATATCTGCGGTTAGCCCGGGTCAAATCAGTTCACGATCCCCGCGGCACTTTCGGGAACTTTCCTGCAGGAACACGGGATTTGTTCATTGGCCTAATAGGTGGACAGGATGGTAAAAAAGGAAAAAGCTACCCCGTGGAATCACGGGATAGCTTTGATCAACTATATTACGGTGGCCGCAGTGGAGCTTAAGGGTATCCTCGGTTCCCTGTTTCGGATTAACTAAATTATTTCTTTTACTTTCGCCTCTAGCTCTTCCGGAGCTGCCCACTGCACGTAATCTCGAGATTCCTTCATTCTGGATTTTGCTTTTTCCTTGAATTCGTCCGGAACGACTAGAATAACGGGTATATCGTGTCTTCTGCAGGCAAACAGTCTGTCGTCTATAGTGACGTGTTCCATGCCGGAAACGGAGACCAGCTTATGCAGGTAAGCGACTACCACGTCGAACCCATCCGAGTTCGTCACGTGAGCAATGTATTTTCCGTGTCCATCAGTTCCGTTTCCTAGTGGAGCGGTATCATGCCCCTGGGCACAGAGGCTGCTGAGCAGGTCCGGGTCCGTGCCCTCCATATAACCAATTAAAGCCATTGAAATCACCTCAAAGTAATTATATAAGGGCGGTTACGCCTTGTTCAACAAACGAAAGTCCGCAGCAAAGCGAATCCATGTCAATCGAGTTGGTGAAAAAAGAAGAAAGTAAAACCCGCGTTCACAACCGAACCTACTGTATAAATAGGTCTTTTCAGTTGGTTCGTTCAGTCGTTTGCTATTCCTCGGGAAGTATTCGCAGGTAGAGGTGGGTAACCACGAGAGTTAACCAGGTTTGAAAAGCGGTCCCGACTACTACACTGAGCGTGGCTCCCCAGCCGGGTGGCAGGCCGGCAAGCGAGAAACTGAAAAACAGCAATGGAACCTCGAAGATAAGGATTATCCCAAATATCGTCCCCCAGCGGTTTGTGGTATGGTTCCAGCTTTTCTCCAGGGCGGAAGTCAGGTCAGTTTCTTCCCCGAGCAGTACCTCCTGAGTCGTAAAGACGAATTTCACGTAAAGGTAGACGCCGGGAACGATAAAAAGGAAGAGCCCCAGTACCGTCGCCACCAGAGCCACGAAGTTTATTATTATGAGCGGAAAATATTTTGCCCGAACATCGGCAAAGGAATCCAGCAGGCTCGGTTCGACCTGAGAGTTTATCCTCCGATCGAGCAGGACGGTTATACCGGCCGACAGCGGCGTGAGCAACACGAGAATAAGTAGCCTGAGAACCAGACTTCCTCCCGGCCCCATTGAAGCTATAGCCGCATCCGAGGCCAGGATACCGTTAAGAAAGGAAGTTACAAATATCGGGCCAAACAGTACGGGAAAATGGATCGTTTCCCGGAATACTCCCCGAATTAAGTCTCTTATCTCCATGTATTAGCGGAACTCCGATTCTACTTCTTCGATGGATGTTTCGATGACCTTCAAGCCTTCCTTCAGGTTTTCTTCGGAAATAACCAGGGGGGTAAGTAGCCTGATTACGTTATTATGCAGGCCGGCGCTGGGCAGTACAACCCCTTTCTCCAGGGCGATTTGTACAAGTCTTTCAGTGATCTCCGGTGCAGGCTCCTTGGTTACGTCGTCCTTCACGAGTTCCATGGCGTCCATGGCACCCAGGCCTCTTACGTCACCGACTACGTCGTATTTCTTTTGCATCCTTTTAAACTCCTTTAGCACCTTAGCCCCGATTTCTTCCGCTCTGTCCAGCAGGCCTTCTTCTTCAATGACGTCCAGAACGGCCAGAGCCGATTCTACCGCGAGCGGGTTGCCAACGTAAGTTCCCCCGATGCTCCCGGGTGGCGGGGCATCCATTACCTCAGCTTTACCGATGACTCCGGAGAGTGGCAATCCACCGGCCAGAGATTTTGCTACAGTGATCAGGTCGGGTTCCACTCCGAAGTGTTCTGCCGCAAATAGTTTACCCGTCCTGCCCATACCGGACTGTATTTCGTCGAAGACGAGATCTATTCCATACTTCTCAGTCAGTTCCCGCAGGTAGGGCAGGAACTCGTCCGGAGGTACCAGAAAGCCCCCTTCGCCAATTACTGGTTCCACGATTATTGCCGCAACGTCCTCCGGGTCTACCATCCCTTTGAGCTGCCTTTCAAGCTTTGTGACGTCAAAGTTGGACCTGTATTTGTTTGGATAAGGCAGGCGATATACGTCCGGCGCGAATGGTCCGAACCCTGCCTTGTATGGTTTGGCCTTATGGGTCAGCGTCATGGTTAAAAGGGTTCTCCCGTGAAAGGCATTTTCGAAAGCAACCAGGGAACCCCTATCCGTATCTGCTTTCGCGAACTTCACCGCGTTCTCGACCGCTTCGGCGCCGCTGTTAAAGAATGCTGCTTTCTTTTCGGTTTCACCCGGGGCGAGCTCTGAAAGACGCGAAGCGAGTTCCGGCAGGCTGTCGTAAGGGATCGCGCTGTAGTCCGTGTGGAAGAACTTTTCCGCCTGTTTTTTTACTGCTTCGACTACTTTCGGGTGGCTATAACCGACGGCAAGACACCCCCACCCTCCGCTAAAATCTATGTAGCTTCCCCCTTCCCTGTCGTAAACTACGGCACCCTTGCCCTTTTTTATTGGGTTGGGTACCAGAGAACCAATTGCATCCGGGAGATATCTTTCCGATTTTTCGGCGTTCATCTTTTTTCGCCCCCCTCGGCTATTTTGATTTTGAGTCGAGTCCTCCGGTCCGGATGGCCAAAACTGACCCCGGACCCTTTCACAAAAGTTATGATAGTAAAGGGGGTGCTCTGTTGCAATTACGTCCTGGATTGAACGGTCCGGGATATCAGGGACCGCTGGTTTTGATCGTTTCGGAGCTTTGCCGTAAGATATCCTAGCCTGGAGGCGATACCATGTTACAATGGAAATGCAGGTCACGGGGAGTTTATCTTGCCCTGTTGCTTGGGGTGGCAATCCTGTTCTTAGGGGTTTCCGTGAGTAGTTTTGGTTCGGAGAAACTGACGCTAACGCTTTATCAGAACGGTCCAGCCGTGGTCGTCCACCGGGGCGAAGTGGAGTTCGAAGAGGAAATTAGCAATCTTACAAGGTGGATTCCTGCCAGCGCTATTTCCAGTACGGTCTTCGTCGATAGTCCCGGCCGGGGTCTGAGGGTTGCAGAAATTAAACCCCCAGTTAGCAATGAAAGTGAATTACTGGAGAGCTTGGTCGGAGAAAAGGTCGAGGTCTCATTGAATGACGCGGAAGGGGGTCGGGTTTCGGGTGAGTTGATCGACGTCCTCAACGGAAATTTATTGCTGGGGGTCCCTGGTGGGGGGACGAGGCTGATCAGAAACCCGTCAGGTTACGCCTTTAAAGACAACCGGTCGGAAGCCAGGGGTAAACGGCTAAAAATGGAGTTTCGTGCGGATGCCGGAAGCCAGGAGGGGCCAGTCACTTTTGGATACCAGGTTGAAGGGTTAAGCTGGGCACCCAAATACGTTGGTTTTCTGAACGAAAAAACTGATGAACTCAGGTTCAGAGGGATAGCGCACTTGAGCAACGATACTGACTGGAACTATTCCGGAGCCGAAGTTGACCTGCTCGCAGGAAGTCCGAAGCGAGAAGTCGAGCAGCCAAAGTTATTTGCAATGCGGAACGCGCCGGAAGAGGGTGGGGCGGAGCAAGAAAAGGTTTTTGAGTACTATCGCTACGAGGTCAGTTTCCCGCTTGATCTGGAGGACGGGACGGAACTTCGTGTTCCCTTCATCTCGGAGAGAAAAGCTGACTACCGCAGCTATTACGAGTACGAACCGGCGGTTGCTCCGGGGGTCAGAACCTTTCTGGTTCTCGAAAACGAAGACAGGAAAGGGCTCGGGGTCCCTCTGGCTGCTGGCACGGTCAGGGTGTACCAGGATAGCCCGGCGAGAACTCTGCTGGGTGAAGATACACTGCCGAACTTGCCCGAAGGGGAGGAAGCCGAGCTCGAACTGGGCAAGGCCTTCGACCTCGAGGGAGAAAGGAAGGTGCTGGAGCACCAGAAAACGGGTGAGGATTCGTGGCGCGATCGGGTAGAGCTCAGACTCACTAACAGGAAGGATGAGCCGGTAAAAATTAGGGTACTGGAGAGGTTGCCCGGTAGTTGGGATATAATTCGTTCCAGTCACAGGTACGAGAACTACGACTCCAGGAGGGTACTGTTTGAAGTGGAGGTCAAGGAAAAGAGCTCACTGGAAATCGATTACACTGTAAAGTACCAGTACTAAGAACCATTAGGTAATTATCCTGAACGACGGAAAAGCATAATTATTTGGAAGAACTTGCTTTCGCGGTAATTTTGAATTCGCGACAAAAACTTATGGATTGACTATAGACAGGTAAGACCCATACGGACTTTATGAGCTGATTGGGCCAGAACTGGTGGAATTATTCTGGCTAAAATCTTAAATTTTAACCATGCAAAACGAGGAAAGCGGTTTTAACTACGAGCGCTATGCAGGAGCAGTTGAAGAAGCATTAACGAAGGTGGCGGCAAAGAACGGTGCCGTTCAGATTAGACAGATACAGCTTGAAACTTCAGTGCCAAAGGACCTCATAGTCGAAGTTCTCGATAAGAATATTGTCGAGTTCCCGGATAGAATAGAACAAATACTCGACACCGAGGAGGGTAAAAAGTGGAAGAAATAAGTTTTGGGACGGACGGCTGGAGAGGAGTAATAGCTGACGATTATACCTACAGAAATCTTGGTCGAGTTGCCAGTGCCCTGGCGGATTATCTCAAGTCTTCCGAACGGGAAGGGCTGGATATTTACGGTGAATGGGGCACGCCTTACCGATCACACGATGAAGGAGTTGTAATTGGTTACGATGGTAGGTTTGCTTCGGAGAATTTTGCCCTTTACGTCGCTAAGGTGCTGATTAATGCCGGAGTACCCGCTTCAGTTACCGAGCGCATGGTTCCGACACCCGCACTTGCTTTTTCGGTTAAGGACAGAAGTGCTGCGGCGGGCGTCATGATTACAGCAAGTCATAACCCGCCCGAGTACAACGGTTTCAAGGTAAAGGTGGAATCGGGAGCTTCGGCGCCGCCGGAAGTGACCGACGCCATAGAGGATAGGTTGCCAGAGGGCCCACCGGACGTTGATGCGGAGACGAACGTTGCTCGGGTAAACGTCTCTTCCGATTACGTCGACGCGCTGACGGAGATAGTTGACCAAGATAAGATAACGAGTAACCCGGTCCTTGCGGTAATCGATTCGATGTACGGTTCCGCGCAGGGTTTCACGGCGGAAGTACTAAACAAGTTCGGAGTTCCCCACGTAGGGGTCCGGCAGGAATACAACCCGAGCTTCAAGGGCGTAAGGCCGGAGCCGCTGGAGGAGAACCTCGAACCCCTGCGAGCCGAAATCCTCGAACAAAATACCATGAACGACGTACCGGTTATGGGTGTAGTAACGGACGGTGACGGGGACCGGATCTCCGCGATGGCCGAGGACGGTTCCTTCATAGATTCTCACCGTACCTACGCCCTGCTGATGCAGTATTTGCTCGAGACCCGTGACTGGGAGGGCAAGGCCGTGAAAAACTTCCCGCTGACGGACATGATATTTAAGATCGCCGAGAAGCACGACAGTGGCGTCGAAGAGACGGCCGTCGGGTTCAAGTTCATCGCCGAGAAGATGGTGCGGGAAGACGTCCTGATCGGGGGTGAAGAGAGCGGTGGTATCGGGTTGAAGAACCATATACCCGACCGTGATGGTGTCCTCTGTGCACTCATTCTCCTGGAAATGGTGGCCGAGTCAGGAAAACCACCCTCAAAATTGGTTGAGGACCTGCTGGAAGAATACGGTGGCCACTACTACCGCAGGAACGACATCCATCTCGAGGGCAGGCAGGAAGTAGCGGAACTGGTTGAAGAGGATCCCCCCGAAAGTATCGGAGGGCACGAGGTGAAAAGCGTTGAGACGACGGACGGAATCAAGCTGAGATTCTCGGACGGCTGGCTTTTGATTAGGGCCTCCGGAACCGAACCACTCCTGCGCCTCTACTGTGAAATGGACGAGGAGGAGAAGATAGATGGAATTCTCGAAGAAGCGGAAAAATACGCCAGAAATCTGGTAGGTGAATGAAGGAAAATGAATGAAGCACCGGAAGAATACAATTTTGAAGAAATAGAGGATAAGTGGCGGGACTACTGGTCGGAAGAAGGTACTTTTAAGGCTCACCTGGACGATACGGAAAGCAATTTTTACTACCTCAACATGTTCCCCTACCCGTCGGGCACAATGCACGTTGGCCACGGCAGGAACTACATCATTGGGGACACCTTGACGCGCTTCATGACGATGAAGGGACTGAACGTGCTGAACCCGATGGGGTTCGATGCGTTTGGTCTGCCGGCGGAGAACGCCGCAATAG
>Ga0207414_1000040_pt1 | contig 60210 bp, 58 predicted proteins | sample PonA231FremontCA_2_FD_187269 | JGI IMG/M metagenome (GOLD analysis project Ga0207414, IMG submission 187269) | Marine sediment microbial community from Fremont, CA, USA - Pond A23 Sediment 1 (SPAdes) | ecosystem: Environmental > Aquatic > Marine > Unclassified | place: USA: Fremont, California...
GGGGTTCAGCGTCAGGAGTGCACCGGCGAGGGGCGCCGATGGCGACTGAGACCTTGCCCGGGCGCGGCGGTCAGCATTTGCGCCAGACCCTGGCGGTGGTGGCCCTCATGGTCATGGCGCCGCTGCTCGGTCGGCTGCTCGCGGGTGGCGACCCCGCGATCTATCTACGCTTTCCGCCCAGGCCGCTGGAACCGGCGCCGGGGAGTTTTTCGCTGCCGGTCTTCGCGCTCTACGCAGTGCTTATCGCGGCGACGCTGCTGCCTTTTCTGATCCGGATTATTGTCGCCAACCGCCGCCAGCGTGGCGCTGCGCCGGCGCCACGGCCCGCATCGGCCGGCTGGCCGCGCTGGGGGACGATGGCCCTGGTCGCCCTGCTGATCGTCTGGGTGATTGCCTGGGTGCCGATCCCGGGGCTTGAGACGTTGCGACGCTACAGTTTTACGCCCCTCTGGCTTGCCTATATCGGCGTAATCAGTGCGTGGATCCGGCAGCGCGGCGGACGGGTATTGCTGTGCGAACAACCGCGGCGGTTTCTCGCGCTGTTCCCGGCGAGTGCCTTTTTCTGGTACCTGTTCGAGTATCTCAACCAGTTCACCGGCAACTGGATCTATACCGGCACCGGGGTGGCCGAGCATGATGCGCTCAACTGGTTTGTGCGCTCGGCGCTGCCGTTCAGCACTGTGCTGCCCGCGGTGCTCGTCACCCGTGATCTGTTTGCCACCTGGCCGGCATTATCCCGCGGGCTGGATGACTTCATTCGTATACGCCCCTCGCGGCCGGTGGCAACCGCCTGGGCGGTGCTGGTGGCGGGTGGGCTCGGACTGGTGGCAATTGCGGTCTGGCCCGATACGTTCTTCTCGCTGGTCTGGGTGGGGCCGCCGATGCTGATCGTCGCCATTCAGGCGATCGTCGGCGAGCGCCATCTGTTTACCGGCGTTGCCACCGGCCAGTGGCGCGATGCCTGGCTGGCGGTCCTGGCGGCGCTTTTCTGCGGCCTGTGCTGGGAGCTCTGGAACGTGTTCAGTCTGGCGCGGTGGACTTACCATATCCCCAACGCTCAGGTGCTGCACATCTTCGAAATGCCATTGCTCGGGTATGCGGGCTATCTCCCCTTCGGACTGACCTGCGTGGTGGCGGCGCAGCTGCTGACCGGCACCGATCCCCGGGCGCGATACGACTGACAATCGCCAAGGATGTCCGTAATGAGTGACGATCGCCGACGCGGCAACCGAACGCTGGCATTGCTGGCTGTGACCATTGTTCTGGCCTATGCCGTACCGTACGGACTGCTGCGCGACCAGCCCGTGTGGCAGGGGGCATTTCTGTTCTGGCTGGTCTTTGGCGTGGTGGCGATTGGCCTGATCGCCTGGCTGGTCTCGGACTGGCGGCCATGACCCTGGGGCTGATTGGCGCGCTGGCGGTCTACGCCCTGATCGGGATTGGTGTGGCCTTCGCCGCGCGGCGCGGGCTGGGCGCGGGGGCCACCGAGTATTATCTGGCAGGGCGCCGCGCGGGCGGGCTCATCTCGGCGCTCAGCTACGGCGCCACCACCTACAGCGCCTTCATGATGGTCGGGCTGGCCGGGTTGACCTATGCCGGCGGCGTCGGTGCGCTGGGTTTCGAGCTGGTGTATCTGGCCGGTCTCGGACTGGTGGCGATATTCGGCCCGCGGTTCTGGTTGGCCAGTCGGGCGTTCGGCTTCATTACGCCGGCCGAAATGCTCAGTCATCGCTACGCCAGCCGCTGGGTGGGGGGCGTGATGGCGGTGACCGCCTGTGTCTTTCTGATCCCCTACAGCGCGGTGCAGCTGATGGGCATCGGTTATCTGGTCTCGGGCCTGACTGACATGGCGATCGGTTTCGAGCAGGGCATCCTGATCGGAGCCGCGCTGGCCCTGATCTGGACGCTGGCTGCGGGGATGCGCTCGGTGCTCTGGACTGATGCGCTGCAGGTGGTCGTCATGCTCGTGACCAGCCTGATTGCGGCGGGATTCGTTATCGCTGCGCTGGGTGGCCCTGCGGCATTCCTCGAGTCGACCCAGGCCGATCACGGCGAATGGCTGAGCGTGCCGGGCCCTGGCCTGTTCAGCCTGACGACGTTTTTCGCCCTGACGGTGCCGTGGTTTTTCTTTTCCATCAGCAACCCGCAGGTCAGTCAGCGGCTGTTCACCACCGAGTCCATTGGCGCGATGCGCAGGATGCTGCTGGGGTTTCTGCTTCTTGGCTTTGTCTACACGCTGATCTCGGTGGTCTGGGGGTTTTCCGCTCTGCAGCTGGTGCCCGATCTGGATCAGCCCGACCTGGCCACGCCGCGCCTGCTGGCTACCGATGCCATTCCCGCGCCGGTGGCGATCGTGCTGGTGGTGGGGATTGTGGCGGCCGCCGTTTCCACCGTGGATTCGATCCTGCTGAGCCTGTCCTCGCTGGCTGCCCGGGATCTGTATCGACCCCTCGCCCCGCGCGGTAGCCACGAGATGATCGCGGGTCAGGCGGTCATATTGGTCGTCACCGTGCTCGCCGTGCTCTTTGCCCGCCTGCAGCTTGACCTGATCACTGTCCTCTCGGTGGCGGCATCATCGGGGCTGCTGGTGACAGTGCCGAGCATCGTCGGTTGCTTTTTCTGGCGGCGCGGCACGGCGGCCGGAGCCATTGTCAGCATGGTCGTAGCCGGCGTGACCGTCACCGTTCTGCAGTTGACCGGGTTCGATCCGCTGGGCATTCCGGCATCGATCTGGGGCGGTGCACTCGCCGTGGCGCTGTTCGTGGGCGTCAGTCTGGCGACCCGACCCGATTCGGCGCGCGCCGATGCCTTTCTGGCCCCGGTCGAGCAGGGGCTGGCGCAGCACCGGATCCGGTGATCAATCGGACTCGGCGGATGCCGCGCCCGCCAGAAGGTCCCGGCGCAGTCCGCGCGACAGAGGATCGTTGGCATCCAGCCAGATCCCGAAATAGGCGCTGGCAAAATCGCCGCCTGCCACCTGGCCCACCGGCTTGCCATTGAATGCCAGACGGGTGCCCTCATTGGGGATGTATTCCATGCGGTAACGATCCCCGTCGGTGACTGCCTGGAACAGCGCGTGGAAGCGGTCGATCTTTGGCTGAAGACGCTCTTGCCGGGCGGGGGTTAGCTGCTCGTCGAGCTTGGTGTTGGCCGCCCGGATGATGTCCTCGGCGCTGATGTCGTGGAAGTACTCGATTTCCAGACGCCGCGGCGTGTCCGTGGCCAGCGCCTGATCGGCATCCGCGCTCGGAGGCAGATACAGACCGGCGGCGTAGACGGTGAACACAATGCGATATTTGGCGACGCCCGTCCCGGTCAGGTTCAGATCCTCGCCGGCCTGCTCGATGCGCTCGTCGAAGCGCGCGCCGTTCTGCTCCACTGTTGCGTCTGCCATGGCCGGGGCCACCAGCATCACGGCGATCAATGCAGCTGTCAGGGATTTAACCATTGTCTGCCTCCCCGGCGTCGTCGCGACGAAAGAACAACGTAACGGTGCCGACCCGAAAGCCAAACTTGGTGACCTCGGCGGTGTTCACGAGGGTGTTGTCGTCGTGCAGGTACATCCAGTCATCGAACTGCACGTTCCAGGTCCGATCACCCACTTCAAGGGCAAGGGTGTACTGCCAGTTGAAGGCATTGCCATAGCGCTTGCCTTCGGCCACGCCGACTACATCGCCGGCGGTGCCCTCATAGGTGTGCTCGTCGATGCGCTCGATCTCCCAGACCCGCCGGTCGGTCTCGCCATCCGCATAGGTGAAACGTTCATCCAGAGTGATCCGGTCGCCCTCGATGGTCCCGGTGATGTCCACGGTAAAGCGGCGCTTCACCTCGCCACTCCGCGACTGGAACATCCCCCAGGCGGTGACCTCGCCATCAAAGTATTCCTCGAGGCGCAACTCGGGTGTAGTGCCCGCATAGTCCTCGGGCGCTACGCCCGCACAGCCGGCGAGCACAAGGGTGGCCGCTGTGACAAGGCTCAGGGCCAGCAGGCGAAGACGCTTCATGAAAACCTCCGGGACAGGCGTTGCTTGATTGGGTTATGACTGATCAGACCTTATTATGCACGCAGAATTCTCAATCGTGAGATGGACCATGTCAGACGATCAAAGCCTCCGGGAACTGGCCGCCAGCGCGGACGTTGTCGTGTTTCATTCCACCGTGACCGACCTGGGCGGGCTGGATGAGCTGCTCGAGGACTCGGGGCGCGATTGGCGCGCGGTGGAAATGGGGATGGGCTCGGCGGAAAACCGTGATCAATTCGCACGCCTGAAAGCCCTGACCGGCTCGACGACGCTGCCCCAGGTTTTTATCGGTGGCCACTTTGTCGGTGGTCTGCGCGCCGCCACCGCCCGTCTGCAGGCGGAGGGCCGGCACCGCATGGCGGCGGACTGGATGGGCTATCTGGGCCTGATCCCGTTTGCCGCCACGGCCGCGGGTCCGTGGCTGGGCATGGCCTGGGCCAGTGACTGGCTGCTCGCCTATGGCGCGGTGATCCTGTCGTTTATCGGCGCGATCCACTGGGGGCTTGCCATGGGCCGGCGCAATCCGTCGCCGGCCGCCTTTTATGCCTCGGTGGTTCCCGCGCTGATTGCCTGGGTGGTCGTGATGCTGCCACTCATCATTGCGTTGCCGTTGATGGCGGCGGCCTTCATCGCCTGGCGTTATGGCGAGTACCGTTTCGTCGAAACGACGCTGCCGCGCTGGTTCCGGCGTCTGCGCACGGTGCTGAGCGTCGGCGCGGCCGTCGCGCTGGTGGCCGGATGGCTCGCGCTGCTGCCGTTCACAGGTACGGCGTAAACAGCCACGCCATGGCGTCGCGGATGCGCGGCAGTATCGGGCGCTCGTCCAGCTCTTTGAGCGTCACGCGATGCGCCTCGCGCCGCGCCGCTTCGACATGGCTGGCCATGCGCTCACCAAAGTGCGTGTCATAGACCTCGAGCATAATCTCAAAATTGAGTCGCAGGCTGCGGGCATCGAGGTTGGCGGATCCAACCTGAGTGTAATGTCGATCCACCACGATCAGCTTGGTGTGATCGAATGGGCCAAACTGGTAGTAGACACCGACGTTCCACTTGACCAGTTCCCAGAGCATATTCCGGCTGGCCCAGTGCATGAAGGGCAGGTTGTTGTGGCCGGGCAGGATGATGTCGACCCGGGTCCCGCGCACGGCAGCGGCCTGCAGCGCCGCCACCAGCTCCCGGGGCGGCAGGAAGTAGGGCACCATAATGGCGATATGCTCGCGGGCTGCCGCCACCGCCCCTACCAGAACCATGGTCAGCCGATGCAGGTCTTCGTTGGGCCCATCGACCAGCGTGCGACCAAGGGCCGTGCCAACCGGGGCTGATGCGGTCGACGGCAGGGGGTTCGGGCGCTCGCCCGTGATGAACTCCCAATCGTCGAGAAACACGTCTTCGAGCTGCGCGGTGACCGGACCCTGCACGCGGAAGTGGATATCGCGAATGCCCGCGCGGTGATCCGGCCGCTCGCTCAGGTGGCGATCACCGATATTCATGCCGCCGATAAACACCGTATCGCCGTCCGCGATGAGCAGCTTGCGGTGGTTGCGCAGGTTGATGACCGGGCTCGGCGGGAGCAACCGCGGGGGCAGGAAGCGCTCGACACGCACCCCATCGCGGCGCAGCCGATGGCGAATGGCCGGGCGGTTGTAGAATTCGCCGGCGCCGTCCAGGAGAACCCGCACGTCGACGCCGCGGGCGGTAGCGGCGGCCAGTGCATCGGCAAAACGCTGGCCGGTCTGATTGCTCTCGAAGATATAAGTCGACAGATACACCCGATCCGTAGCCTGCTCAATGGCCTCGAGCATTGCGGGATAGGCCGCTTCACCGCCGACAAAGCTCTCGATGAGGTTGTTGTGGGTCATGGGCAGCCCGGTCACGGCGCGCGAGATCTGGGCCTGGGTGCGAAACGCGGTGGGGATGGACTCGGGCACGGTGGCGTTGGCGGCGTCCAGCCCCGCGACTTGCTCGCCACGAAGGCGTCGGGCGCGCATGCGGATGCGGTTGATCCCCAGCAGGTAGTAGAAGATCGGGCCCACCACCGGAAACAGCAGGCAAAAGGCAATCCAGCCAAACGCCGCGGCCGGCTCGCGCTTGAACAGCAGCGCATGGACGGCGCTGGCGGTCGACACGAGACCAACGGCGACCACGAGAATCCATTGTACCGGCTGCATTGTCTGCGCCCCTCTCCAAGACTACTATCCCAGTGAAGTGTTCAACCCCATAGCGAGGGTGTCATGTTAACCCTTCGACGTGTCATGCAAATGTTCCTGCTGCTGGCGGGGGCGGGTCCTGTGGCCGCCGAGGCGCCAGGCAGTCTGCCCGTGCCGGCCGCGCTGGAGCCGGCCGTTGCCTTCTGGGAGCGGATCTACACCGAGGTGGGGGTGGATGAGGGGGTGATCCACGACACTGACGGACAGATGCGGATTATCGCCCGCATCGACGTGCCGCGGCCGCCGCAGTGGGCGGCCCGTCGTAACGCCATCGCGGACGCACTCGCCCATCACCGCGCGGCACTCGAGGCAGAAGGCTCACCGGCGCTGGCCGAGCGCCTGCGCTTTCAAGGCGGGCTGCGTCAGCGGTTTCGTGAGGGCCTCGAGCGCTCGGGGCGCTGGCGGCCCCATATTCGCGCCGCGCTGGCCGAACGCGGTGTGCCCGCGGCGCTGGCGGCACTCCCTCACGTCGAGTCGTCCTTTAATCCCCGGGCTCGTTCGCATGCGGGCGCAGCCGGGTTATGGCAGTTCACCGCCGGTACGGGGCGCCGGTTTCTGCGCATCGATCCGCTGATCGACGAGCGGCTCGATCCCTGGCGGAGCACCACGGCGGCCGCCGCGCTGCTGGCTCACAACTACGCCGAGATCGGTCATTGGCCACTGGCCATCACCGCCTACAACCATGGTCTTAATGGCATGCGTCGCGCGGTGCGCGAGGTCGGTTCCACGCAGTACATGGAGATTCGCGAGACCTACGAGGGCGCGCGTTTCGGGTTTTCATCGAAAAACTTCTATCCGGCTTTGATCGCCGCCGTCCGGGTGGATCGCGAGGCCCGCGAGCACTTCCCGGGCCTTGAGCGCGATGCAGCGGTGGAGGTCATGCGCGTGGAACTGCCGCACTATACGCCGGTTGATACGCTGCTGGCGGGCCTGGCCGTTGACCGCGCCACGCTGCAGCGACTCAATCCGGCGCTCGGGCCGTCGGTCTGGGACGGGCGCAAGTTCATTCCGCGCGGCTATGGCCTGGTGCTGCCAGGGGCCGATCCACTCGACTGGGCAAGCGCGCTGGCGCGGCTGCCGGGTGATCGGCTGTACCAAAGCCAGCGCCCGAGCCAGGCACACCTTGTGCAAGCTGGACAGACGCTGTCGGGCATCGCCGCGCGCTACGGCGTTGACGTTGCGACGCTGATGGCCGCCAACGGAATTGGCGATCCGCGTCATCTGCGGGCCGGTCAGCGCCTGGATCTGCCGCTGGCGGGGGGCAACCCCCAGCCCGTGGGCCGACGGCACTATGAAGTCCGGCCGGGCGATACCCTGGGCGCCATTGCGATGCGCCACGACGTTGGCACCGATCAACTGATGCGGCTGAATGAACTCGACCATCCCGACCGGATCCAAGCCGGCCAGCAGCTGATTGTCAGCCGCACCGCATCAGTCGCCGTGGTCGACATGGCCGACGAGCCCTGATAAGAGGGAGCCTTCGGATGAATGCAACCAGGTCCTCGAGATGATTGAAGCCATCAAGCAGTTCTACGAACAGCGGATCAACCCGGGTGCGGCAACCGCCGACGATCCGGAGCCGCATCGGCTGCAGCTCGCCACGGCGGCACTCCTCATCGAAATGGCGCAGGCTGACAACCAGCGCGACAGTGTTGAATTCCAGGCCATCCACGATGGCATCATCGAGGTATTCGAGCTCTCGCCCGAGGAAACCTCGGAAGTCATCGGTCTGGCCGATCAGGAGGTCCATGAGGCGGTGGACCAGTTCGAGTTCACCCAGCTGATCAACCAGCACTTCGACTATGCCCGTAAGTGCCGTGTGGTGGAACTGCTGTGGCGCGTCTGCCTGGCCGATGCCGAAATGGACCGCTACGAGGAGCATCTGGTGCGCAAGATCGCCGAGCTGCTCTATATCGAGCACAGTGATTTTATTGCCGCGAAGTTGAAGGTGCAGCGGGACTACACGGCCACCCGCCATCTCGGCGATTACGACGACTACGAGTAATGGCGACATTCCGGGCCCGACAGGTTGCGCGCATCCGCGATGCGATCGCCGCGGGTCGCCAGGCGGTCCGACAATCCGGTACGCCCGATCGGCTGACCTTTGCCCGGGCGTTTGTCGACGCCGGTGGACCGCAGGTCCCGGGTGACCGTTCGGGCGACGCCAGCACGGCGCTGGCCGAGCGGCTGATCCCGGCGGTGGCGGCGGGGCACACCGGTGCCGCCGATGATCCTGATCTCGATCGCGAACTCCTGCGGGTGCGGAACGAGACCGATTGGGCCCTGGCCCTGGACGACGAGCGAGTCATCGGGTTTTTGCTCGACCTGCCCGAAGCGGCCCTCGAAACACCGACCGTCGAAGCCCTGGCGCATCAGAGCCAGGGGCTGGGGCCGGGGGTGTTTCGCAAGGCCGATATCCTTGTCCTGCAGCCGGAGTGCGACGGCGCCCGGTTCATCCCCGTGACTGACCACGATATCGAGTGCTGACGCCCGTGGGCGCGGGTTGACTTGTGCCTGTGTTGGGTTAAGCTGGGGACAATTACACAACATGTAGTGGCAACTGTTTTCAGCCCCGATACATGTTGTGGATAACCGCCGGCAAGCCGCCTTTGTCGCGGTTCCCGAGATGAATCGACCAGCGCAAGGAGATCCTCATGACGACCGCAACAAAATTGCGTGCGCTCCCCAAGGCCGTAACCGACATCCCCATTCAACCCGCCTCGGTGGATATCTGGGACAAAAAGTACCGGCTCAAGTCCAAGGAAGACGTGGTCGTCGACGAGACCGTTGACGACACCTACAAGCGGGTCGCCCGGGCGCTGGCCGATGTCGAGCCCGAGAAGGACCGTGAGCACTGGTATGAGCAGTTCCTCTGGGCGCTGCGCCGCGGGGCCATCCCTGCCGGCCGCATCACGTCCAACGCCGGTGCCTGGGATCACAAGCCGGCCACCTCGACGATCAACTGCACCGTCTCCTCCACGGTCGGCGACTCGATGGACGACATCCTCGACAAGGTCCATGAGGCGGGGCTGACGTTGAAGGCGGGCTGCGGCATCGGCTATGAGTTCTCGACCCTGCGCCCCAAGGGCGCCTATGTCTCCGGGGCCGGGGCCTACACCTCGGGGCCGCTGTCGTTCATGGATATCTACGACAAGATGTGCTTTACGGTGTCATCCGCCGGCGGCCGTCGTGGCGCCCAGATGGCGACCTTTGACGTTGGTCATCCCGACGTCATGGACTTTATCCGCGCCAAGCGCGAGGACGGGCGACTGCGTCAGTTCAACCTTTCGCTGCTGATCACCGATGGTTTCATGCAGGCTGTTCGCGAGGGCAGCGACTGGCCACTGGCATTTCCGATCAAGCCCGAAGAAGCCGAGAGCGAGGGTGTCGACGTCAACGACCCCGATCAGGTTCTGTGGCGCGAGTGGCCCAACCGCAAAAGTGGCTACCTGACCCGCGAAGACGGCCTGGTGGCCTGCCGGATCTATCGCTGGGTCAAGGCGCAGCGGATCTGGGACATGATCATGACCTCGACCTACGATTATGCCGAGCCGGGGTTCGTGCTCATCGATCGGGTCAACGAGATGAACAACAACTGGTTCTGCGAGGAAATCCGCGCGACCAATCCCTGTGGCGAGCAGCCGCTGCCGCCCTATGGCGCCTGCCTGCTGGGCTCGGTCAATCTGACCAAGTTTGTCCGCGAGCCTTTCACCGAGCGCGCTCATTTCGACTGGGACGAGTATCGGCGCGTGGTGGCGCTGTTCACCCGCATGCTCGATAACGTGGTCGAGATCAATGGCCTGCCGCTGGATCGGCAGCGCGAGGAGATCGAGCGCAAGCGCCGCCACGGCATGGGATTTCTGGGGCTGGGCTCCACGGTGACCATGCTGTGCATGAAGTACGGCGAGGCGGAATCCCTGGCCTTCACCGAGGATGTCTCCCGCGAGATGGCTCTGGAGGGCTGGCGCGAGGCGCTGCGCCTTGCCGAGGAAAAGGGCCCGGCACCCATTATGGAAGAGGACTTCACGCTGACCGAGCGCATGATGGCCTGGCGCCCGGAACTGCGTGATGCTGGCTACAAGGCGGGTGACACCATCAAGGGCCGGGTGCTCTGGGGGCGCTACAGCCGCTACATGCAGCGGGTCGCCGGCGAAGAACCGGAGCTTGTTGACGCGTTGGTGGAAAAAGGCGCGCGCTTTACCCATCACACCTCGATTGCGCCCACCGGCACGATCAGCCTTTCGCTGGCGAATAACGCCTCCAACGGCATCGAGCCGAGCTTTGCCCATCACTACTTCCGTAACGTGATCCGGGAGGGCAAGAAGTCGAAAGAGAAGGTGGATGTGTTCAGTTTTGAGCTGCTCGCCTATCGCACGCTCATCAACGAAAACGCACTGCCGAGCATGGATGCGGAAACCCGCAATCTGCCCGATTATTTCATCGCCGCCGACGATGTGACGCCCAAACAGCACGTCGACATTCAGTCCGCTGCGCAGAAGTGGGTGGATTCGAGTATCTCGAAGACCGCCAACGTGCCCACCGAGTATCCCTACGAGGACTTCAAGGGCATCTATCAGTACGCCTACGAGAACGGGCTCAAGGGCTGCACCACGTTCCGCTTCAACCCCGAGGCGTTCCAGGGCGTGCTGGTCAAGGAGTCGGATCTCGAGAACACGATCTACCGGTTCAAGCTCGAGGATGGCCGCACCGTCGAGGTAAGAGGCGGCGACGAGGTCGAGTATGACGGCGAGGTGCACACCGCCGCGAACCTCTACGACGCCCTCAAGGAAGGGTATTACGGGAAATTCTGAGGACAGACGCCATGGCAGTAAAAATCGATACCAAGATCGTCGACTACGAAGTCGGTCAGGCCGACGCCGAAGAGGCGGCGGCCAATGACGCCGGCGCACCGTCCGCGGCGGCCATCGAGCATATGCACGAGGAGCTGCAGCGCCCGGAGCGCCTCGAGGGGCAGACTTACAAGATCAAGACGCCGCTCTCCGAGCATGCGCTGTACGTCACGGTCAACGACCTGATCCTCAACGAGGGGACCGAGCACGAGTTGCGTCGGCCGTTCGAGGTGTTCATCAACTCCAAGAACATGGATCACTTTCAGTGGATCGTGGCCCTGACCCGGATTATTTCGGCGGTGTTCCGCAAGGGCGGAGACTGCACTTTCCTGGTCGAGGAGCTGCGCAGCGTGTTTGATCCGCGCGGTGGTTACTTCAAGAAGGGGGGCCGGTTCATGCCGTCGCTGGTCGCCGAGATCGGCGAGGTGCTCGAGCAGCATCTGCGCTCCATCGGCATGATCGAGTCCGAGGGTCTGGATGAGCACCAGCGTCGCTACATCGAGCAGAAAAAGGCCGAGGCGATGGCACGGGGTGACCAGGCGGAAACCGCCGAGTCCGAAGACGAAGCCGCCGATGACGGCTACCCGGCCGGTGCCGAGCTGTGCGGCAAGTGTCACGTCAAGGCAATGGTGGTCATGGACGGGTGCCTGACCTGCCTGAACTGCGGCGACAGCAAGTGCGGCTGATCGCCACAGGCTGACGGAGCGGGGCGACCGACCAGCGGTGGCCCCGGTCGAATCCCTGCCTGCTAGTCTGGAGCCATGCGCTCCTGCTACCAATTCACGCCCTCGCACCGACAGACCGGCAGTACGCTGGTCGAGGTGCTGGCGGCTTCCAGCCTGCTGGCCATGGGGCTGCTGGGTCTTATGCTCGGCCAGTCGCGGGCTTCCCTTGATCTGCGCCAGATGCATGAACAGGTTCAGGCGCATTTTCTGGCCATTGATCTGGCCGAGCAGAGTCGGGCCTACGGCCCTGGACCGCTACCCTCCAGTCGTCTCACTGCCTGGCGCGAGCGGGTTGCCGGGCAGTTGCCCCGGGGCGAGGCCCGGGTGGAACGGCCAGGTCCCACGCCGACGATGGGGCTGCTCACCATTGTCTGGCGCGTCAGCGACCGGTCGGACACCGCTTCCATGCAATATGCGTTTCGGCCATGAGCCACGCCCGCCCGTGGCAGCGGGGTTTTACTCTGGTGGAACTGCTCATCGCCTCGGCGCTGGGGGCGCTTGTGGTGCTGACCGCCGGCGAGGTCCTGGTGACGTCGCGGGCCATTGAACGCGCCGATCGGGCTGAGGCGCAGCAGCTGGATGCGGTGCATCTTGCGCTGACACTCATGGCGCGTTCGGTGCGCCAGGCGGGTTATCCGGGTTGCCATCCGGCCGGTCGCCACTCATTGATCAGTGCTGACGATGATCTCCTCCAGCCGGTGGTCTCCATTCGCGATGGCCTGACGCTTCGGTGGATGCGCCGCGAGGGGCATGCCCGGGTCATGGAGGCCCCCACGCGCAGCGATCGCCTTGCGCTGGATCGGCGCCATGGCATTGCACCGGGTAGCCCCGTGATGGTCGCCAATCGTCGCGGTCCGGACTGCGTGGTTTTCCGTCATGCCGGTGATGACCCGGCGGTGTTGAATCGCGGCCCGGGCCTGAACGGCATCAATCAGCGTCCCGCCCGGGGCTATCGGCCGCTGGGCGAGGCCATCGAAATCCTGGTCCCGGCGCGCACTGAATATTACCTCGATACGGCGGTGGGCGGCGGCCGTCTGAGCCTTTTCCGCCGTCGGCGGGCAAACAGCGGCCATCGTGAGGAGCTGGTGGTCGGCGTGGAATCCCTGAGCATCACCGCGGGTATCGATACCAGCGGGGATGGCGCAGTCGATCGCTGGGTAGGAGAGGATGCCGATCTGTCCGGCGCCACGGTGGCAGCGGTGCGCATGCGCCTGCAGGCCCAATCGGTGGATGTGGCAACCACCGCGGCGTTGCGCAATAACCGCCCATGAAAAGCCAGGAGCGGGGCATGGCACTCGTCGGTGTTCTGGGTGTCGTGCTGATTGTCGCGCTCATCACCCAGACCGCCCTCGAGCGCGCCCGTTTGCAGATTCGCACGGTCACGGCCGGCGTCGAGCAGGCGCAGGCCCTCGAGGCGGCGGAGTTCGCCCTGCGCGCGGCGGCGCGGCAAGCCGTTCAATGGGCGCGACCGGCGCTCCGGCCTGCGCCGGCGCCACGCCACAGCGCCTGGCGGCCGGTGCTGTTGGCCGAGGGTCGGAGGCTGTCGGCACCCCGTCAGCTCGAGGGGCGCATGCCACCGCTACGGGTTCTGGTCGAACGGCTCCGGCCAGTGGCGGAGCCTGACTGCAGCGGCGGCGGTTGTGGCTATCGCATCTCGGCGCTCGCCGGTGACAGCGGCGATGCGGGGGCCAGCGTCCTTTTGCAGGCCAGGCTCATGGATGGCTCGTTGCTGCGAACCTGGCGGGCGCTGCGGTGATATCCTTGAGGCCTTATCCGTGTCGGGGAGAAGCCGAGAGATGTCCCGCATTGTTTACGTCAACGGCGAGTTTCTGCCCGAAGAAGCCGCCTGCCTGTCCATCTTTGATCGCAGCGTACTTTTTGCCGACGCGGTCTACGAGGTGACCGCCGTGGTGGATGGCGGGATGGTGGATTTTGACGCCCACCAGCAGCGGTTGTCGCGAAGTCTCGCGGAGCTTGGCATCGATTTTGATCCCCGGGCTGCCGGACTGCTCGAGCTGCATCGTGAGCTTATCCGCCGCAATGCGCTCGAAGAGGGGCTGGTCTATCTGCAGGTCAGCCGAGGCGTGGCGGATCGCAGTTTTCTGCAGCCCACCACCAGTGAACCCTCGGTGGTGCTTTTTACCCAGGCCCAGTCGCTGCTCGACACCCCGGCCGCCGAGGCCGGTCTGAAAGTGATCACCCAGCCGGATCAGCGCTGGCACCGGCGTGATATCAAGACCACTCAACTGCTCTACCCATCGATGATGAAAACGCTTGCGGTCGAGCGGGGCGCCGATGATGTCTGGATGGTCGAAGGGGGCAGCGTCACCGAAGGCAGCTCCAGCAACGCGCATATCATCCGGGCCGATGGGGCGCTCGTCACCCGGCCCACCTCGCCGGATATCCTCCACGGGATCACCCGGGCGGCGGTCCTGGATTATTCCCGGGAGACCGGCGCCGCAGTTATCGAGCGCCCATTCACGGTTGCCGAGGCCCAGCAGGCCCGTGAGGCCTTCATCACCAGTGCCACCGCTTTCGTGACCCCGGTGGTGACGGTGGACGGCGTTGCCATCGGCGATGGCAGGCCGGGGCCGGCCACCCGGCGGATCCGCTCGCACTACATTCAGCGCAGTCGCGAGCGGCTTCAGTAGTCACTACTCGGGGCGCGGCCCACCCATCACATCAATGAGTCGCTCGTCCCGCGGCAGGCCGCGTACCAGGCGGATATCGCCGTTATCGTCGCGGTAGTACACCGAGGGTGTGCCGCGAATCCCTAGCCGGCTCATCAGCTCGTTGTTGGACTGCACGCTCGCCTGACTGGATGCCGGGACGGATTCGGCCGGCGGGGTGCCGCCACTGTCAAAACGGGCTTCATGTTCGGCCAGTGCGGCGGCCGGATCATCCGCGGCCAGCAGAGTGGCGGCCTTGGCGAGGCTGTCCTCGCGCAGTACACCGACCATGACGTGACGGATCTGCACGGCACCGGCCTCCACCCAGTCGCGACTCTGCTCGTAGAAGCGGCTGCAGTAGGGGCAATTCGGGTCGGTAAAGGCATAGATCACGCGCTCGGCCGAGTCGCTGCCATCGGCAATCCAGCCAGCGCTGGCCACGGCATCCCATTCACTCTCTGGCCGCGCCGCGTTGGCCGCCGCGGACAGGATGGGCTCGGACAGGTTGGTGCCGTCACCGTCGAGCAGCGTGCCCACAACGACATGGTCCTGATCGTTGGTGACATAGGCAGTGAGGGTCTGGCCCTGAAAGCTCACGGTATAGCCGGTGAGTCGGCCAGGGGCGTCGAAGGTTTCGCCGATGGTGGCGCCCCGGTCCTCCAGGGCCGCGATCGGATCGGGCAGTACCGAGTCCTGTGTCTGAGCGCCTGTCAGGCCGGGAATCAGAAGAATGAGTGTCACGAGTGCGGATCGGATCATGCCAGATGGCCTCCGGTGGCGGGCGTGGACGCTAGGGATCGTCAGAGTCCAAAAAACCCCCGGCTCGCGGGGCGAGCCCGGGGGCTTGCAGGGCGTCTGCGCGAGCGGCTATCAGCTGCTGACACGCACCCAGGCGCTGCACCAGCCGTTGGTGTTGACGGCCTTGCCGGGGAAGGCCGTGCAACCCCCCCACTCGTCGCCGCGGCTGCCCAGATACAGACGGCAGTTGGCGCAAATGGCGTCCGGCTCGCGCATGTCGTCCTTTTCAGTAGCGTCATGCACGTAGTTGAGGGCGATCGCCTGGGGGTCGTCCTCGGAGAGCTTGGGCATGTCCTGCGCAAGCGCATTCGAGCCGCGCACACCCATATAACCGATGGGTGCAGCGGCCACACCCATGAGCGCGCCCCGCAGCAGGCGCCGGCGATCGTTACGGAAATTATTGTCAGTCATTGATTTTCCCCTTGATGGTCATCCGGAAATTGATTTGTAAACGTTTCAATCTCCAAGCGTACGGTAACTGCTGGGACGGCCACGGAAAAGCCTTCTCGCGGCATGAGTTGATCTGGCGCAAGTTCGATTCCGGCGCAGGGTTCGGTCACTCGGGCACGCAGATCTGATCACGGCTCGCCGCCCGGACCGTGAGGACGATCAGCCAGGCGATCACCACGCTGGTCACTGCAAGCAGCAGCGCGCTCAGGCCTAATGCCCAGCTTGCTCCGGTCTGCTGGTGGTAGACCATGCTGGCGATGGTCACGGCGGCCAGCGGAAAGGAGTAGGCCCAGAACGACAGAAAGAACGACAGTGCGGCAAACCGGCGGATCTGCGTGGCCAGCAGCAGTGTCATGAACAGCGCGATGTTGAACAGGATGCGGGCGAATGGGTCGATGCCGTCGATCATCCCCTCGTAGGCGATAAAGCCCACCGCGGGCGGAGCGACCAGGATGAACAGGGTTGGCAAAAGCCGACCCGGGAGCGGGTCATGGAAGATCACCCGGTAGAAAATGATCGTCAGCAGAATGATCCAGAAGACCAGGCCAATGCTGAAGAAAAACCATGAAATCGACGCCTGGCCGTGGGTCATGCCGGCAATCGGGATCAGGATGTTGCCCACGGCGGGGATGAACCAGGCCGGATTGATATGGATGACCTGAAAATGCTCGTGGTGCATCCAGCGATTGACAATGAACAGCGTCAGCACCAGATGCAGCCCCACCCCCATGCCCCACAGCACCAGCGAGAGATCGGGCAGGGAGTGGCGCGTGGCGGTACCCAGCAGAATCAGGCTGATACTGATGGTGGGGAAAAAGCTGAGCTTGACTGGATGGTCGAGCTCGGCACGCACCGCCCCGCCATAGCGGATCGCTTTCAGCGCGTAGGCGATCAGCAGAATCACGAACAACCCGCCGGTCAGGACCAGAAGGCCCTGACCGATGGCGGGGGAGAGCTGGAAAATCGTGGCGGATTTCTGCCAGGCCAGTGTCAGGCCCGACAGCCCCATCACCATGGCGAACAGGGCAATGGGCAGATGCTGCAGTCTCGGGTGCTCACTCATGAAATCAGGTGGCTTTCCTCATGAACAGTTGAACCGGTGGATAAACGACGCAGGCCGAAGCAAAACCGATGCCGACGCCCGCCGCAATGATCGCGAGATAGTCGACCAGACTCTGCAGCTGAGTGAGGCTGGCGCCGGTCCAGATCGGGAAGTAAACCGCCGCGGCCACACCCAGTACGACGCCGATGCCGGCCGCCGTGCGAATCCCCCCGGCCAGATTCAGGCGCCGATGCCGGCCGAAGACCATGGCCAGGAGTATCAGATCGGCGGCGATCAGCAGTCCCAGCGGCAGAAGGATCGGCCGGAACAGTTCGAGGACAACGGCGAGAATGCCAAAAATCGAAAATTCCATGGCAAGCCTCCTTATACCCGGCCGCGAAGCATGGCGTTATAGGCGGCATGCAGCATCCGCTCCTTGAGAAACCAGGGAGCCCACTGCGGCTCGAACGGATTGAGGAAGTCGAACGAGGGCGTCATCTCGAGGCTGAAGTCGAACTCCACGAGCATTGCCTGACCCTTCTCGGTAATGAGCGGGCAGGATGTGTAGCCTGTCCATTCCATGGGGAATTCGCGATCCTCGATGGCGGCCACCAGGTTGTCGGCCACCACCGGCGCCTGGGCCTTGACGCTGGCGGCGGTCTTGCCCACGGGTGTGCCCACCACGTCACCGGCGCCGAAGACATTCGGGTACCGGCGATGCTGCATGCTGTACTGATCAACCTCCATCCAGCCCTGGAAATCACCCTGCTGCCAGCCGAGGTCGCCGTAGCGGATCATGTCCGGTGCCGACATCGGGGGCACGACGTGGATGAAGTCGTAGTCGATCGTCCGCGATCCCTCCGGCGTGCCGAAGGTCGCGCGCCGGTTGGCCGGATCAATCCCGGTCAGCGGGTGGCTCCAGTCGATGGCCACGTCCCGCTGCTCGGGAAAATATCGAGCGAGAAAATCATGGATGTCGGGCTGCGAAAACAGCCCCTCGCCCGGCGGCAGGTAATGCATGTCGGCCTGAGCCCGGGTGCCATTGTTCTGTAGCTCATCCTCGATGAGCATGGTGACCTTCAGCGGTGCACCCGCACATTTGATCGGCCCCGGCGGGCGAGTGAAAAGCCCGACGCCGCCGTCATCGATATAACGGCGGGCCGCCTCCCAGGTGCGCGAGGCATTCTGCGGACTGGCGTAGACACAGCCGATGCCGTCCGTGCCGATGAGACTCGGGTCCATGCCCTCAATCTCGTCAAAGTTCAGTTGCAGCCCGGTGGTTACCACCAGGTAATCGTAATCCACCCGGCTGCCCGTCGAGGTCTCGACCTGGTTGCTGTCGGGGTGGAAGGCAACGACATCATCGCGAATCCATTCCGCCTGATCCGGCATATAGCGGGCGTTTCGATCCTCGACGTGATCGGGTTGCCATATGCCGGTGGCAACCAGCGTCAGTCCGGGCTGGTAGAGATGGACTTCGCGGCTGTCGATCAGAGTGATGCGGGCGCCGTCGAGCTGTCGGCTCAGGCGGGTTGCGATGGATAGCCCCGCGGCGCCGGCACCGGCAATCACGATGCGCGCATTGGTGGAAACGGCCCGGGCACTGCCGCTGTTGAAGAGCGCACCGCCACCGATGCCGCTGGCGGCCGCACCGGCGGCCATGGCGGAACCGGCAAGAAAGCGCCGACGAGAGGTTTTCACGGGATTGGAATCAGTCATTCTGTCCTCCTCGGGGGAAGGTCTTGCATGCCTTCCTTGGAGAAGCATAGCGTCGCAATCGCTGAGGCGACAGTGACATTGTCACCGAAAGCCCGTGGTCCGGATGCCCGGCCCGGGGGATCAGGTCCCGCAGAATGTTGCGGGTACCACCTCGGCCAGCGAGGGTGGCAGCTGGAGCCAGGCTGCCGATGACGGCGGCTGATAGGGTGATGCCAGAGCGCTCATCAGCTGTCGGGTCGGAGTCAGATCGGCGTTTCGCGCGGCGTCCAGCGCCGCCTCGACCTGATGGTTGCGCGGGATGACCGCCGGATTGGCGCGATTCATGCGCGACTGGCGGGTCGATTCGTCGACGCCGCCCTCCCGTAGCCGGGCGGCATAATCCGTCATCCACTGGGCAAGCGCTTCGTCATCCCCCAGCCACTCGCCCATGTGCCGGCACTGTGCGGGATCGTCAGGTGCCCCCGTGGCGAGGGCCCGCCAGGTGTTGGTGAAATCCGCTTCGTGGCGGGCCATCAGGCCCAGAAAGCGTTCGCCGAGCTCGCCATCGCCGGCGGCCGAGGGTGGGTCGGCACCGCGCCGGTCGGCGAGCCCCAGTTTTCTCGCCAGTGCATGGTTGTAGTGCGCCTCGAAGCGCGTCGGGTAGGTGGCGAGAATCCGCTCGGCTTCCTGCGTGGCGGTGGCCTCGTCGTTGTCGAGTAACGGCAGCAGGCACTCCGCCAGGCGCGTCAGATTCCAGTGACCGATGCGCGGCTGCTGGTTCCAGGCGTAGCGACCGCGCACGTCGATGGAACTATAGACCCGATCCGGTCGGAACCCGTCCATGAACGCACAGGGTCCGTAGTCCAGCGTCTCGCCACTAAGGGTCATGTTGTCGGTGTTCATAACCCCGTGAATAAACCCCACCCGCAGCCATTCGCTGATCAGCGCCGCGGTGCGCTCCACCACGCGATCCAGCAACGCAGCGGCGCGCTCGCTGGCCGAGCCGTCGCGGCAATCGGGATCATGCCAATCGATGGCCATGTCAACCAGCGCCTGCAGGCCGTCGGTATCGCCCCGATGAGCGAAGTACTCGAAACTGCCAAAGCGCAGATGGCTGGCCGCCACCCGGGTCAGAACGGCGCCGGGCTCGGGGCCGAATTGCCGCTCCAGCGTTGCCCCGGTGGAGACCGCCGTCAGCGCCCGGGTGGTCGGGACGCCCAGCGCGTGCATCGCCTCGCTGACGATGTACTCCCTGAGCACCGGACCGAGCGCCGCCTGTCCGTCACCCGCCCGCGAAAACGGCGTGCGTCCCGAGCCTTTCAATTGCAGATCACGGATTCCGCCGTCGCGGGCCTTGACCTGACCCAGAATCAGGGCCCGGCCATCACCAAGCTGCGGCACCGGCTGACCGAACTGGTGCCCGGCGTAGGCCAGTGCAACTGGCCGTGTGCCGGCGAGCGGCCCATTGCCGGTCCACAGCGCGGCGGCATCGGCACCGTTCAGCCACTGCGGGGCAATGTCCAGCGCCTCGGCCAGTGGCTCGTTGACCAGCAGCAGGGCCGGATCCGGGGCGGGTGCCGGATCGCAGAATGCGTAGCCGGTTGCCGGGAGTGCGTCGGGATAGCGATTCTCGAGTGTGAACTGCGTCATGGCGTTACCGTATCCGATGGCCCGTGGGGATGGCGAGGCTGTCCCCCATTCGGCAAACTGGGCGGATGATTGCATTCCTTCAACGCCAGTGGCGTCAACCCGCACACATGAACGGACTGCTGGCGCTGGTTTGCTTTGCGCTGGTGGCGATGGCTCTGGTGCTTGAATGGGTCGGTGGCATGACGCCCTGTCCGCTGTGCGTGTTCCAGCGCATCGCCTTTATTGTCATGGGGGTCGTGCTGCTGGCGGGAATGATCGCGCCCGGTCGCACTGTCGCGGCGCTGACACTGCTCGCCGGTCTCGCCGGGATCGGCCTTGCCGGGCGGCACCTGTGGCTGCAGTCGCTGCCCGCCGATCAGGTGCCGGCCTGCGGCCCGGGGCTGGATTATCTTGTGGGGATGTTTCCGTTGACCGAGGTGGTCGGGATGGTGCTGTCGGGCTCCGGAGAGTGCGCCGAGGTCGATCGGGTGCTTGGCGTGAGCATCCCCGCCTGGACGCTGCTGACTTATGTGATCATCGCGGCGGTTGCGATTGCTGCTAACGCTCGCGGCCGCCGCGCGGTGACTGGGCAATGACTGACGCTGCCGCGCTGGATCGCGCGCTTGCCGCCGACGGACCGCTCGCTGAACTGCTTGATGACTACTCACCCCGCGAGGAACAGCAGCGCATGGCCCAGGCCGTGGCGGCGGCCATTGAAGCCGAGGACTCGCTGGTGGTCGAGGCCGGTACCGGCACCGGCAAGACGCTTGCCTATCTGATCCCGGCGCTGCACTCGGGCAAGCGTGTCGTGATTTCCACCGGCACGCGCACCCTCCAGGATCAGCTCTATCATCGCGACCTGCCCATCGCCCGGGCGGCACTCGGGCGGCCTGTGCGCATGGCGCTGCTCAAGGGCCGCGGCAACTATCTGTGTCTCTACCGCATGGAGCGCACCGCCGAGGAGGGCCGTCTCGAGACCGCGGCCATGGCCGATGGGCTGCAAAAGCTGCGGGAATGGGCGGGGCGCACCAACAGCGGGGATCTGGCCGAGGCGCCCGCCGGCAGCGTCGATGGGCGGCTGCAGCCCCGGGTGACATCCACCGCCGACAATTGCCTGGGGCAGAACTGCCCGCTCTACAGCGAGTGCTTTTTAATGGAGGCCCGCCGCGAGGCTCAGGAGGCGGATGTCGTGGTGGTCAATCATCACCTGCTCATGGCGGACTGGGCGCTGCGGGAGGGCGGCTATGGCGAGGTCCTGCCCAGTGCCGATGTCTATATCCTCGACGAAGCCCACCAGCTGCCCGAGACCGCGGCCCGGTTTTTTGGTGTGACGATTTCCAGTCGCCAGCTGCAGGATCTGGTGCGGGATACCCGCCTTGAGCAGCAGCGTGAAGCGGGCGATTCCCCGGATCTGGCCGAGCGCGCTGCGCGGGTCGAGCGCGACACGGCCGAGCTGCGTCAGGCGCTGGGTGAGACGACGCGCATGGCATGGGCGGACGCCGGCGATGCACCCCGCGCTGCGGCCACTGCGCTGGCCGCGGCCCTCGAATCACTGACCGAGGCCCTCGCGCCCCAGGCACCCCGGGGACGCGGGCTCGAGAACTGCCATAAGCGCAGTGACGAGCTGCAGTCGTCGTTGCGCGGGTTTCTGGGCAATGATGCCGACTCCCGGGAAGTGGCCTGGGTCGAGACCCGTGGACAGGGCTTTGCGCTGCGGCTGACGCCACTGGATGTCGCCGAGCATTTCCGCCGCAGTCGCGCCCGGCATGGCCAGTCATGGGTGCTGACCTCGGCCACGCTGGGTGTGAACGGTTCGTTCGAGCATTTCCAGCGTCGTCTGGGGATCGACTCGGCGCAGACCCTTCAGCTCGACAGTCCCTTCGATTATGCCCGCAATACACGGCTCTATCTGCCGGCATCGCTGCCGGAACCGCGCGCTCCGGGCTTTGACGAGGCCTACCTGCGGGCCGTCGAGCCGGTGCTCGAGGCCAGCGAGGGGCGCGCGTTCATGCTGTTCACCAGCCATCGCGCGCTGCGCCACGCTGCCGACTGGTTGCGAGCCCGGGGCTGGTCGGCGTTGATGGTCCAGGGGGATGCCGCGCCCAAGCAGCTACTCGAGCGTTTTCGTGCCACCACCGGAGCGGTTCTGCTGGGGACGCAATCGTTCTGGGAGGGAGTGGATGTGCGCGGCCCGGCCCTTTCCTGCGTGATGATCGACCGCCTGCCATTTGCCTCACCCGGCGATCCGGTCCTGCAGGCGCGGGCCGCCTGGCTGAAAGATCAGGGGCGGAGTCCCTTCGCCGATCACCAACTGCCGGAAGCCATTATCGGCCTCCGCCAGGGGGTGGGTCGGCTGATCCGGGACACCGCCGATCGCGGGGTGCTGGTGCTGGGGGATACCCGAATCGTCAGCAAGCCCTATGGCCGCCTGTTTCGGGCCAGTCTCCCCCCCATGCCACTGATCCGCGACATTGAAGCGGTTAACGATTTTTTTGCCGATCAGTCCTCGACGAGTTCATAGGAGCCATCGGCATCATGGGTCTCGCGACCCGTGACCGGCGGGTTGAACGCGCAGATCAGGCGCATGTCCTCGGTGCCGCCGCGCAGGACATGGCGGTCATTCTGATCCAGCGCATAGAGCACGCCGTCGCGCAGCTCATGGCGCTCGCCGGTGGCGAGATCCTCGACGCTGCCGTTGCCCTCGACGCAGTAGACCGCCTCGAGGTGATTCTTGTACCACAGCGTCATTTCGGCGCCGGCAGGGATGATGGTCTCGTGAAAAGAGAACCCCATCCCGTCCTTTTTCAGCAGCAGCCGCCGGCTGGTCCAGCCCGGGCCGTGGACTTCGCGCTCGGAGCCCTTGATGGTCTCAAGATCGACAATTTTCATTCTTTCTCCCCTGTTCGGAGTGCCTATGGGATGGATGACTGGGTGATCAGGGCGCGAGCTGATTGAGGGCGGATGGCCGGTAGGGGCCGATGGTGAACAGCTCCTCCGCCGAGTGGCCGTTGTCCGGGAAATCCTCCGCCCGAAAGCAGGGGCTGATCCGGCATTCGGCATCGAGCTCGCGCGCCATTGACTGGAAAAGGGCCCGCGAGGCCTCGTTGTCGGGCGCGATGGTGGTCTCGAGCATACTGGCACGATCGGCGCCGGGCTGGCGCAGGAACGCCGCAATCAGCCGCTTGCCAAGTCCCTGCCCCTGCAGACCGGGACGGATCCCCACCTGCCAGAGGAACACCACCTCGGGATGCCGGGGGCGACGATAGCCGCTGGCAAAGCCGACGATCCGGCCCTCATGTTCTGCAATCACGCAGGTGTCCGCAAAGTCGCGGGCCAGCAGCATATAGAGATAACTCGAATTCAGGTCGAGTGTCTGCGTGTCCTTTGCCACCGACCACATGGCACCGCCCTCATCCGCGTTGGGCGAGCGCAGTCGGATGCCCTGGTCGGGGATTTCCTCGTCGATCAATGCTGTCTCCCTTACGCATCGGCGGGTTTCAGCGTTGATAGTAGCAATGCCGAGGCAGGTCGACTATCCTCGGCGCACCCCCGTCGACGCTTTCCCAACGCCACCATCGGTATCCGCATGCAGCGCACGATCTCACCGTTTATTGCACTGTTCGTTTCATTCGGACTGCTGCTGAGCGGCGGGGGGCTGCTGACGACCCTCGTCGGTGTGCGCATGTCCGAAGAGGCCTTCGATACCCGCGTCATCGGCATTGTCACCGCCTGCTATTCGGTGGGTTTTATCATGGCAACCTGGGTATGCGCCGGACTCATCGCACGGGTGGGGCATATCCGCAGCTTTGCCGCCTTCGCGGCCATGGCGGCCATCAGTACACTCGCCTACCCGCTGCTGCTCGAACCCTGGCTGTGGGGGGCCATGCGGCTGGCCTACGGGTTCAGTCTGGCGGGGCTGTACATGGTCACCGAGAGCTGGCTGAATGATCGGACACCCAGTGAGCGACGCGGTCAGGTTCTGGGCGTCTACAGCATTGTCAGCTATGTCGGCCTGGGCGGCGGGCAGTTCCTGCTGATGGTGGGCGCGCCCGGTGGCTTTGAACTGTTCAGTCTGGCGGCCATGTTGATTGCGGCGGCGGTGGTACCGGTCACGGTTACCCGCATCGCCTCGCCGGCGCTGCCCGTGGTGGAGCGCGTTGGTCTGCGGGCCCTGTTCGACGCCTCGCCCCTGGGTGTAGTGGGCTCGGCGCTGGCCGGGACAGTGGGCGGGGCGTTTCTGGGCCTGGCCCCGGTGTATGCCCGCAGTGTCGGGTTCAGTGACAGCCATATCGCCTGGCTGATGGGCTTGAGCATTCTCGGCGGCTTTGTTCTGCAGTGGCCGATTGGCCACCTGTCGGACCGCTTCAACCGCCGCGATGTCCTGATGGGGGTCAGTTTTTTGATGACCGCCACAAGCCTCGGGATTGTCTATATCACCGGCGCCCATGAATGGGCGGTGATCGGCATGGCAGTGGTCTGGGGTGGGCTTGCGTTTACGCTTTATCCCATCTCACTGTCCCTTGCCAACGACTTTCTCGAGCCCCAGCAGATGCTGGGTGCCAGCGCGAGCCTGTTGCTGGTGCATGGCGCGGGGATGATCTTCGGCCCGCTGATTGCCACCCAGCTGATGACGGTGCTCGGCCCGGCTGGACTATTCTGGACCCTCGCGGGTGCCGGCCTGCTGCTGGGCGGCTTTGCCTGGCTGCGCCAGCGTATCGGTCCGCCGATCCCGGTGGGCGAGCCGTCGACCTACCGCATTGTGCCCCAGGAGGCGGTCTACGCCGGCGGGCTCGACCCGCGCTACGAGGCGGTACAGCTGGAGCTGGATTTTGAGACCGATACCACCGAGGCGCCTGAACCGGAGGCTGAACCATGACTGCATCCCCCGTTATCCTGGGTGTCGACGCCACCACCGGCGTCTGCACGGTGGCGCTGGCCGTGGGTGATGCGGTGGTGGCGCGAACCACCCGCCAGCGGCAGGGTCAGACCCAGGCGATACGGGCGGCGGCCGACGCGTTGCTGGCCGAGACCGGGCTGAGCCGATCAGCCGTCGATGCCATTGCCTGTACGCGCGGCCCCGGCGGGTTTACCGGGGTGCGGGTGACCACCGGCGTCGGTCAGGGTCTCGCGCTGGGTCTGGATCGGCCGGTGGTGGCGCTGTCGACGCTCCAGGTGGTGGCCGAGGCGGCCCAACAGGCCGATCCCGCCCCTACGGGGACGCTGGTGCTGCTGGATGCACGCATGGGTGAGGTCTATGGTGGGTTTTTCCGGCATCCACCGGCTGGCGAGGTGGGGACGCTGCCGATCGGCGATGAATGGCTGGGTGAGCCGGTCTGTCCAGCGCTGCCTGAGGGACAGTGGTCCGGGGCTGGCAGTGGTTTCGCCACCTATCCGGCCCTCGCCGAGGGCGTTGGACTCAGCGGCATCAAGGCTGACTGCTATCCGGATATCGCCGCGGCAATGCCGCTTGCCCGGCAGCGTCTGGCCGCCGGTGAGACGGTACGGGCGGCGGCGCTTGAACCGGTGTATCTGCGCAATCGCGTCACCCACGCGGACAGGAGACAAGGCGGATGAGCGCTTTCCCGGGCGAGAACCACGACCATCAGCGCTGTATTGATGACGCGCTGGGCGAGGCCGAACGGCTGTGTCTGCAGCGCGGCCGCCGACTCACGCCACTGCGCCGGCGTGTGCTTGAGCTGATCTGGGAGAGCCATCAGCCGGTCAAGGCCTATGATCTGCTGGCGCGACTGCGTCAGGGCTCGGCATCGGCGGCCCCGCCAACGGTGTATCGCACGCTGGATTTTCTGATGGCCGAGCGATTCGTCCACCGGCTGGCGTCGATCAATGCCTACGTGGGCTGCGGGCATCCCGAACACAGCCACAATGGGCAGTTCCTGATCTGCCGCTATTGCCATCGGGTGGCCGAGCTTGACGATCACTCCATCGAGGCGGCACTGGATCAGCGCGCCGGCGACCTGGGCTTTGTCCAGTTGGAGCAGACCGTCGAAATCGAGGGCATCTGTCCACGCTGCCGCGCCCGGCTGGATGGGGACAACGCCCCGACATCCATGGAGTGACACGATGACCCGTATTACCTCAATGCTCGGACTCGTGCTCGTGCTTTTGCCCCTGGCCGCGGCCGCCCTCGATATCCAGGGCCCACAGCGGCAGGGTGCCCTGCTGCGCGGCGAGGCAACGCCCGGCGCGCAGGTGCGAGCCCTCGGCCACGATATCCCGGTGGATGCGGATGGGCGCTTTGTGCTGGGACTGGGCCGGGATGCACCGGCCTCGGTCACAGTGACGGCGGTCAACCCCGATGGCACGCGCCGCGAGCGCACCCTCGACGTGGCGCAGCGGCGCTATGACATCCAGCGCATCGACGGGCTCGATCGCAATCAGGTCAGTCCCGACGCCGAGACCCTCGAGCGAATCCGGCGCGACGCCTCGACGGTGCAGGCGGCGCGCTCCAAGCGCCTGCCGGCGCGGCATTTCGATGCCGGCTGGATCTGGCCGGTGACCGGGCCGATATCGGGGATCTACGGCAGTCAGCGCATTCTCAATGGTGAGCCGCGCCAGCCCCATTACGGCATCGATATCGCGCGGCCCACCGGAACGCCGGTGCGCGCGCCGTCCGACGGGGTGGTCACCCTCGCCGCCGAGGATCTGTTCTTCTCGGGCGGGACGCTGATCCTCGATCATGGCCAGGGTCTGTCATCGAGCTTTCTGCACCTTTCGGCGATGCGCGTGGCGGTGGGAGACACAGTCCGCCAGGGCGATGTCATCGCCGAAGTCGGTGCGAGCGGTCGGGTCACCGGCGCTCACCTCGACTGGCGGATGAACTGGTTCGATCAACGCATCGATCCCTCGATGCTGGTTCCACCGATGCCGGAGGCTTCCGTTCAATGACGACAATCCGCCGACTGATCGTGGTGCAGGCCGATCAGCTTGATCGCAATGGCCCGCTCCTCAGTGGCATCGATCCCGCCTGCGACACCGTCTGGATGGCCGAAACCGTCAATCAGCCGGCGGGGGGAGCGCCTCACCAGCAACGCCTGGTGCTGTATTGCTCAGCCATGCGGCATCTGCGCGATGAGTTGCGTGAGCAGGGCGTCAGCGTGCACTACCATGCCGCCGATGCGGGTCCCGCAGCGGCATTGACCGACGCGGCGCTGCCCGGGCAGTTGGCCGAGGACGTGGCAATGCTCGGACCGTCCACCGTGGCGATGATGGAGGCCGGTGACTGGTCTCTGGAGCAGGGCCTCCTCGGGTGTCTGGAGCCCCTGGATGTCGCGCTTGAGTGGCATCGCGATCGCCACTTCATGGCGAGCCGCGAGGCATTCCAGGAATGGGCATCGGGTCGCAAGAGCCTGACCATGGAGTACTTCTATCGCAGCATGCGAAAGCGCCATGACGTGCTCATGGACGGCGGTCAGCCGCGCGGCGGCGCCTGGAATTTTGACAAGGACAACCGCGCTGCCTTTGGCGCCGAGGGACCGGGTGACCTGCCGGCCCACCCGGCGTTTGAGCCGGATGCCACCACCCGCGCCGTGATCGCCATGGTTGCTGAGCGTTACGGGCATTTCCCCGGTAACGCCGCCGATTTCAATCAGCCAGTGACACCGGCGCAGGCGGAGACCGCGCTGGACGATTTCATCCGCCACCGACTGCCGGCCTTCGGCACCTGGCAGGATGCCATCTGGGTGGGCGAGCCGCTGCTCTACCATGCCCGCCTGTCGACCTCACTCAACCTGCATCTGCTCGATCCACGGCGTTGTCTGGCGCGCGCCGAGGCAGCGCTCGATGCCGGTGCGGCGCCGGTCAATGCCGTTGAGGGCTTTGTCCGCCAGATCCTTGGCTGGCGCGAGTTCATTCGCGGTGTGTACTGGCTGCGAATGCCCGAGTACGCGGATCTTAACGCCCTTGATCACCAGGCGGAGTTGCCGTCGTTTTTCTGGGACGGGCAGACCGACATGGCCTGTGTGGCCGATGCGATGGCCGCATTACTGCGCCATGGTTACGCCCACCATATCCAGCGGCTGATGGTGCTGGGCCTGTTCGCCCAGCTCTACGGTGTCCACCCCTACCGCTTCCATGAGTGGCATGCGGCGCTCTATCTGGACGCCGCCGACTGGGTCAGTCTGCCCAACGCCCTGGGCATGAGCCAGTTCGGCGATGGCGGTGTGGTGGGTACCAAGCCTTACTGCGCTAGCGGCGCCTACATCGATCGAATGAGTAACGCCTGCGGCCAGTGCCGATTCAACCCCCGCGAAGCGGTGGGTGAGACGGCCTGTCCGTTCACCACGTTGTACTGGGATTTTCTGGATCGCCACGAGGCCCAGCTCGCCGGCAATCGGCGTCTGCAGTTCCAGTTTCGCAATCTGCAGCGCAAGAGCGACGATCAGCGCGCGGCGATCCGGGCCCAGGCGGAGTCCCTGCGCGCCGGTATGGAACCGGGTCATCGCCCGTTTACCAATGGTTGAGTCGAAAGCCCTGCGGTGCTATATTGCATCGCAACACAGTTAGTTCTCTCTCTCCTCCTCTTGGCCGACGATCACGTCGGCTTTTTTTTGCGCGGTCCTAGTTTGCGTCCAGGGCGAATACGTGTTCACCGCTGGTCACGTAGCGGCGACGGCCGGCACGCCGTTCGACGAGTGCTCCGCCGGTCAGTCCGCCAAACGCCGGTAGGACCAGACCCTGATCCGGCGCCTCGACAAAAGCGGGCAGACGCAGGCTGTCGCCGGCGGCGCTGAGCCGCACCACCGGATGCCAGTGGCCGGCAAGCCAGGGGACGTCGGCCGTAGCGGTCGGCGGATGATGGCGCAGGCTCAGTCCATGGTGCACGAGCCCTTCCGCCTCACAGGGGATGGCAGGCTCGAGGCCGCGGATATCCCGATCGTGGTTGCCGACGATGGCAATTATCTCGACCTCCGGGTGGCGTTCGCGCCAGGCGAGCAGCGTCTTGCGCAGGGCCGGATCGGCGGCCAGCGAGGCATGCAGGATGTCCCCCAGCAGGATCACTGTGGTGGGCTGCCGCGCCTCGATCAGCGCATCGACACGCCCCAGCGTTGCCTGGTTGTCGCCCTCGGGGACCGCCAGGCCGGCGCGACGAAAACGCGCGGCCTTACCCAGATGGAGATCCGCCAGCAGCAATGTCGCCATCGCCGGCCAGAACACCGCCCGCTCGGGCAGCAGCTCCAGACTCTGCCCATTCAGGACAATGACGGGTCCGGTCATGGCCGATCCGCGGCCTTTTCAAGCTGCGCCACCATCCGTGCCACCCGATCCTGCCAGCTCTGGGTGCTGAGTCGGTTGCGCAGCCGCTCCGCCCAGAGCGGAAATGCCAGCGGTGTGAATCGCGCCGGATGATGGATCGCCAGCTCGGCGGAGGCCATCTGCTGCAGCGCCGCGCGCAGTCGGTCCACCTCGAGGGCGCTATCGAGGACCTCGCGCCGCGCCTGGTCGAGCAGGCGATTGTCGGGATCGTAGCGATCGATGGTGTCGAACAGCAGCCCGCTTGAAGCCTGTAACTGGCGTGCGCTCTTGCCCTTGCCGGGATAGCCCTGGAACACCAGCCCCGCCACGCGGGCGATATCCCGAAACTGCCGACGGGCCAGCTCGCTGGCATTCATGGCTGCAGCAAGATCCTCGACGAGCCCGTCGGGATCAAACAGCGACCGCCAGTCATCGGCGCTCAGCTCGGGCAGATCACGGCCCAGCAGCTCAAAGCCGTAATCATTCACGGACAGGCTGTAGGTGGCCGGCGTGAGCTGCCCCAGACGCCAGGCGCAGAGCGTGGCCAGACCCTCGTGGGCCAGGCGTCCGGCAAACGGATAGATGAAGACATGCTCGCCCTCGCGCGAGTCGGTACGCTCGATAATCAGCCGACCTGGGCGGGGCAGGGCCGACCACTGCGACTGGACAGCCAGCAGGGGCTTAATGGCGCGCATTTCGGGCTCGTCGAAGCGACCGGCCGCGGCCTCCGCCAGCAGACTCAGAACCCGGTCGGCGAGGGCGGTGGACAGCGGCAGGCGCCCGCCCTGCCAGCGTGGGACCGCCTGGCGGCGAGCACTGGCACGACGGACATAGGCGGTCAGATCGCGAACCCGCACCAGCGCCAGGCTGCGGCCGGCGAACAGGAACACGTCGCCCGGGCGCAGGCGGGCGATAAAGCTCTCCTCGATGGTGCCGATGTGTCCGCCGCCCTGATAGCGCACGGCAATGGCGGCATCGCTGGTAATGGTGCCAATGCTCATGCGATGGCGGCTGGCATGGCCCCGTCCGGCTATCCGGTAGCGACCGTCGATGCCCGCGACCACGCGCTGAAAGTCGGGGTAGGCGGCCAGAACGGGGCCGCCGCGAGTCACAAAATCCAGGGTCCATTGCCAGGCCGCCTCATCCAGCCCGGCATAGGCAAAGGTGGTTCGCACCTCGGCGTACAGGTCGTCCGCGTCAAAGCCGTCACCGGCGGCGAGGGTGACCAGATGCTGGGCGAGCACATCGAGGCTCTGCCGCAGGGGTGGCCGGGACTCCACCTCGCCGGCCGCCCAGGCCTGGCGAGCGGCGGCGATCTCGATCATTTCGAGGGCGTTGGTGGGCACGCACAGGATCTGGCTGTGCCGCCCGGGCTGGTGACCACTGCGCCCGGCGCGCTGGGCGAGTCGCGCCACGCCCTTGGGGCTGCCGATCTGGATTACCCGGTCCACGGGGGCAAAATCCACTCCCAGATCGAGACTCGAGGTGGCCACCACGCAGCGGAATGCGCCGGCGGCGAGCCCGGCCTCGATGCGGTCGCGCAGTGACCGGTCGATGGAGCCATGATGCAGCCCCAGGCCTTCGATCCAGTCCGGCCGGGCCCGCACCAGGGCTTCAAACCAGCGCTCGGCCTGCGAGCGGGTGTTGGTAAACAGCAGACAGCTGCCTTCGCCCTCGAGCTCGTCGATGACGCCGTCGATCAGCTGTGTGCCCAGGTGCCCTGCCCAGGGAAAGCGCTGATCGCTGGTTGGCTCCAGGGTGCGGATACGGATGGGCCGCGCCGGCGGGCCCTGGATCAGGCGTCCGGCCCGGGCGCCGCTACCCAGCAGGCAGTCCCGGGCCTCGTCGAGGTTGCCGAGGGTGGCGGACAGTCCCCAGGTTCGCAGGCCCGGGGCCAGAACCCGCAGTCGCGCCAGCGCGAGTTCAAGCTGCACGCCGCGTTTGGTGCCGATGAGTTCATGCCATTCATCGACGATTACCGCGCGCAACGGCGCGAACTGGCTGGCCGCATCGCGATAGGAGAGCAGTAGCGACAGGCTCTCGGGGGTGGTGACCAGGGCCTCCGGCGGGCGCCGCCGCTGTCGGGTGCGGGCGCTGCCCGAGGTGTCCCCCGTGCGTTTTTCGATGCGCCAGTCCAGGCCGACGCCGGCAGCGGCTGTGCGCAGATTGTCGACGGTATCGCCGGCGAGGGCGCGCAATGGGGTAATCCATAGCACCCGAAACCCGGCTGGCCGGCGGGCTCCGGCGGCGGCTTCTTCAAGCCCTTCAAGCAGCGGCCCGCCCCAGGCCGCCAGGGATTTGCCGGACCCCGTTGCCGAGTGGATCAGCCCGCTCTCGCCCGCGGCATAGGCCGACCAGGCGGCTTGCTGGAACTCGGCCGGCGTCCAGCCATTGCCGGCAAACCATTCGGTGAGCCGGTGGGGCGCTGCGTCGGTCATGGCAGCAATGCCCTTGCCTGATCCAGCGTATCGGCGTCACCGGGGCCCAGATCCTCACGCCAGCGGCTGATGCGCGGAAAGCGCAGAGCGATGCCGGATTTGTGGCGCGACGACGGGGCAATGCCCTCGAACGCCAGCTCGAACACTTGAACCGGCTCCACCGAGCGGACCGGACCGAATCGCTCGCGGGTATTGCGGCGGATCCATCGGTCCAGGCGTCGAATCTCGGCGTCGTCGAGGCCCGAATAGGCCTTGGCGATCGGGACCAGCCGATCGCCGTCGGGCACGGCGAAACTGTAGTCGGTGTACAGGTTGGCGCGACGCCCGTGGCCAGGCTGGGCGTAGAGCAGGATCACATCCAGGGTCAGCGGGCTGACCTTCCACTTCCACCACGGCCCGCGGGGCCGGCCGGTGGCGTAGGCGGTGTTGCGGCCCTTGAGCATGATCCCCTCGACCCCCCGGTCGCGGGACTCGTCGCGACGCGCGGCCAGATCCGCCCAGTCCGGTGCCTCAATCAAAGGCGAGAGCATCAGGGGTGGGCCGGTGGGTGCCATCAGGGTCTCGAGCCGGGCGCGGCGGGATTGCAGCGGGTCGGTCCGCTGGTCCTCGCCATCGGCCTCGAGCAGATCGTAGGCCATCAGCCGGACCGGCACCTCGTTCATGAACCGGCGTGTCACCCGCTTGCGGCCCAGTCGACGCTGCAGCTGCGCAAACGGTAAAACATGATCGCGCCAGGCGAGGATTTCGCCATCGATGACCGTATCCGCCGGCAGCGCGCGGGCGCCTTCGATCAGTTCCGGGAAGGTATCCGTGATCAGTGCTTCGCCACGCGACCACAGGTAAACCGCATCGGCGCGGCGCACCAGCTGCGCCCGGATGCCATCCCACTTCCACTCGAGCTGCCAGTCGTCGATCGCGCCCAGCGCCGCGGCGGGTTCGCCCTCCAGTGGATGCGCGAGAAAGAACGGGTAGGGGCGCGAGGCGTCCTCCTGGCCGGAACGGGGATCAAACAGGCCCTCGAAAAAGGCCGGTTCGGGCAGCCACTGGCCCATCATGCGGTGCGCGATCACTGGTCGGGGCAGGCCACTGGCCTGGGCGAGTGCCCGCTCCACCAGCGTCTGCGATACGCCAACGCGCAGCGCACCGGTGAGCAGCTTGGTATGCAGAAAGCGCCCGGCCTCGTCGAGCTCCCGCCAGGCGGCGGTTACTGCTGCCCGGCGCTGCTCGTCATCGCAATCACGCAGGACCTGGATGCGGGTCTCGACCCAGTGGGCCAGCCCCGGATCCGCTGCCGCGACGCTGTCCGTGGATGCCTCGAGCATGAGCGCGACCGTTTCGGCGAGATCGCCGACATGCTGGTGGGTTTCTTCGACCAACCAGGCTGGCAGACCGGTCATCTGTGTCAGCCACTCGCGCAGCTGCACGGGACCGATCAGACGTTTCAGGCGTCGCCCGCTGAGAAAGTACACGGCCCAGGCGCCGTCCGCGGCCGATACCCGACTGAAGTAGTCCGCCATGGCGGCCACCTTGGCGTTGGTGCCGCGCTGTTCATCGAGCTCGCGAAACAGTGCGGCGAACCCCTGCATCAGCCGTCCTCTTCCGTATCGCCATAGAGTGTTGCCAGCGGCCGGGCGTAGAGGCCGCGCTCGCCCAGGTAGCGCACCAGCTCGTCGGCCCGGCCGTGGGTGGTCAGGATCTCGCGGGCGCCGGTGTCCTCGATGGTCTGCAAAAGCCCCGGCCAGTCGACATGATCCGAGATCACAAAGCCACGGTCATAGCCGCGCCGGCGGCGATTGCCCCGAATCCGCATCCACCCCGAGGCAAACCCCAGGGCAGGCCGCCGGAAACGCCGCATCCAGGTGGATCCCGCCGCGCTCGGCGGCGCGATCACCAATGCAGTGCCATAGTCCTCGTCGCGCGGGGCCTCGCTGACGCGGTGCGTGGAGGGCAATTCAATGCCGGCATCGCGATAGTCCTGGGTCAGGGGGGCGACGGCGCCATGCAGATAGATGGGACCGGGGTGGGGCGCCGGCAGCGCGGCCAGCAGCCGCTGGGCCTTGCCGAGGGCGTACGAGAAGAGCACGGTCGTGCGCCCGTTCGCCGCATTGCCGTGCCACCACTGGTGGATATCCGCCGCCACCGATTGCACCGCCGGCCAGCGGTAGACGGGCAGCGCGAAGGTGGCCTCGGTGATGAAGGTGTCGCAGGGCACTGGCTCGAAGGGGGCGCAGGTCGGGTCCGGATCCCGCTTGTAGTCGCCGGACGCCACCCACACGGCGCCCTCGTGCTCGACACGAATCTGCGCCGAACCCAGGACATGGCCAGCCGGATGAAAGCTGACGCTGACCGGGCCGAATTGCAGCCGCTCGCCCTCGTCCACGGCGTTCAGCCAGGCCTTGCCGCCCAGCCGCCGGCGCATTAGCCCGAGCCCCGCCCGCAGGCTCCAGTACTCGTCGCTGCCGGGGCGCGCATGATCGGCATGGGCGTGGGTGATCAGTGCCCGCGGCACCGGTCGCCAGGGATCGATATGAAAGTCGCCGGCCGCACAGTAGAGACCGTGCCGGGTGGGCTGGATGAGCGGGGCTGCCATAATAGGCATTGTAACGCGACAGAAGGAATTGATTGATGGAAACGCTCGATCACGACTCGAATGTCCTGGTGGTCGGCGCCAGTGGCGGGATCGGCGCGGCGCTGGTCGAGCAGCTGCTGGCCGGCTCGTCGGCTCGACGGGTCTGGGCAGCCACTCGCACCCCAAACAGTCCCCACCTGACGGCCCTGCGCGAGGTCCATGGCGAGCGTTGTAGGCCGCTGGCCGTGGATATTTTCGACGCAGCCAGCATTGCCGCGATGGCGGCGACGCTGCGGGCGGATCAGCCACGGCTGCATCTGCTGATCAATGCCTTTGGTCTGCTCCACGACGAGGCGCAGGGCATCTGGCCCGAAAAGCGCGTCGAGTCGATCAGCGCCGAGGGGATGCTCGCCAGCTATCGGGTGAATACACTTGCCCCGGCGCTCATCGCGCGGGAGTGCCTGGGGCTTCTCAACCATTCACAACGCGCCGTCTTTGCCAGCCTCTCCGCGCGGGTGGGGAGTATCGGCGACAACCGTCTGGGCGGTTGGTACGCCTATCGCACCAGCAAGGCGGCCCAGAACATGCTGACCCGCGACCTGTCGATCGAATGCGCGCGCCGGGCGCGCCGGGTGATCTGCCTGGCGCTGCATCCCGGGACCACGCGTACCGATCTGTCTGAACCGTTTCAGGCGCGCGTCCCCGAGGGCAAGCTGTTCAGCCCCGAATTTGCCGCCGGCAAGCTACTCGAGCGCATCGATGCCGCCACAACGGCGGACAACGGCGGGTTCTTTGCCTGGGACGGTGCGCCGATCCCCTGGTAGGTGGTGATCAGTCGGCGGCGGACTGCGCTGCCAGTGCCTCGGCCACCACACCGCTCAGGCGCTGGGCCATCGGCATGTGCAGAAACTCGTTGGGCCCGTGGGCGTTGGAGCCCGGGCCCAGCACCCCCGTGACCAGGAAGCGCGCCGCCGGGAAATGCTCACCCAGCAGGTTCATGAGCGGGATGCTGCCGCCTTCGCCCATGAACACGGCGGGTTGCCCGAACCAGGCCTGGGAACTGGCACCCAGGCTGTCGCCCAGCCAGCCGGCGAACGCTGGGGCATTCCAGCCGTTGGCAGCACCCGCGGCGCGGAACTCGACCTCGGCATCCTGGGGCGGGTCTTCGGTCAGGGTCTCCTGCAGCGCGCGCATGGCCGTCTCGCCGTCGACTGTCGGCGGCAGTCGCAACGACAGTCGCAGGGTGGTTGCCGGGCGCAATACATTGCCGGCCTCGGCGCGCGGCGGCAGTCCATCGGCGCCGATCACCTCGAGGGCAGGGCGCCACGTGCGGTTGAGGATCAGGGTCGGTGTTGACTCGCTATTGGGCCGGGTGGCGTTTGCCCAGGGGTACTTGTCGGCCAGTTCGGTGCCAATCACTGACGCCGCAAGCTTGGCCTGCTCCACGCGCTCGGCGGGGACATCGGCCTGCAGCGCGGGCATTCGGATCGCTCCGGTGGTGGCGTCCTCGACCCGCTCGAGCAGCGCCCGGGCAATCCGAAAACTCGACGGCACCACGCCGCCGGCATCCCCCGAGTGGACGCCTTGTTCGAGCACCTTCACCGTCAGGTCGCCGGCGGCCATCCCGCGCAGCGAGGTGGTGACCCAGAGCTGCTCGTAGTTTGCGCAGCCCGAGTCCAGGCAAACCACCAGCCCCGGCTGTCCCAGGCGTGAGCCCAGATGCTTGATGTAGGCGGGCAGATCGGGGCTGCCGCTCTCCTCGGCGCACTCGATCAAGAGCATGCAGCGCGGGCAGGGCACCCCCTGGTCGTGCAGCAGCCGGACGGCCTCGAGCGACGAGAAAACGGCATAGCCGTCGTCCGCCGCCCCGCGGCCATACAACCGGTCGCCCTCGACCACCGGCGTCCAGGGGCCTTTGTCGCTGTCCCAGCCACTGGCTTCGGGCTGTTTGTCGAGATGCCCGTAGAGCAGGGCCTCCCCGGGGCCGGTGCCTGGAACATCCACCCAGAGCAGGGGGGTGCGACCGCGCAGCCGGATCACTTCAACGTGACTGCCGGCGGGGGCCTGGGCCCGGCACCAGGCCTCGACCTGGGCGACGGCCTGGTCAATGTAGCCATTCGCGGACCATTCGGCGTCGAAGGCGGGCGACTTGGCAGGGATGCGGATGAACGCCTCGAGCGCCGGGCGAATGCTCTCGCGCCAGTCCGACTCGACCATGGCCTGCGCCTGTTCCAGATTGAGATATCCGCTCATTTCCGCCTCTGCTTGTCTGTTCGGGCTTTGGAGGGCCCAGCCTATCGATGGGTTCCTAAAGGGGCCAGACCCGGGGGATGATCAGCAAGGCCAGCAGCATGGCGATCAGGTTGAGGGGCAGGCCAAAGCGCACATAGTCGCTGAACCGGTAACCACCCGGGCCGAACACCATGAGATTGGTCTGATAGCCGATGGGCGTGGCAAACGCCGCGGACGCCGCGATCATGATGGTCACCGCAAACGGTGTGGATGAAACCCCGAGGGATTCCGCCGCTGCCATGGCAATGGGAAAGATCAGCACCGCAGCGGCGTTGTTGGTGATCATCTCGGTGGTGACCAGCGTCAGCAGATAGATCGCGGCGAGTGTCAGCAGGGGCCGGTCGGCGGTGACCGCAATGACTTGACTGCCGATGACCGCGGCGGCACCGCTGTTGTCCATGGCCTGACCGATTCCCAGCGCGGCACCGATGACCAGCAGGACGTTCCAGTTGACGTTGCGGATGGCCTCGCCCAGTTCGACGCAGCGCGTGATCACCAGCGCCATTGCCGCCAGCAGGGCGGCGTTGAGCATGCTCATCCAGGGGCTTGCCGCCAGCGCGACCATGCCGATCAGAATCGGGATTGCCAGGCCCGCCTTGTCGTGTTGCGGCGGTGCAGAGTCTTCAACGCCGCTGACCAGGTGGAAGTCGCGGGTATCGCGCTGGCGAGCGACAAAGCTCGGGTGGGTTTCGAGCAACAGCGTATCGCCCGGGCGCAGGACGATATCGCCGATCTTGCCAGGCAGCTGGCGGCCCCCTCGAGCCACCGCAATGACCGCCGCCTGATAGCGTTCGCGGAAGCGGCCATCGCGTATGCTGCGGCCCACCAGCGGACAGGCTTCGGAGACCACGGCCTCTACCAGACAGCGTTCGCGGCGCGGCTCGTTGAGGTCTTCGACCGCCCGGGTAGCCGGTCGCAGCCCGCGCATTTTGTGCAGATCGACCACCGATTCCAGCATCCCGACAAACACCAGTCGGTCGCCGGCATGGAGTTTTTCCGTGGGTCCCACCGCCGGGATGATGTCGCCGTCACGCTCGATTTCGGCCAGGAACAGGCCGGGCAGATGTCGCAGGCCCGCCTCCTCGATGCGTTTGCCCACCAGTGGGCCGTCCCGGATTACCTCCACCTCCACCGTGTACTGGCGGGGGTCGAGCCGCTGGGCGCTGCGGTCGCGACGATCCGGCAACAGCCAGGGCGAGGCGGCCAGCAGATAGACCAGGCCCACGGCGGTGATGGGCACACCCACCCAGGCCAGGTCGAACAGGCCGAGTCCCGGCATGCCGCGGCCGTCGCGGGCGAGCTCGTTGATGATCAGGTTGGTGCTGGTGCCGATGAGTGTGCAGGTGCCACCCAGAATGGCGGCATAGCTCAGGGGCAGATAGAGCCGCGAGGCCGGCAGCTGAAGGCGCCGTGCCAGGTCATCCACCACCGGCAGGAACACCGCGACGATGGGGGTGTTGTTGAGAAACGCGCTAAGAGCGGCCACTGGCGTCAACAGACCCAGTTGCGCCGAGCGCAGGCCGCGCGACCGGGTGATCAGCGGATCGGCGATCATGGCAATGGCACCGGTCCGGGTCAGCCCCGACGCCACCACAAAGAGCAGCCCCACGGTGATCAGGCCGCTGTTGCCAAAGCCCTCGGCAGCGCGGGCGGCATCAAGCAGCTGCCCGCTGCCACTGACCGCCGTCGCGGTGACCAGCACCGCCAGAGCGGCGAACAGTATGCCGACCGGCGAGGCAATGCCGCTGGCCAGTCCGCCCAGTACCGAGACGACCACAAGGATCGTCAGCCAGCCTTCCCAACCCATCGGCATTACTCCGTTGCCGTTGAAGCGCCCGGTGCGATTTCGGTCCGTGTTGCGGTGCGCCAGGCCCCGGGAGCGGGGTCGCTGACCGCACCGGTTTCAAGGAGATGCGCAATGATCTCAAGCCCTGTCACGGCGGCTGGCCCCGGGCGACTGAAGAATCGGTTGCCGTCGAGCAGATACACTTGACCGGCGCCCACAGCGGGCAGCGCATTCCAGCCGGGCCGCTGTCGAAGTCGCCGCAAACCGGTTTCGGCCCCCGCCAGCGACTGGCCGCAGGGTAGCACCAGGACGTGCGAGGGCGCGAAAGCGCGCACCTCGTCCCAGTCGATGACCACCGAGTGATCGCCCGGCGCGTTGAGGGGTTGGCCCCCGGCACTGACAATCATGTCGGGCACCCAGTGACCCCCGATGAACAGCGGTTCGGGCCATTCCACCGCCAATACCCGGGGCCGGTCGCCGGTGCCGGGTGTGATGGCGTGACGGCGCCGGTCGAGGGTCGCGATCAGTTCTTCGCCGCGGGCCGGCACGCCGGCGGCCTCCGCCACCCGTCGGATGTCATGCAGCAGGCCGCAGAGGTCGCGCCCGTCCAGCGCCAGCACTGTGGCATCGCCGATGGCGTCGGCGGTCAGGCTGGCGGGCGTTGCGGCACAGACGTCGCAGAGCGACTGCGAAAGAATCAAATCCGGATGCAATGCCTGCAGGGCGCCGGGGTCGGCCTGAAAAAGCGGGGCGCCACTGGCCAGTCGGTCGCGGACCTCGCGGTCAATCGCCGCCGGGTCGGTCTCGTCGGTATCCAGCGCGGCCAGGCTGACCCGCGGGCGGTCCATGAGCGCCGGTGGCTGGTCGCACTCCGCGGAAATCCCCACCAGCTGATCCCCCAGACCCAGAGCGGCGACGATTTCGGTGGCACCGGGAAGCAGCGAAACGATGCGTTGGCTCATGGCAAGCCGACGCTAGCGTCGCCGGCGCTGGCCTGAATGGTGACTGTCGATCCAGGCCTGCCGATTGCGATGGGATTCCAGGTCGCGGCGCAACCGCTGCTCGAACGCGCGTGCTTCGAGTTCCTGGTCGATCTGGCCGCGCAGCGCATCGAGCGCCTCCCGGCTCAATGCCTTCAGATCAATGCTTCGGTTCAATGATAGGTCCTGTTGTGAAGGGCGGTTGGATTACTGGTTGAAGCGATTGGCGAGCTGCTCGAGTTTTTCCTGGCGCTGGCGGGCCTCGGCTTCTTCGGCCTGCTGGCGTTTGCGCTCGGCGCTGCGCTGCTTTTGCTCGGCCCGCTGCTCGCGGGCGCGGCTGATGGCCGACTCGGTGACCGCCTCAACGGCTTCCCCACGCAGGTTGACGCGATCATGCCCGGCAATGATGGCGTTCAGGTAGGCCGGTGCCCGCGTGTACCGGGCGAGCGCCTGCCGGATCAGCCAGTTGGGGACGGGCTCCTCGTTCGGCTCGCCATCGAGGGCGGTGCGCAGGGCCTTTTCAATACCGATCTCGAGGGGGCGGATCTGGTCCCGTTTGCGGGTAAAGCAATCCGGATAGCGCTGGCTGAGTTCGTTGAGGAATTCACGGGTGCGCTCGGCACGCCGCTGCCTCTGGCGATTGGAATTTGACATGACTAAAGCATACGCGATGCGAATATGGGTCAACAGACCGGCGGTCGGGTTGTATGATGCAGTGATGAAACATGCGACGGCAAAGGTGGATTTGATGAGAGCAGAGCCCGTTATCCCCAAGCAAGAGCTCCTGCAGATTCTCGAAGACAATCCATTCGAGCACCTCTCGAGCAGCGTCCACGTCATGGATAACCAGCGCGGCAGCGGCCATGAGCTGGCCGGCGTATCGTTGTACTCCAACGCCCGCGGCTGGATGGCACAGGTCAACTGGCGGGCTATTGTCGACGCCGACGAAATCACGCTTCGCGTCGGCGATGGCGACAGTGGGGAACGCGCCTACGAACTGCGCGATGCGGATCACTTTCGTCTCGCCGTCGGTGACGATGGCGGCGATCCGGTCAGCGCCGACGAAGTCTCGGCACTGGTGGCCCAGTCGCCACTCGCCAAGAGCTGGGAGGAAGACGTCGTGGGCGTACTCAAGGAGTCCCGCGAGCGCCAGGCAACCGTGCACTGACGTGCGGAGCTTGCCCGGCGCCCTGCGCGAACGCTTTCGCACGGCGGCCGCCGAGCTGACCGGCCGTGATGACGCGGTCTATGCCGCCGCCGGCCGCGATCCGGCGGAGCCGGTTTTTGGTCTGGGGCCGGCGGATGCCGACATCGCCTTTTTTGGTCGGGATCCGGGGCGCGACGAGGTGCACATCGGCGTGCCCTTCATTGGCGCCGGTGGTCGTCAGGTCCGCCGGGTGCTCCACGAGCGCCAGTTCCATGCCCCCCTCACCGACACCGCCGGGGCGCTGGCAGCGGGAGAGGCCTATTTCTGGGCCAATACCGTCCCCTACAAACCCGTCGGCAACAAGGCCTGGCCCATGAAGGTCAAACGCCGCTTTCAGCCGCTGGTCGCCGAGCTGCTGCTCGATCAGTGGCAGGGGCGCGAGGTGATTACCCTCGGGCGCGAGGCCTTTTTCTGGTTTGGGCTTGACCAGCCGCCGGCGGAGCGGCGCCGGCTGGAAGATCATTGGCAGCTTGACGAGCGCTTCACGGCGTCCATCGAGATGGATTTCTGTGGCCCGGACGGGGTTCGCCGGCCGCTGCGGTTGCATCCGCTGCCGCATCCTTCGCCGCTCAATGCCACCTGGTTCAAGCGCTTCCCGGGCCTGCTGGCGGCGCGTCTGGACGCGCTGGAGGGTTGGCCATGAGCGCCCACGACTGGGCTGACCACACCAGCCATTCCCTGCGCGGCGACATCAGCGAGGCAAGCGTCGCGCTGCTGCCGCTGGGTGCGATCGAGCAGCACGGCGGTCATTTGCCGCTTGCCACTGACACCTGGATTGCCGAGGGGCTATCGAAGGCGGCGATGCAGCGCTGTGATGAGCGGGTGCACCTACTGCGGATGCCCACGCAGGCGTTGGGACAGGGCCTTGAGCACATGGACTGGGCCGGCACTCTGGCCCTTTCCCCGGCCACCTTCGAGGCAATGCTCTATGATCTGGGGGCGTCGCTGGCCCGGGCCGGGGTGCGCCGGGTTGTGATGTTCTCCGCCCATGGCGGCAATCTCGCCACAGTCGCCACGGCCGCGCTGCGCCTGCGGCGGGACTTTGGTCTGCTGGTGGTGCAGACCTGCTATTTCGACTTTCCGCCCCCTGCCGATGCATTAACCGCCCGTGAGGCGCGCGAAGGATTGCATGGCGGGGCGCTGGAGACTGCCTTGATGTGGCATTTTGCGCCGCAACAGGTGGTGCCGAGCGCGATCGACCATCACGCGTCGGTGGAATTCGAGGCGCTTTCGGCGTTCGAGTGGATCGGTGCTGAGACGCGCCCGGCCCGGTTCGCCTGGCTGGCCGGCGATCTCAACCCCGCCGGGGTGTGCGGTGATGCGCGGGTGGCGGATGCGGCGCTTGGCGCCCGTCTGGCGGCGCACTACGCGGAGGCACTGGCAGCCATTGTGACCGAGGCGGCGGACTTTCCCCTGGATTGCCTGTCGCCGCCGGCCCCCGGGGGCTAGCGGGACTGCTCGCCCACCGATCCCGAGACGACATCATCGAGCCAATGGCCCGCCCGCTCGGCCTTGGTGGTCAGGTAGCGCTCGTTGTGGCGGTTGAGTGCGCCATGAACCGCTTCGCGACCAGCGATCTCGATGCCGTGCCGTTCGAGGGCCGCGATCTTGCCCGGGTTGTTGGTCATTAACCGAACCCGACCGATTCCCAGGTCATCGAGCATGGCCGCGGCCACCTCGTAACGGCGTTCATCCGCGCCGAATCCCAGCAACCGATCGGCGTCGACGGTGTCGAGGCCTGTGTCCTGAAGCCCGTAGGCCCGCAGTTTATTGGCAAGGCCAATGCCGCGACCTTCCTGAGCCAGGTAGAGCAGGATGCCGCCCCCTTCCTCCGCGATCGTGCCCACCGCACTGCGCAGCTGCTCGCCGCAATCACAGCGCAGCGACCCGAACAGATCCCCGGTGAGGCAGGCTGAGTGCATGCGCAGCGCCGGCGTGTCCGGCCACTGCTCGGGATCGCCCACCATTAACGCGACATGCTCGAGCAACCCGTCCGCCTCGCGATAGAGGATGAACCGCGATTGCTCGGAGTCGGTCAGCGGGACCCGCGCTTCGCTGATCCGCTCGGGTTGCCGGGCGTTTTCGATACCCGCTGCGTGGATGTCCGCGACGTCAACCGACAGGATCTCGCCATTGCGGATTTCATCGCCCAGCCGGTCATCGCCATCGCGGGTGTCAATCGCTACGAGTGCCGGCATCAGGGTAGCCTGGCGGGCGAGGTCAAGCGCCGCCTGCTCGTCGGCGCGCATGTTGCGGGCCGCCGGCCGGGCGCTGCGGGTGGTGAGATCGCCGGCCAGCGTAACGGCCGTCTCGACGCTGTCATGCGCATCCAGCGTCACGGCCAGATCCTCGCCGGGGACGGTCTCCATGCCGATGGCGCGGGCGCGGTGGCGGGTCATCAGCAACCGTGCCTCTCCCGACGCCAGCGCTCGCGCCCGGGTCATCAGTCCATCGCTGAGGTTTTCCAGCGCCAGCACCAGCATCCCGCCGGCGGGGTGGGTTACGTGGACGGGTTCGCCCCGCCTGAGGTCGATCAGTGCGCGCCGGATGCGCTGCATGCCTGCTCCTTGGAATCGATTTCTCGCAATAGACCGTTCATGCCTGTAACAATTCCATCAACATGACACAGCATAACCGATCGCGGGAGAGCAGCTCACCGTCGACGGGCTGGGAGGCACTTGTTGCCCAGTGCCGTCGCGACGCCCTGCCGGCTGCAACGCCACCGACGGCTTGTCCGGCGGACATCGACGGTCTCGGCGCCGACGCCGTCGGGCCGGCATTGCAGGCGCGCTACGCGCCGTTGCTGGCTCCGGTCCAGCAGCGGCCACGGGTGGTCGCGCAGCTTGGACAAAGCCTCGACGGGCGGATCGCAACCGCCAGCGGGCATTCCCATTACGTGACCGGCGCCGCCGACCGGGCCCACCTGCATCGCCTGCGGGCGCTCTGCGACGCGGTACTGGTCGGGGCCGGGACCGTGGCGGCGGATAATCCCCGTTTGACCGTTCGCGAAGTGCCGGGGCCCAACCCGCTGCGCGCGGTGGTCATGAGTCGTCCGGGGCTGCCGGCCGACGCGGCGCTCTTTCGGGATGGCGCCGCCCCCACCTGGGCGCTGACGGGTCCGTCGGTGTCTGCACCGGCGGTGGATCGCGGCTTTGCACTGCCCGATCTGGCACCGGCCACCGTGCTCGAGTGCCTGGCGGCGGCCGGTATCCAGCGGTTGCTGGTGGAGGGCGGGGCCCAGACCGTTTCGGCATGGCTCGCGGCCGGGCTGGTGGATACGCTCTATCTGGTGGTCGCGCCGGTGATTATCGGGGCCGGGCCGACCGGCCTGAACCTGCCGGGCATCGATCACATGGACCAGGCCCTGCGCCCTGCGGTCACCCCCTTCGACCTGGGGGATGACCGGCTCTACCGGCTTGACTTCAACGCCGTAACAGCATGATCAGCCCGGGGGTGCTGGCTGCCAGTGACAGTGCGCCGTAGAGCACCGCGGCGGTGATGCCTTCGGCCGCCGGCAGTCCGGCCAGCGGCCAGAGCAGGGCGGCCGCTCCCTCGCGCAGCCCCCATCCCGCGATGCTCGCGGGGATCAGCATGGTGAATAGAACCAGCGGGATCAGTGGCAGCCAGCTTGACGCCGGTGCCGCCGGATCCAGCGCCAGAACACAGCAGGCATAGACGCCAATATAGCTGGCGGCGACGGCGAGGGAGGCGGCCAGCTGGACGGGCAGCACCCGCGGAGCAAGCAGCGCCGACTGCATCGCGCGGCCCCAGTCACTGAGCCCGGCGCGTCGGTGACGCGGAATCAGACGGATGGCGATGATCACCGCCGCGGCCACGCCCACGGTCAGCGACAGGCCGCCCCAGGAAACTGGCAGACTCAACGCGCCGCCGGGTGGCGACCATACCCACACGCCCACCGCGATCGCCACCATCGCGAGCTGTCCCGATAGACGCTCGATGACAACGGCCTGAAAGGCCGGTCCCCGACGCGGCATCTCCTGACTATGGCGCCAGGCGCGCTGGGCGTCGCCGATGACACCGCCGGGCAGCACCTGATTGACCAGTGTGGCCAGATAGTACTCGCCAACCGCCCGGCCCGCCGGCAGCGCAATCTGCAGCCGGGCGGCGGTAAACTGCCAGCGCCACGCCGACAGAAGCACCTGGGCGACGGTGATGGAAAGCGCCATGATCATCCAGCCCGGCTGGATGGCCTGCAGCCGCTCGAGCACACCGGCCCCGAACTGTTGGGCAACCAGGCCCAGAATGGCGAGGCTGATCAGCAGTCGAATCAGTCGCGGCACGGAATAACCAGCAGATCCTGATGCCCGACCGTGATGAAACTGCGCTCGAGAAGGCGCAGACGCTCGTCCCGCCAGCGATCGATGGCGGCCGCTGCGTCGGGTTGCTGGGTCCGGGCGGCTTCATGCCAGCCTTCGATGAGGGGCCGTTGCAGCGCCGCCTGTTCAGGGGTGAGCTGCCAGTCACTGGGCCGGCAATGGACGTCTGCGCCGCGCTCGCGGAATAACTGCGCCGCAACGGCGGGGGCATCCGGGCCCAGTGCCGGCCCCATGTCCTTGGCACCGCGCTGGTGGGCAAGGACCGCGGCCGCGACCTGCCAGTCACCCTCCAGCGTGGGTGAAAACGCCAGTCGCCCGTCCACGCTGAGGGCAAACAGGGCCGGCAGGCACCGCCGGCAGCAGGTGTCCACCACCCGCCGCAGCCAGTCCTCGGAGACCAGATCCAGCAGTGCCGAGGCGGTGAGCAGATCAGGTGGGGTGTCGAGGCAGTCGGGAAAGCCCCCCAGATCGGCCGTTTGGGCCCGCGCCTGAACCCGCGCTGCAGCGCGGTCATCATCGGCCGGATGCGCCATGGCCACGGCCTGGTCCAGCAGTTCGCGGTCGTGATCGATGAGCGTCCACTCCTGCGCCTGGGGCAGGCGCGGACCCAGATAGCGCAGGTTGCTGCCGGCGCCGGCGCCCAGATCGCTGATCCGGATCGTTCGGTCCCGGGGCAAAGCGTCGATCAGGGCACTGAGCAGCGTGTCGTCGCGGGCCGCATGGTCAGCCGGCTCACGCAGGGTCAGCCAGCGGGCGGCGAATTGCTCGGGCATGGTGATGCCTCCTCGATAAGAGCCATGAAAAGCGCGACGCTCTGATCCCAGTCATTGAGCTGACGGCGAGCGCGACGGGCGCCCCGGGCCAGGGCCCGACGCCGGGGGTGAGCATCCAGCAGATCGGCGATGGCATCGCGCAGCGCTGCCGGGTCATCCGGCGGGACGGCAATGCCGGCCTCCGGCGGGAGGGTGGTTGCAAGGGCGCCGCCGGTGGTGGTGATCACCGGCAGACCATAGGCGATGGCCTCGCTGATCACCATGCCGTAGCCCTCGTAGACCGACGGCAGGACGAACAGGTCGGCGTGGCGATAGGCCGCGTCAAGGCGCTGCTCATCCGCGGCGCCGTTGATCGAGACGCGATCCCTCAGGCCCTGGGCATCGCGCTGCCTCGCCACGGCAGCGGCATAGTCGGGATCCAGCTCTGACGAGCCGATGAGCTGACACTCCCAGGACCGGTCGACAACCCCGGCAAGTGCCTCGATCAGGTGGTGCTGAGCCTTGCGCGGCGTAATGGACGCCACACAGAGCAGCAAGGGCGGCTGCCCCGGGCGTCCCGTGGCGAGGGGGCGCGGCGTGCATCCGGGCGGGATCACGTCGACTTCGCCGTGATGCAAACCCAGCGCGTTCAAACGCCGGGCGGTGAAGGCGCTGGTGGCGATAACGCGGGTTGCCACGTCCAGGGCCCGGGTTTCGTCACTGATCAATTGCTGCACCCGGGCGGGATCAACACCGGTTTCGTCGGCGAGGGGATGATGAACCAGCGCATGAATACCGAGGCGTCCGGCATGGGGTTTGACGGCCGCCGCCAGCCTGCCCAGCACCAGACCGTCAATCACCACCACCCGGCCGTCGGGGATTCGCGCAAGCGCACCATCCACGGCCTGACGGGCGGTGGCATCGGCATCGGGAAAGCAGCCGGGCAGCTCGTCGACGTGGACCGCGAGGCCCGCGGCGCGCAGGCCGTCGATGATCCGGCGGTCATACCGACTGCCCCCGGTGGGGCGGTCCAGCGACCCCGGCACCAGGAAATGGCAGGCGGTCACAGCTGGAGCGAGCGCTCGTAGGCGGCCGAGGCGATATGCGACTCGTGCAGGGTGATGCGCAGCCGATCCAGGGTCCGGGCGGTTTCGCCCAGCTCACCGGCATGAATGGCGGTCGCCAGCGCGTCGGCGATATGCCGGGCGAGGAACTCCGTGGTGGTGTTGACGCCCTCGAACTCCGGCAGGCTGTCGAGGTTGGTGAGGTTGTAGCGGCCCAGAATGTCATGCAGCACCGTGCTGGCGCGGGCAATGTCGACGACGACATTGTCGTCATCGAGCCGGTCACGAAAAAACGTGGCATCGGTGACATAGGTGGCGCCGTGGAGGGCCTGGGCCGGCCCGAATGTCTCGCCCTGAAAACTGTGAGCAATCATGAAGTGATCGCGAACGTTGACGCGGTACATGCTATCTCCTTAATACTTGATGCGGTGGCAGAGGCCCGGCTGGGTGACGATGCTGTCCATCGCCGCGGGCAGGTCATCGAATGCGGTTTCGCCGTCGATCAGGCAATCCCAGTGGGCGCGGTGGGCGAGCAGCTCGAGGGCCTTGCGCATGCGCCGGCCGTGGTCCCAGCGCGGGCGCATGGCCGGGGCGAGCTGCCCGACCTGGCTGGCGCGCAGGGCCAGACGGCCCGAGTGAAAGGCTTCGCCCAGCGGCACCCGTGGCGAGCGGTCACCAAACCAGCTGGCCTCGATCACCACGGCCTCGTCCGCGGCAATCTCCAGAGCCAGGGCGAGGCCGGCCTCGCTGGCGCTGGCGTGGATGACCCGATCATTGTCAGGGCGCGCCGCATCGGGCGCCGTGAAGGCGACGCCCAGCTGTGCGGCGAGTTGCCGGCGATCGGGATTGATGTCCACCAACTCCACCTCGGTGCCGGGCATTTCGGCGCAAAGGGCTGCAGCCAGGGCGCCCACCACGCCCGCGCCGATCACGCTGATGCGCTCGCCGGCACGGGGCTCGGCGTCCCAGCAGATATTCAGGGCCGTTTCGACATTGGCGGCCAGTACGGCACGCTCGGGCGGCAGGTCAGCCGGTAGCGGATAGGCGGCGGCCGCCGGCACGGTGTAACGGCGCTGGTGGGGGTAGAGGCAGAACACCGTCTGCCCGATCAGCGTTTCGGGGCCGGCGTCGATCACGCCGACACTCGCGTAGCCGTACTTGACCGGTGCCGGAAAATCCCCCGCCTGGAAGGGTGCCCGCATGCGGGTCTGCTGGCTGTCGGGAATGCGGCCCTGCCAGACCAGCGATTCGGTGCCATGGCTGATGCCTGAGTAGAGAGCGCGAACGCCCACCGACTCCGCCCCCACGGCGGGGACCGCTTCGTCTTGAATCTCGCCGCTGCGCGGCGCCACGACCCAGAAGGCCTGGCTGCTCTGCTGGCTGGTCACGCCGATGCTGTCCTCATGCTGCTAGAATCCGGGAATTGACTCGGAAACCGGAGCGTAGCATTGGTTCCTCCCGCGACCGACGATTCGCCACTGCAGATCCTGCCCGATTTGCTGGTGGCTGCCATTGTGCTGACGGCGGCGGCTGGCGGGCTGCAGCAGGCACTGGATTTGCCCGCGGGCGTACTGCCGCTGGCGCTTGCCGCCTACACGGCGCTGGCTCTGCTGGTCTGGCGCCTGCTCGGCAACCGGGCGCTGACGCCGGCCGATCGGGTGACCATGGGGCGCGGCCTGCTGGTGATGCTGCTGATCGGGCTTCTGCCCGCCGCCGGCACCGGTCCGAACGTGGCCATGTTGCCCTTCGCGGTTGGCATGACGGCATTTCTGCTCGATGGTGTCGACGGCTGGGTCGCACGACGCCTGGGATGCCAGACCGCCGCGGGCGCCCGCTTTGATATGGAACTGGATGCCGTTCTGCTGCTGGTGCTGACGCTGTGGCTGCTACGGCTTGATCTGGCGGGCGCCTGGGTCCTGGCCATCGGCGCTTGGCGCTATGCATTCATCCTTGCAGGTTACTGGCGTCCTGCGCTGCGCCGGCCTCTGCCGCCTTCGCAGCGCCGCCGGATGATCTGCGGGGTTCAGACCGGCGCCCTGGTGGTATTGCTGGCACCGGATTTTCCGACGCTCTGGGTCGCGCCTGTGGCTGCCGTGCTGCTGATCCTGCTCAGCTATTCCTTTATCGTGGATGGGGTCGCGTTATGGCGGCCCGCCGATCATTGAGGAGATCTCTCATGCTTCGACAGTTGATGCGCTCGACGGCCCTGCTGGTTGTGCTGGGCCTGATGTCGACACCGATCCAGGCCGAGCCGGAGCGCTTTCGGCTGGATGAAAGCCATATCAGCGTTGGCTTTCTGATCGGGCATGCCCGTTTCGCTGATGTTCTTGGTCAGTTCACCGATGTCAGCGGTGGCTTCCGCTACGACGCCGAGACCCGGACATTGCATTCGGGACGGGTTGAAGTGGCCGCTGCCAGTGTCTTTACCGGCCACGACGAACGCGATGGTCATGTGCGTGACGATGACTTTCTGGCGGCGGACGCCCATCCGGCGATTGTCTTCGAGGCCAGCGGCTACGAGCCCACGGGCGAGCGCGAGGGGATCCTGCGCGGCGAGCTGACCCTGCTCGGGGTGACGCGGCCCATCGAGCTGGATCTGACCCTCAACCGGCGTGGCGCCCATCCCATTGGCGGTGCCGACACCCTGGGCGGGTCGGCGCGGGGCGCGATCCGGCGCAGCGAATTCGGCATGGATTACGGGCTCGAGGGGGATCTGGTGGGTGACCGCGTCGAGCTGATCATCGAGTTCGAAGCCATCCGTCAGGATGACTGAATCACGCGAGGCGTCCCCGGGCCGGCGCATCGGCCTGGCCCTGGGCGGCGGCGCCGCGCGGGGATGGGCGCATATCGGCGTCATCCGGGCCTTGCGCGAGCAGGGCATCGAGCCGTCGGTCATGGCCGGGACATCGGTGGGGGCCATCGTTGCCGCCATGTTCTGCAATGGCCGGCTGGATGCGTTTGAGACCTGGGTGCGATCGCTCAAGCGCCGTGATGTGCTGAGCTACATTGACGTCAACCTGGGGCACGGCGGCTTCATCCAGGGTCATCGCCTGATGACGCAGCTCGATCGCACGCTGGGGGCGGTGGACTTCGGTGCCCTGCAGCGGCCGTTGGGTGTGGTGGCCACGGATCTGTACAGCGGTCAGGAGCGTTGGTTGCGCAAGGGCGATCTGGCCACCGCCGTGCGGGCCTCAATGGCTTTGCCCGGGCTTTTTACCCCGGTCTACCGCGATGCCGAGTGGCTGGCCGACGGCGGGCTGGTCAATCCGGTGCCCATTTCGCTGTGCCATGCGATGGGGGCCGACCGGGTGATTGCGGTCAACCTCAGCGACGGGTTGATGGGGCGGCGCATTCCGGCCCAACCCGCCGATGCCAGCGCCCCGCCGGGGGTGTTCGATGTGATTGCCACGGCGGTGAACGTGATGCAGGACCGCATCACCCGCAGCCGCATGGCGGGTGATCCCCCGGATCTGCTGATTGCCCCGCAGCTTGCCCACATTGATCTGCTGGAACTGCATCGCGCCGACGACGCCATTGCCGAGGGCGAGGCGGCGGTTGCCCGTCTGCAGCCGGCCATCGAGACCTTCCTGCGCGACTAGCCGCTCAGCGCGACAATGCGGTTGAGCACCGGCCAGGCCACCAGCATCTGGGCAAACCGAACCGTGGATGGCTGCGCCGCCCCGTTACCCGGATCACCCGCCGGCGCGTCGAGCCCGACGAACGCCGAGATCGCGTATTCCAGGGTTTCCAGGGCCGTCGGCGCCATATAGCCGTCCACATGCAGCACATTCACCGACTGGCCACGAAACTGGCTGGGCACGGTGGCCAGCATGAACGGCATGGCCGTCTGGCGGGTCATGTTGCTCAGATCGACCGGCAGGAACAGCGACTGCTGGTCGTCGTCGCGGGGCGTTACGATGAGCTCCAGGTGATAGCAGGTTTCGGGGATTTCGGCGCTCAGCTGACCCACTGCCAGTTCACTGAGTTCGCTGGGGTGAATACGCAGGATGACGTCTGCGACATCCTGCTGGCCGGCAATCCAGCGTTCGTACTGATCGGCGCGCCGCTCGATTTCAGCCGCGGCGTCGGATTCTGCATAGCCCCGCTCCCGGGTGTCACGGCGCTGTTTCCAGTCGCGTTTCACCGCCGCGGCGGTGTCCACATAAACCGAGAAGTCGAGCAGCGGGCGAAAGGCCGGATAGAGGGTATGCAGCCCCTCGATGACCACCACCGGCGTCGGCGTGTGCAGGCGAGGCGCGCGAAATGCGCCCGACGCATGGTCATAGACCGGCACCTCGACGGCTTCGCCGGCACGCAGGCGCTTGATATGGCTGACGGCGCGATCCAGGTGGTTGGCCTCGGGGTCCAGCGGCGTGCGCCCGGACACGCGGCGCGTGGCACGGTCTTCGGCATGATAGCCATCAAGGCTGATCTGGCTGACCCGCTCGGCGCCCAGCAGCCACTCGATGCCCTGGGTATAGGTGCTCTTGCCGCTGCCGCTGTCGCCGGCGACACCGATAATGATCGGCCGCTCCCGTGCCGCCAGTCGGGCCGGCAACTGATTGGCGCCGGGGCGCGGCGCCTTGTCGGGGGAAAAGCTGGCTGTCATCACTCGACCTGCGCCGCCATCCGGCCACATGGGCCGCGTAGCGGTATTGTCCGCCGCCGCAGCGGCGTGTCAAACCGGACCGCTTGCGGAGTTGCTCGCAAATCAGTGGACGGTTAGCGTTGGGGCATCATCCAAGGAGTCCCGGAATGGCAATCAAGACGACTGATCTTTGCGACGACCATGCCGATGCGCTGCGCGTGCTGGCCCCGATCTTCGGCGACTACGGCGGCCGCCACGGCTTTGCCGGCGTGATACAGACCGTCAAGACGTTCGAGGACAACAGCCGTGTCCGGGAGGTGCTCGAGACCCCGGGTGACGGCCGGGTGCTGGTCGTCGACGGCTCGGGATCGCTGCGCTGCGCGCTGATGGGCGATCAGCTTGCGGCCAAGGCGCGGGACAACGGCTGGGCGGGGCTGCTGGTGTATGGCTGTGTGCGTGATGCGGCCGACCTGGCCGATCTGGATATCGGCATCAAGGCGCTCAACACCCATCCGTGCCGCAGTCAGCCCGAGGGCGCCGGCGAAGTCGGCGTGGTGGTGACCCTGGCCGGCGCCACGATGACCCCCGGCGAGTGGCTCTGCGCTGATCGCGACGGTATTGTGATCGCAGAACAAGCGCTGGCGTAACCGGCGCGACGACCACTGGAGGAGAGCCTGATGCCCAATACCATGCGATCGCTGCTGCGCGAGGGAAATGGATCCCTTCAGGCACTGGGGCCGGAGAGTACGGTCGCGGATGCCGTCGCGCTCATGAACCGTCGCAACATCGGCGCCGTGCTGGTGATGACGCCCGACGAGTCCCTGCTGGGTATCTTTACCGAGCGCGATGTGCTGCGGCGGGTTCTGGGTGAGCGGCTCGATCCCGCGACCACGCCCCTCGAGGCGGTCATGACCCGAGAGGTATTCTGGATCGGTCCCGCCGGCACCACCGATCAGGCCCTTGCCCTGGTGGCCGAGCGCAATGTCCGGCATCTGCCGGTCATGGACGAGCAGCATGTGCTGGGAATGGTGTCGGTGCGGGATCTGAGTGCCGCCGTCGTGCGCGAGCGCGACATGGAGGTGGCGGCGCTGACCAGCTACATGCACGGCAGTTACACGGGATACGCTGATGGCTGAATCGGTGCGCCTGGACCGCTGGCTGTGGGCGGCGCGTTTTTTCAAGACCCGACGGCTGGCGGTGGATGCGATCAAGGGCGGTAAGGTCGATGTCGATGGTGTGCGCGCCAAACCGGCCCGGGCGGTTCGCGCCGGTCAGCGGCTGGTGATCCGCAAGGGCCCCCAGACCTTCGAGGTCGACGTCGAGGGCCTGGCCGAACAGCGCGGTCCGGCCCCTCAGGCCCAGGCCCTGTACACCGAGACCGACGCCAGTGTCCGCGACCGCGAGCGCCAGCGCGACGAGCTGCGGGCGGCCGCCGCCGCCCAGCCGCGCCCCGATCATCGCCCCGATCGCCGCGACCGACAGCGTCTGGCAGCCTTCAAGCGGAGCGGCCGCGACTGATCAGCGACCCGCGCCCATGAACTCGCCGAGCAGTCGTCCGGTGTGGGATGTGGTGTTGCGGCAGACCTGCTCGGGGGTGCCCTGGGCAACGATCTGCCCGCCGCCATCGCCACCTTCCGGGCCCAGATCGATCAGCCAATCCGCCTCGGCGAGGATGTCGAGGTTGTGCTCGATCACGACGACGCTATGGCCTGCCTCCACCAACCGATGGAGCACGCCGATCAGCCGTTCGACGTCGGCGATGTGCAGCCCCACCGTGGGCTCATCGAGGATGTAGAGCGTCTTTGCCGCGCGCGCACCACCGCTATCGGGGCGTGCCTTGGCCAGTTCACTGACCAGCTTGATGCGCTGCGCCTCGCCGCCGGAGAGCGTCGGGCTGGGCTGGCCGAGGGTCAGATAGCCCAGGCCCGTGTCGCGCAGCAGTCCGAGGGTGTGGTGGAGGCGATGATGGGCGGCAAAAAAGTCCACCGCCCGGTCGATCTCCATGTTCAGCACTTCGCCGATCGAGCAGCCCCGCCAGGTCACCGCGAGCGTCTCGGGGGTAAAGCGCTGTCCGTGGCAGCTCTCGCAGGGCACGGTCACATCCGGCAGAAAATTCATTTCCACCCGGCGCATGCCCTGACCCTCGCACTCCGGGCAGCGGCCCTCACGGGTGTTAAAGGAAAACCGTCCGGGGCCGTAGCCACGGATACGGGCCTCTTCGGTCTGGGCGAACAATCGCCGGATCTCGTCGTAAATGCCCACATAGGTGGCAGGGCATGAGCGCGGCGTCTTGCCAATGGGGGTCTGGTCCACCTCGAGGATGCGATCGAGTGATTCCCAGCCAGTGATGGTTCGGCAGCCATGGGTCGGGCGATCGGGATCGCCGCGGCGCCCCAGGCGGCCGGCGAGGCTGCCGTGCAGGACGTCGCGGACCAGCGTGCTCTTGCCCGATCCGGATACCCCGCTGACGCCGATCAGGCGCGCCAGCGGCAGGCGGGCGTTGACCCGGCGCAGGTTGTGAGCCTGCACACCGGTGAGTTCGATGGCATCGGCCTCGTGTGGATCGCGGCGTTGACCGCGCAGGGGATGCACCAATGGATGGGCCAGAGCGCGCCCGGTCACCGAATCGGGGTTGTCGAGCAACTCCTCGAGGCGCCCCTCGGCGACGATGCGACCGCCCTCAATCCCTGCGCCGGGGCCCAGATCAATGACATGCTCGGCCCGGCGAATGGTGTCCTCGTCATGCTCGACCACCACCAGGGTGTTGCCCTTGGCCTCGAGGGCCGAAAGGGTATCCAGCAGCATGCGGTTGTCGCGGGCATGCAGGCCGATGGTGGGTTCGTCGAGGATGTAGCAAACACCCTGGAGGTTAGAGCCGAGCTGCGCGGCCAGCCGGATGCGCTGCGCCTCGCCTCCGGACAGGGTGGGTGCAGCCCGGTCAAGGGTCAGATAACCCAGGCCGACCGCCTCGAGAAAGCCGAGACGACTTTTGATCTCCGCGATGACGTCATCGGCAATCACCGCCTGGCGGGGCTCGAGGGCGACATCCCGGAAAAACGCCGCCGCCTGTTCCACCGAAAACTCGCCATAATCGGCGATGCCGCGATCCAGAAAACGCACCGACAGGGCCTCGGGCCGAAGCCGATGGCCATGGCAGGCCGGACACGGACGAGCCGGATCAGCGTCGGTCTGGCGCCATTGACGCTCCTCGCCGGTCTGATCGGCATCAAAGCCCTGGATCAGCACCCCGGTGCCGTAGCAGCGCGGGCACCAGCCGTGTCGGGTGTTGTAGGAAAAAAGCCGCGGGTCGAGCGGGGCAAAACTGCGGTTGCAGCCCGGACAGGCGCGCTGGGTGGAATACAGCGTCGACTCGCCGTCGGCGGGGGCGACCCGGACCTGTCCCTTACCATAGCCGAGGGCGTGCTCCAGGGCGCTGTCCAGCGCCTTCTCCCGCGCGGGATCGGGCGTCAGTGTAGCCACTGGCAGGTCGATGTCATGCTCCTGATAGCGATCCAGACGCGGCCAGTTATCGGTGGGCAGATCCTGGCCGTCGACCCGCAAGTGGGTGAACCCCTTGCCGGCCGCCCACTGGGCCAGATCGGTGTAATAGCCCTTGCGCGCCACCACCAGCGGTGCGTACAGCGTAATGGCCGCGCCCCGGTGATCTTCCAGCAGCCGGGCGGCGATGGACGCCTGGCTCTGCTCCTGGATGGGTCGGTCACATTGCGGGCAGTACTGCGTGCCCAGCTTGACGAATAAAAGTCGCAGAAAATGGTGGAGCTCGGTCATCGTCGCGACGGTGCTCTTTTGCCCGCCGCGACTGGTGCGCTGCTCGATCGCCACGGTTGGCGGGATACCGAACACGGCATCGACGTCGGGTCGTGCTGCGGGCTGCACGAACTGACGGGCATAGGCGTTGAGCGATTCCAGATAACGCCGCTGACCTTCGTTGAAAAGGATATCGAAGGCGACTGTGCTTTTGCCCGACCCCGACAGCCCGGTGATGACCGTGAGCTTTTCCTGGGGGATGGACACATCAATGCCGCGCAGGTTGTGCTCGCGGGCATTGCGGATCTCGATGGCCTTTGAGGGGCTGTCCGGGGCGACGGGCCCCGAGGACTCGGCCACCGCCGTGGCGGCGTCGACGGGAGCGGACTGCTCGGCCAGATAGCGCTTGAGCGCGATGCCGGTATGGCTTGCCTCGACCTGCATGACCGTGGCGGGCGGACCGGCCGCCAGCAGTTGGCCGCCACCGGTGCCGCCCTCGGGGCCCAGGTCAACCAGCCAGTCCGCGGCGCTCATGACGTCGAGGTTATGCTCGATGAGGATCACCGAGTGACCCACGGTCAGCAACCGCTCGAGGGCGGTGAGCAGTACCCGGATATCCTCGAAGTGCAGGCCGGTGGTGGGCTCGTCAAACAGAAACAGCTTATGGCCGCCGCCACGCCGGCGCGCCTTGGCCAGATGTCCGGCCAGCTTGAGACGCTGCGCCTCGCCGCCGGAGAGGGTGGGAACAGGCTGACCCAGGGTCATATACCCCAGTCCGACGGCGGCCAGCGGCTCGAGGCCGCGCAGCACATCCGGCTGATCGGCGAAAAAGCCGCGGGCTTCGTCCACCGTCATGTCCAGGCATTCGGCGATGGAGGCGGGCGCGCGGTCGCACTCCGCCGCCGGAGCCAGGCGCACCTCGAGCACGGCATCCCGGTAGCGACGCCCGTCACAGGTCGGACAGCGCAGATACACATCGGAGAGGAACTGCATTTCGACGTGTTCAAAGCCGTTGCCACCGCAGGCCGGGCAGCGGCCGGCGCCGGCATTGAAGCTGAATGTGCCGGCGGTATAACCGCGCTCGCGGGCCAGTGGCTCGCGGGCGAAGGCCTTGCGAATCGGGTCGAAGGCGCCGACATAGCTGGCCGGGTTGGAGCGTGTGGTCCGGCCGATGGCGGATTGGTCCACCAGCACGACTTCATCGATCGGCCGGTCATGCTCGATCCCGTCATGGTCACCGGGCGGGTCCACCGCCTCGCCCAGCTGCTTGCGCAGTCCGCGGTAGAGGATCGATTCAAGCAGGGTGGATTTGCCCGAGCCCGAGACGCCGGTCAGGCAGACCAGGCGGTTGAGCGGCAGGTCGACATCGATACCGGTCAGGTTGTGCTCGCGCGCGCCACGGATTCTCAGCCACTGCTCCGGCGCCGTGCGCGCCGGCGGCTGATCACTGGCCGCGACCTGGCGATGTCCCTGTAGATAGGCGCCGGTCAGCGACTGCGTGTCCGCCGCCAGTGCCTGCGGCGTGCCGTTGAACATGATCTGGCCGCCGGCGCGCCCCGGCCCGGGGCCGATGTCGATCACCCGGTCGGCGGCGCGCATGATATCGGGATCGTGCTCGACCACCAGCAGGGTGTTGCCGGCATCGCGCAGACGATGCATGACGCCGGTGATGCGCCCGATGTCACGGGGGTGCAGACCAATGCTGGGCTCATCAAGCACAAACAGGGTGTTGACCAGTGAAGTCCCCAATGCGGTGGTCAGGTTGATGCGCTGCACTTCGCCGCCGGACAGCGTCCGCGACTGACGATCAAGGGTCAGGTACCCCACGCCGACCTGGGCCAGAAAACCCAGCCGGGTCTGGATGGCCTCGAGCAGCAGGGGCACCGCGTCGTCCATGGGGGGTGGCAGATGAAGGGCCGCAAAAAATGCCTCCGCCTGACTGAGCGGCAGCGTCATCAGATCATGCATGTTCAGGCCTGGCAGGGCCTCGAAGCGTGATGTCTCAAGGGTGAGCCCGCGAGGCCGATGGCGGTCGGCGGGATCCATCGCTGCGTTGGCCTCGGCATGATCGCCCAGGCGCCAGAGCAGCGCCTCGGGATTGAGCCGGGCGCCGTCGCAGTCAGGGCAGCGGTCGTAGCTGCGATACTTCGACAGCAGCACCCGCACATGCATCTTGTAACTCTTTGATTCGAGCCAGTCGAAAAACCCGCGCACGCCATACCAGTCATTGCGGCCGCGACCGTCGCCCTCGAGCACCCATTCACGATCCGACTCGGGCAGATCGCGCCATGGAATGTCGGTGGCAACGCCGCGGCGTCGCGCATGGCGCATCAGATCCTTCTGACACTCCGCCGATTTGCCCGATTGCCACGGCCGGATGGCCCCGCCGGCGAGGCTTTTGGACGGATCGGGGATGACCAGGCCATCGTCGATGCCCATGATGCGGCCAAAACCCCGACAGGTCTCGCAGGCTCCCACGGGGGAGTTGAACGAGAAAAGGCTCGGGCTGGGGTCACGGTAATGGCGATTGCAGTCGGCGCAGTGCAGGGCTTGGGAAAAGCGATGCTCGGCGACGGGTTCGCGCGCCTCGTCGAGCACCTCTACCACCAGGTGGCCGCGACCATGCTGGAAGGCGGCCTCGGCGGCCTCCACCAGCCGGTCGCGGCGTCCCGCTTCGACCCGGATCCGATCCTGGGTTACCCGCAGCTGGTTGTCGTCGAGCTCGCGGATGCGCGTATAGCCCTGGCGCTCGAGCAATGTGCGCAGTTCCGTGGCGCTGTATTGCTCGGGGATGGGTGTGTCAAAGCTGATCACCACTCGTGAGCCGGGGCAGCGTTGCTCGAGCTGGTGATAGACGCCGTCGGCGGTATCGCGTGTGACATGGCGGCCGCAGCCGGCGCAGAAAAGCCGCGCACCCCGCGCGAACAGCAGCTTGAGGTGGTCATTGAGCTCGGTCATCGTGCCCACGGTGGAGCGCGAGGTGCGGACCGGGTTGGTCTGGTCGATGGCAATGGCGGGCGGGATGCCCTCGACCCGGTCCGTGGCGGGCCGGTCCATGCGGTCAAGGAACTGCCGCGCGTAGGGCGAGAAGGTCTCGACGTAGCGTCGCTGGCCCTCGGCATAGATGGTGTCGAAGGCCAGCGACGACTTGCCCGATCCGGACACCCCGGTGATGACGGTGAACTCGCCGGTGGGCAAGTCCAGGTCCAGGTTGCGCAGGTTGTTCTGGCGGGCACCGCGAATGCGGATGCAGGCGTCACTCATCGTCGATCCTCGGGCGTTGGGCAATCAGTTGGCGCAATCGGGCAAGCGCTGCTCGGCGCCCCGCTACGCCACCGGCATCGGCCAGGGCGGTGGCGTCCTGAGGCGTTTCGACCGCGGCGGCGAGCAATGCCCGATCGCGCGTCGATCGGATGGCGTCGGCGGCGCTCGATGCCGCCCATCGGCACAGCGCGGCATGGGTATCAAGCAGCGAGCGATGCCCCAGAGCAAAGGCGCGCAGGTCGTCGCTGTCGATGCGTCGCCGCGCCGGCCCATCCGGTGGGTCGCGCCAGAGCCGATGGCGCAGGGTAGGGGACAGATCGCGGAGGCTGTGGTTCAGTTGGTCGGGCAGGTGGACCGCCAAGCGCTGACCGGCTTCCTGGCACAACCGCTCCCCTGCCGTGCTCAGTCCGTCCAGAAGGATAACCGAGAACGTCCCGCTGCGGGCATCCCGGTGATTGCCCACGCGCACCGGCGTCAACCCGCAGGCCGTCCAGAAATCCAGCAACCCGGCCGTCATCCCAAAACTCGTGCCAAGCCAGTCTTCGCCGGCGGCCCGGGCGTCATCCCGGGCGGCTGCGATCAGCCGTCGGCCGATACCCTGATATCGACAGTCGCCATGAACGGCAATGCGCTGGATGCGTCGCCCACGGAGTTGCGCCGCTTTCGCCACGCCGGCATGAAAGGTCAGCGACTGGGCGATCAGATGCCCGGCCGGGCGGCGTCGGCCGTGGTGGATCTCATGGCACAGATCGGCATCCATGCCGCCTTCGGTGCGGGCAGCGAGGATGCCGACGATGCGTTCCTGATGGCGGGCGATGTAAAGGCGGAGGGCCGGGTCGTCGAGCAGCTGGCGCAGATCCCGGGGGCGCGTCTGGTAGTGCCCGGCAACCAGGAGGCCGAAGGCATTGCGCAGGTCCGCTTCGTCGGCGGCCAGATCGGCGGCATCGATGGGCATGACCGTGACCGGACCCGCCGACCCAGGGCCTTCGGGCTCGGCGCTCAGCAGCAGGAGGCGGTCGACGAGCGCCTCGAGCGGGTCGTCCGCGGCCCAGCGGACCGGTTCGTGCAGGGTCAGATGCTGGAGGGGGCGCTGGCCGAGTGCCTCGGCGAGCCGCAGGATCAGGCCGCGACCACTGCCTTCGTAGCCGTGGACCGTACCGGTCAGTACGCAGTACGGGTTGTCGTTGACCTGGCGAATGATCAGGGGCAGGGGCAGGGCCGCCGCTTCGTCGATAAGCAGCAGCGAGTCATCCGGCGTGACATCCTCGGGGGCGATGAAACGCGGGGCCGCCTCTCCGGCGCGGTCGAGGGCGGTGGCGGCGGCTGCCCGGGAGGGGGCAGTAAGACGCACGCGGCGGTATGGCGGCATCGCCTGAAGCGCCATGCCGAGGGCGGCGGATTTGCCCCGGCCACGGTCGGCGGTCACCAGCAATGTGCCGTGCGTCGGGCGCTCGGCAAGGGTGGTAATGGCCTGAATCACTCGGTGTTGATCGGCGGTCGGCCGATCGCCGGCCGCGGTCGTGGGCGGTATGGCAGGCCCGGGAAGGGCGGTTACCCGGGCGGGGCGCTGGACGGCGGGGTCCCGCGCCAGGCAATCGATCAGGCGGCGAATGAAAACCGAGCCGCCCCGGGTTGCCTCAAAGGGCCAGTCCTCGGCCGGAGGGGTCAGCAACAGAACCGTGCCAGTCCCGTCGATGGTGCCGGCAAGGGCGCCCAGGTCATCCGGATCAAGGCCCATATGGGCGTCAATGACCCCCGCCGCCAGGGTTTGTCCGAGCAGTTGACGACCCTGGCCCGGCGGCAGCGGCTGCAGTCCGCGGGCC
>Ga0207414_1000041_pt1 | contig 60091 bp, 52 predicted proteins | sample PonA231FremontCA_2_FD_187269 | JGI IMG/M metagenome (GOLD analysis project Ga0207414, IMG submission 187269) | Marine sediment microbial community from Fremont, CA, USA - Pond A23 Sediment 1 (SPAdes) | ecosystem: Environmental > Aquatic > Marine > Unclassified | place: USA: Fremont, California...
AAGCGTTGCAATCCTTATTGTAGTTTTTCTACTGGCCCAGAAACTGGTCAACTCACCCTGGGGTCGGTTGCAGCTTGCAATTAAGGACGATGAGCACCTGACACAGATGCTTGGCAAGAACGTCTGGCGTTACAGGATGGAGTCTCTTGTTCTCGGTTCGATGCTGATGGGGCTTGGTGGGGCCATGTATGCCCATTACCAGGGTTACATAAACCCGAAATCCTACACTGACATAATGTGGGCATTTCTACCTCTGCTTATGGTTGTAGCGGGGGGGAGTGGTAACAACAAGGGTTCGATACTCGGTGCTTTCGTGGTCTGGGGGGCCTGGAGTGTATCCGAAATATTTGCTGGCTACCTCCCGATAGCCTCGATGAAGATCCCTCATATCAGGACCCTGGTAGTCGGGTTGCTGATAATATCGATACTGAGATGGCGACCCCAGGGCTTAATTGGTCGAAAGAGGGCCGTATCTTCTTCTACAGGCGAATAGAGAGTTGAAGGGTAAAAAATTAAATTGAACGAACAACAACCGGAAAACGGTCGTACAGGGCTCGAGGAAAATTTACTGCGTCTCTCGGATTATTACATGTCAGCGAGCAAGCTCCGGTACGATGACGACATAGTCGAGACTCTCAAATCCCTTTACTGTATCAAGGAGGTTGAGTCGGAGGAACGAGACCGGAAGGAAGGCCGTTTTTCGTTCCTCCGGCACCCTCTGGCCTTTGTGGGGAGGGTAAGGTCCCGGGGCAGATATTTTCGCGGAATCGACGGGGAGTACTATAGAGAGAGTGACTTCGTCAGCTGGTCGAGAGCTCGTCCAATTCTTGTGGAACTGCAGGAGAAGATTCGGGACGGTGAATTTACTCCGGACTGGAAACCTGAGGAGCTGGAGGAGGTAAGGGGGCATCGAAAAAAAACTGAGTGAGTTTCCGAAGATTACTTTGAAAAAGTTCTAAATTTATTTAACATTAAAACACCAATTAAGCTGGCTCCATATATATTTTTTTGTAACGAGCTGATTTTGTGAACAAGTTTATTAATGCCGTAGACATTATTGTTTTCAGCGTTAAGAAGTTGAAGTAAATGGTAAATTTTTCCGTAATAATTTGGCTTTAATCGAGAAATACCTATAATATGAATGTAAGGTTGTATATAAACAACTAAATAGGAGGAGGAAAATGCCTTCCATTGAGTTAGAGGGTGTCTACAAGATATTCGGGGAAGAACCGGAAAAGGCTCTGGCTATGATCGACAAGGGGGCCAGCAAGGACGAAGTCCGGGAGGAGACCGGACAGGTAATAGGAGTTCAGGACATATCCTTTGAAATAAAGGATAACGAGCTCTTCGTCATTATGGGGCTTTCCGGTTCCGGTAAGTCCACCCTGCTTAGGTGTGTAAACAGGTTAGTAGAACCGACTCAAGGGCGAGTAACTCTCCATTCGGACGGTGAGGATTACGACATTACCTCTGCCGGTCAGGAACAACTCCGGGAAATAAGGGAAACCCAGGTGAGCATGGTTTTTCAGAACTTTGCCCTTTTCCCGCACAGGACCGTCCTGGAAAACGTCGGGTTTGGCCTGGAAATTCAGGGGGTGAGTCAGGACGAGAGGGAGAAAAAGTCGAAAGAGTTGATCGAAGTAGTTGGTCTCGAGGGTTTTAGCGACTCCTACCCTTCACAGCTTTCCGGAGGGATGCAGCAGCGAGTTGGCCTTGCTCGCGGCCTGGCGACGGGGGCAGAGATTTTGCTCATGGATGAACCCTTTTCCGCCCTGGATCCATTAATTAAGGTGGAAATGCAGGATGAACTGCTTGACCTCATGGAGAACATGCAGCGGACGATCCTGTTTGTTACTCACGACCTGGACGAGGCACTCAAAGTGGGAGACCGGATCACGATTATGGATGGAGGAAAGATGGTTCAGAAGGGCTCACCGGAGGAGATCATAGTTAACCCGAAAACCGAGTACGTGGCGGACTTTGTAGAGAACGCCGACCCCTCCGACGTCCTCCGAGCCGAGACAGTTGCCGAAAAGGACGTTTTCGTGGACGAGCAAAACAGGGTAGAGCTGAGCAAGCTGGCAGAAGTCGAAGTTACTGACGACATGGAGGTCGTGCAGGGTTATATTTCGGGCACACCCGTGCCGGTTAGGCCTCTGGATGAATACGGTAGTTTGGAGGAGGACGCACTTTTATTTTCCTCGCCGGATACGCCGATAAGTGAAATTATGCGCGCCAGGCTGGCTTATACCTCACATCCGGTCATAGTACTCAAGAATAAGGAGTTCATCGGCTACGTCAGTGAGAAAAATATTCTCCAGGGTCTTTTGGAAAAGGGAAGAAAGGACTAAATATTTTTTTTGAATTCGTGGAGGTATATCAATCTAATGTCAGAACAATATGAGAAAGTTTCCAAAAACCCTGAAGGAGGAAAAATATCCCATGAGTAAGATCGGCTCCCTCAAAAAGAAATTTTTTGCTGGTGGACTGGGGCTGTTTAGCTGGTTGTTTCTCTATTCCGTCAGGTCCTTCGCGCGAATGGGCGAGCAGTTAATTGATTTGCCGGCAATGCCAGCTTCGATACCCCTGGATGAGTGGACAGTTGCCGCCGTTGACTGGCTTGCGTTAAACCTTGATCCTTTTTTTGAGTTCATCCAGATGGTACTGAATTCAATTAACGATGGTCTGCTGGCGGCAATCCAGTGGATACCAATATTTGTAGTCGAGGTAGGCGGTCTGCAGATTAGGTTCCCCGTTTGGTCTTTAATCCTCTTTTTCCTGCTCTGGTACCTCTCGGGTCAGATAACGACCGGTTTGCTCGGTCTTGTTACTCTGTGGCTGGCTGCCAACTTTGGGCTTTACATCGAGACAACGGAGACGTTTGCTCTGACCCTAACTTCGGCTTTAATTGCAATTAGCCTGGGAATTCCTTCCGGAATCCTTGCCGGCATTTCCGATACGGTCCATAACATCATTCGACCGATTCTCGACCTGATGCAGACAATGCCGGTTTTCGTCTACCTGATTCCCGCAGTCATATTCTTCGGCATGGGGGCGGCGCCGGGAGCAGTAGCAACAGTAATTTTTGCCTACCCTCCGTCGGTCAGATTGACGAATCTGGGGATCCGAGAAGTTCCGCAGGAACTCGTTGAAGCGGGCGAAGCCTTTGGTTGTAATTACTGGCAGTTACTGATGAAAGTACAGATACCGGTTGCCCGGCCTTCCATCATGCAGGGTGTCAACCAGAGCATCATGCTGGCGCTTTCCATGGCGGTTGTCGCAGCTCTGATTGGTGCTGGCGGTCTCGGTGGTGAGGTCGTGCGTGGAATTCAGCGCATGCGTGTCGGGCAGGGCTTCGTGGCCGGACTTTCCGTCGTGTTTACCGCGATGATTCTGGACAGAGCAACGGCCAACATCGGAGCCAGAGAACAATAAATATTCGTTGTTTGGAGTAAAGAGATCTTTACCTGGGGGTGATACCGGGTACTGTACGTGAATAGCTTCCCGAAATTTGCCGGAAAAGCAGAGTGTTTCAATTAAATAAATCTGTTCCCACTTTTATCAGGAGGTGGACCTTTTGAAAGCAAAACGCTTATCACTCGTTCTGGTACTTGCGTTTGCTCTAACTTTTAGCTTTATCGCGGCCCCTGTGCAGGCCAAAGACGACAACACCTTAAACATCGGTGCAATTGCCTGGGAGGAATCCCTGGCCATAGCGGACTTACTCCAGCACGTTGTCAGGACGGAACTCGAGTTTAACGTTGAGGTTACGAATCCAAATGCGGGAGTCGCCTACGAAGCGGTAGCCAACGGTGACCTGGATCTCTTCTTGGAATCATGGCAGCCGATGACCCAGGCGAACTACCTGGAGAAATACAAAGTGATTGACTTTGCCGACTTCGGTCCGATGTACGAAGAGGCAAAACTGACCTGGGCGGTACCGGCTTACGTACCGGAAGACATGCTAAGTTCGGTGGAAGACCTGGCTAAACCCGAGGTCAAGGAGAAACTCGACGGTGAGATCACCGGAATTGACCCTGGCGCCGGAATAATGAATATCTCCGATGACATGATGGACGAGTACGACGCCCTTTCGGGTTACGAACTTCTCGAGGGTAGTGGAGCCGCGATGCAGGCCTCGCTCAAGGACGCGATCATGAACGATGAGTGGATCGTAGTTACCCTCTGGCAGCCTCACTCGGCCTACGGTCGGTTTGACCTACGTAACCTGAAAGAACCGAAAAATATGCTCGGAGAAGAGGAGAGGATCCACATGCTCGGCCGGACTGACTTCGTTGCCGACTTCCCGAGCAAGGTTTCCCAGTTCATCAGCAGATTTTACCTCCCGATAGGCATGGTCAACAATCTCTCCGCCATGTACTCCAATATGGGCGAAGGTGCAGGGGCAAAGTGGGCAAACGAGCACCCAGAAATAGTCGACTACTGGATAAACGGAGTCGAAGCTCTCGGATAGTTTCTATCAATAGATAATTAATTGCGGTCTTTTCCATCCAGGGTGGAAGGTTTGATGCCTTCCACCCTTCTTTTATTTTTTGGACGTTTTCCATAAAAGACTTTTCAGGGGGGCTAATATGAGTAGTGGGAGGAGTCTATTACGGACCACTGCCGTTATTACTTTGCTTCTGCTGGTTTCGTTTACCTTCGTTGCAACCGAAGCTGCCGCTGCAGAAGACCAGATGGAGATTTATATAACTCCGGAGGAGAAACATCTACCGATAGGTCACCTGGTTTCGTTTTTACTGGAATCCAAATTCGGCTTGCAGGTCCAGGAGAATATTCAGTATCCGGATGTCGGGTTGAGAAAAATAGTAAACCAGGAGGGGGATCTCTTCGTCGGGTTGAACCTTCCGCCGACCAGGGAGGTGGCCTGGACCTATTCTCTCGACCAGTTATGCAACCTGGGGCCGGTATACGAAGACGTTATCATGGGGTGGGCGGTGCCGGATTACGTGGCGGAAGATGAACTCGGTTCGCTCGCCGATTTGGAGAAACCGGAAGTTAAAACGCGCCTGCACCGAGAAGTAGTGACTTACGAATCAAAGGACAACCTGGTAGAACTCTCGAAGAAGGTAATGGAAAATAATCAGTATCTCGAAGATTACAAACTGGTCGTTTTGCGGGAAATGGTCGCCAGTTCGGAACTGGACAGAGCCATGAGGAACAGAGAATGGATCGTGATGACGATGAAAAGGCCAAGTGTCTCCTATAGTATTCGTGATCTTAGGTTCATCAAGGAACTGACTAACGAACAGAGCGTTCATTTAATGGGAAGAAGTGACCTGATGGCTAACTTTTCAAGCGAGGTAACGGAATTTTTGAGTCGGTTTTATCTGCCGATTGGTCTGGTAAATGAATTGGTTCGCATGCACGACAAGGACCAGGATTCTGCTGCCCGGGACTTCGTGGAAAACCACGAAAGGTTAGTAAATTACTGGCTTAAGGGTGTGGAGTCACTGTAAGTGCGCGGCCTTCCGGGCCGAACCCGTACAGGAACTGTCTTCATGCCGCTTGCGCCGGCGCGGCCCGGAATATTTCTCCTTGCGAGCTCGTTTGACCTGCTTCAACCCCTTGCTCAGGTTAGTTTAGGGGCTTAACTCCTTTTCTTTTTGACAATCCGGGCGATTGTTGATTGGTTCCGGCCGTTGACCTTATACTATACCCCTCCAGTTTGGGCTCGGTTCCCGGACCTTGAAGACGGAAGAAAGCCTGAAATCCCCCACAAAGCCTGTGGGATAAAATATCCCACTTAATTCCTTGTAAGCCAATATAGAACGGATATAATGGATTCAAGATTTAGAATATCGACATAAAACAAGGAGGTTTATGTTAGAATGAGCGACTTACTGGAGGACTTAGGACAGGCTGTATTCGACATGGACGAGGATACCACGGTGGAGCTTACGGAAGAGGCAATCGATGAGGGGATGGACCCCGAGGTTATCCTCAACGATTCGCTGGTTCCCGCAATGGACGAGGTGGGTGAAGAATACGAAAAAGGTGAACGTTACGTGCCGGAGATGCTTCTTTCCGCGGAAGCAATGAAGGGGGCAATGAAACTGTTGCGGCCTCTACTGGCGGAGTCTGGAGTCGAGCCGGCAGGTATAGTCGTTCTGGGTACCGTGGAAGGGGACCTTCACGACATCGGCCAGAACCTGGTTAGCATGATGCTCGAAGGTGCCGGCTTTGAGGTAATTAATCTTGGTGCGGAAACGCCGGCGGAAGAGTTCGTCGAGGCAGTCAAGGAGAATGACGCCAATGTACTCGGAATGTCAGCACTTCTTACCACTACAATGACCCACATGCCAGACGTAATCGAGGCACTGGAAGAAGAAGGTATCAGGGGTCAGGTTCAGATAGCCATAGGTGGTGCACCGGTCTCTCAGGACTACGCCGACGAAATTGGCGCGGACGGTTATGCTGCCGACGCCGCTGCGGCGGTTAATCTCGTCAAAGACATGACGAACACCAATTAATTAAGGATACCTCATGGACTTTAATCCCAGCACGGAAGACGATAAGAGGGAAATGCTGGATCGTATCGGAGTGGATTCCCTCGAGGATTTATTCTCCGATATTCCAGAAGAACTAAAGGTCGAGACCGACTTAATTGGCGAAGAGGGACGCACCGAGCTGGAGTTAAAGGACGAAGTTCATGGAATTGCCCAAGACAACGAGAAGCCCGGTGACCGATTAACGCTTGTCGGAGCCGGGCTTTACGATCACTTCATTCCTTCTATCGTATCTCACGTCACGGGAAGGTCGGAATTCTATTCTGCTTATACCCCTTACCAGGCAGAAATCAGCCAGGGTACGCTAACCTGGATGTTCGAATTCCAGACGGAAATATCCGAGTTAACGGGTATGGAAATTGCAAATGCTTCAATGTACGATGGAGGTTCTTCGGCGGCGGAAGCAGTACTGATGGCGCAGGAATACCTTGACAGGGACAAAATCATAGTGTCGGAGACTCTAAACCCGCGCTACCGAGACGTGATTGAAACCTACCTTCCCCTCGAGGAAAAGCAGGTGATCGAGCTCGGGAGCAGGAACGGACGGATCGATAAGAATGAATTAAAGAGTATTCTGGAAAATGAAGGCTCCATTGCCGGTTTAGTAGTCCAATCGCCAAATTACTTTGGGGTTGTGGAAGATTTGGCCGGTTTGAAGGAGGAACTGGGCGATGCTTTCTTGATAGTCAGCACGAATCCCGTCTCTCTGGGGGTACTGGAGCCCCCCGGCAGTTTTGGAGCCGATATAGTTGTGGGGGAGGGTCAACCACTCGGTAACCCGATAAGTTTTGGTGGTCCACTGCTGGGTCTATTTGCGACGAAGAAAGAATACCTTCGCTACCTGCCAGGACGGGTGTCCGGCAAGACCATCGACCGGGAAGGTAACGAAGGTTTCGTCATGGCTTTGCAGACCAGAGAGCAGCACATAAAACGGGAAAGAGCAACCTCGAATATTTGCACAAACCAGGCCTTAAACGCACTGGCAGCTACCGTTTACCTGGCTTCTCTCGGGCCGAGTGGGTTCAGGAGCCTGGCGAAGACGAACTGGGATCGGGCCCATTATCTGGCCGGAGAGCTCGAAAAGATATCCGGGGTGGACCTGGTTTGGGACCAACCCTTCTTCAACGAATTCGCCGTGGAGGTTGCAGCTGATGCCGATCGAGTCTGGGAGGCGATGAAAGAAGAAGGAATAGACTTGCTTCACCCGAAGGAACTTAGGCAACTGGGTGTTGATGATGGTTTCTTGCTTGCCGTGACTGAGAAGGTAAAAAAGAAAGAAATGGATGATTTCGTCGATTTAATGAGAGGGGAGGTTAACTGAATGGAGACGATATACGATAAAAGTGAAGCAGGAAAACAGGGCACGGCTTACCCTGAGAACCGATTTAGCGAAGATGAACCCGGAGAGGAACTCGACTCGGACCTTTTCCGTAACGAGGACCCGGAACTTCCGGAGGTCAGTCAACCCGAACTGATCAGACATTACACGAAATTATCCAAAAAGAATTACGGCGTCGACGACGGCCTCTATCCGCTTGGTTCCTGTACGATGAAACATAACCCGAAACCGATGGAGGATATTGCCGCGAAAGAGCGCTTTTCGGGCCACCATCCGTTAGCTTCCGCGGACGTGGTGCAGGGCAATCTTAAACTTGCTTACCAGCTTGGGGAGTACCTGAAGGATATCGGGGGTATGGACGGAATCACGCTTCAGCCTGCTGCCGGTGCTCACGGCGAGCTTACTGGTATGTTAATGATAAGGAAGTACCATGCGGAAAACGACGGTCTGGATCAGAGAAACAAGATTTTGCTTCCGGATTCTTCGCACGGTACTAATCCGGCTTCCGCTGCCGTGGCCGGTTTTGACGCGGTTGAGATCGAATCAAACGAGGAAGGTACCGTCGACCTGGACCAGCTGAGGCAGGCAGTGGGAGAAGACACGGCTGGAATAATGTTGACAGTTCCCAATACCCTAGGCATTTTTGAGAAGGACATAACAGAAGTTGCTGAGATAGTACACGAGGCCGGCGGTCTATGTTATTTTGATGGCGCCAACCTCAATGCTTTCCTCGGTCGTGTGCGCCCGGGCGATATCGGGATGGATATAACCCACTTTAACCTGCACAAGACTTTCAGCACCCCGCACGGCGGTGGTGGTCCGGGTGCCGGTCCTGTTGGGGTTAAAGATCGGTTGGTTCCCTACCTGCCGGTTCCGACCGTGGAGAAGAACGATGAGAGGTACGAGTTCGACTACGATAGGCCGGAGTCCATCGGGAAAGTCAATAGTTTCCCCGGCCCGTTTGGCGTAATGGTCAAGGCATACAGTTATATAAAGGCCCTTGGAGACCAGGGACTAAGGGACGTCAGTGGAAATGCCGTGTTGAATGCAAACTACCTCAAGGAGAAACTAAAGGAAGATTACAGGGTGGCGTACGAGGGGTTGTGCAAGCACGAATTCGTCCTCTCGGGTAGTGACCTCGGAGAAGACGTAAAGACGGTTGATGTGGCAAAGAGGTTACTGGATTACGGTTACCATCCCCCGACAGTTTACTTTCCCCTGATAGTCAAGGAAGCGTTGATGGTGGAGCCGACCGAGACCGAGTCGAAAGAGTCGCTGGACGAGTTTGTCGAAGCCATGAAGGAAATTGCCCGTGAGGCAGAGGAGGATCCGGATCTGCTGCACCAGGCACCGAGCGATACTCCCGTGGGGAGACTGGACGAAACGCAGGCCGCTCGTGAACCGGTTTTGAGGTGGGAAGAAGAATAGTTCTGCTTGCCGAATAAAAGAAATTACCCCGCATCACGTGCCGGGGTGACTCGCGCGCCCGACCAGGGCGAGAAGCATTTGTTTGTTACATAACCGAACAGCAAGCTCATAAAGCTGCTGACATTAGACATTCAAAGAAAAAATGGAGGTCAAGAACGATGTTCCTAACAATTGGAGAGTTGATCAATTCGACCAGGGATGAGGTTAAAGAAGCCCTGCAGGAGAAGGATGAAGAACTTATCAGGAGGCTGGCTCGCGAGCAGGACGAAGCGGGAGCCGACGTAATTGATCTGAATGCCGGTGAATCGATGGAGGACGAAAAAGAGGACATGGACTGGCTAATCGATCTCGTCGAGGACGAGGTCGATGACGTCAGAATTGCAATTGATACACCGGACCCGGAGGTACTGGAGTTTGCTTTAGAAAAGGTTGAGAACAAGCCAGTTATTAACTCTATCAGCAACGAAGAGGACAAGGCGGAGTCCAGGGAAATCGCTTCCGGTTACGATGCAGACATAATTGGTCTGGCCATGGGAGAGGAAGGGATGCCTGCCACCGTAGAGGATAGGTTGAATGAGACGGAAGCACTGCTGGACAAATGCGAAGACCTTGGCATTGACAAGGACCAGCTTTACATAGACGTCATTGCGATGACGATCGGAAGCAACCAGGAACAGGGTCAGTACGTCCTGGATTCTGTCAGGGAGATAAAGGATGAGTTTGACGTCAAGACGAACATAGGTTTAAGTAACATGTCCTTCGGGCTTCCTGATAGAGGGTTGATCAACAGGACCGTATTTGCCATGCTTCTGGAAGCCGGCCTGGACGCTGCGTTAATTGACCCGACTGACGTGCCGATGATGGATACACTTAAGGCAGCTGAAGCCCTTCTCGGCGTGGATAAGAACTGTCTGAACTACCTTCAGTACAAGAGATCCAGTTAGATCTCTACCGAAGCGGACTCGTGGTGGAGTCGAAAAACTTTTTAATTAAATTAATACCAATTCAGGAGGTAAAACTTTCATGAAAAGCGATATTGATATTGCCCATGACGCGGATTTGAGGCCGATCGAGGAAATCGCGAGCAAGGTCGGACTCGAGCGGGATGAGCTTGAACTTTACGGCGACTACAAGGCCAAGGTAAAGCTAGATGCCTACGAGGCACGTAAGGACAAGACGGATGGCAAGTACGTCGACGTTACTGCTATTCAGCCGACACCTCTGGGCGAGGGTAAAACTACGACGAATATCGGTCTAACTCAAGCTTTAGGCAAGATAGGGAAGAACGTAATGACGGCGATTCGACAGCCCTCACAGGGACCGACTTTTGGCATTAAGGGTGGAGCTGCCGGTGGCGGTTATTCCCAGGTAATACCGATGGAGGATTTTAACCTCCACCTTACCGGAGATATCCACGCTATTGGGGCAGCCCATAACTTAATTGCGGCTGCTCTGGATGCCAGGATGATGCACGAGCGCAATTACTCCGACGAGGCCTGGAAGAAGAAAGGCAAGGAAAAACTCGACATAAACCCTTATTCCATAACGTGGAACAGGGTTGTGGATATTAATGACCGAGAACTGAGGAATATAAACATCGGGCTCGGTGGCAAGTGGGATGGCTACCCCAGAGAGAGCGCTTTTGACATTACGGTCGCCTCGGAATTAATGGCAATTTTGGGTCTGACTGATGGTTTACAGGATCTCAGGGAAAGAATTGGCAAGGTCGTTCTCGGTTACTCCTGGGACGGAGAACCGGTAACGGTTGAGGACCTTGGAGCGGCAGGTGCCGCTACGGTACTGATGAAGGATACGGTCAAACCGAACCTGCTTCAGACTCTGGAAGGCCAGCCCGCATTCGTACACGCAGGGCCTTTTGCCAACATAGCGCACGGAAACAGTTCCAACCTGGCGGACATGGTCGGGCTCAAACTGGCCGACTACGTAGTAACGGAATCCGGCTTTGGTGCGGATATTGGCATGGAGAAGTTCTTTAATATTAAGTGCCGAGCCAGTGGGAACGTACCGGATGCCGTGGTTATGGTTGCTACCGTCAGAGCTCTCAAGGTTCACGGCGGTGGTCCCGAGGTAGTTGCGGGCCAGGAACTGGACCCCGTTTACAAGGAGGAAAACCTGGAGCTGCTTGAAAAGGGTGCCGATAACCTGGCGAAGAACATCGAAATCGCCCAGAAATTTGGAGTTCCCGTCGTTGTCGCGGTAAACCGATTCGAGACGGATACCGACAAAGAAGTTGAGCTGGTCAAGAAGAAAGCCAAGGAAGCCGGTGCCTTTGACGCTGTCGAGTCAAATCACTTTACCGAGGGCGGAGAAGGTGCGATCGAACTTGCCGAAGCGACGGTCGAGGCCTCCGAAGCGGAATCCGACTTCGAGTTCCTATACGATCTCGATAAATCGATCAAGGAGAAAATCGAAACCATAGCTACCGAGATATACGGTGCTGAAGACGTCGATTACTCCAGCAAGGCGGAAAAACAGATCGAAGATTACGAGGAATCCGGGTTTGACGATCTGCCGATTTGTATGGCCAAGACGCACCTCTCGCTCTCACACGATCCGAAGAAGAAGGGAGTCCCGACAGGGTTTACCCTTCCGGTACGTGAGGTCAGGGCAAGCGTCGGTGCCGGATTCGTCTACCCGCTGTGCGGTGAGATGAGTACGATGCCTGGACTTCCGTCCGAGCCGGCCTATGAAGACGTCGACATAGACGAAGACGGTAACGTCGAGGGCTTATTCTAGTTTGAACTGGACTTACTGACGGGAGAATAAATGGATCAAGAGAAAATTGCCAGGGGAACGGAACTAATACTGGAAGGGATAGGGGAGGAACCGGATCGACCCGGTCTGAAAGAGACGCCGGACAGGGTTGCCAGAATGATGGGGGAGCTCTGTTCCGGGATCGATGAGGACCCGGGAGACGTGGTCTCTACCTTCTTTCAGGAAGATTACCAGGAAATGGTGGTGCTCGACGACATTCCATTTCAGTCGCTCTGTGAGCACCACCTGCTCCCGATCCTGGGAGAAGCCAGTATAGTTTACATGCCCAAAGATGGACGAGTAGTTGGTGCGAGCAAATTGGCCCGGGCTCTCGAGGTCGCCTCAAGTCGACCCCAGATTCAGGAAAGGTTGACTTCTCAGGTAGCTGACGTACTGATGGAAGAGATCGAACCTTATGGGGTTCTGGTCAAAATAAGGGCCTCGCATCTCTGTATGACGATACGGGGTGTAAAAAAGCCCGGTTCTAAGATGGTGACTTCGGCTATAAGGGGTAAATTTAAGACGGACAAGGCCGCAAGGGACGAAGCACTCAGCCTTATAGGGGAATCGAGTGATTAACTAATAAAGGAGGCTATATGACTGAATTGGACGGAAACGCCATTGCTGAAACCTATAGAAACGATCTAAAGAAAGATGTAGAGGAACTCAAGGATAATGGCGTCTATCCGGCGATAGCTCCGGTTCTGGTTGGCGACGACCCGGGTGCAAAAGTATACTACCGGACGAAGAAAAAACTCGCCGAAGAGCTCGGTATAGACTACAGAGGTGTCAAACTGGACGGGGATATCTCAAAGGAGGACCTGCTCGCTAAACTCAGGGAACTCAACCAGGATCCGGAAGTTCACGGGTTGTTCGTAGAGCTACCGCTGCCGGAAGGGCTGGATATCGGGGAACTAAGAACTGAGATCAACCCAAAGAAGGACGTCGATTGTATAAATCCCGTGAATAGTGGCAAGTTACTTTCCGGCGGTGCCGCAAGGGCAAGTTACGAGGACTTAAAGAACGACCCCGAAGTACTTTTACCGGCAACTCCATACGCGGTCATGGAGATATTGCAGTACTCGGATATTGAACTTGCCGGGAAGGAATTTCTGGTGGTCGGAGGGGGAGCAGTTGGATTACCCCTATCTCTTCTGGCCTTGAGGCAAGGATACTCTACGATTTCGGTAACTGAATACCAGGCCGATAACCTGCCGGAAAAAACCAGGCGAGCCGACATACTTTGCTCTTCCGTTGGCAGGAAGAATTTCATTACGGAAGATATGGTTTCCGAGGGAACGGTCGTAGTTGACGTGGGGATAAACTCCACGGATAGCGGTATTACCGGTGACGTTGATTACGAAAACGTCAAGGACAAGGCCTCGGCCATCACGCCGGTTCCCGGTGGGGTTGGTCCGATGACTACTACCTTGATAATGTCCAATACCGTCAAAGCGGCGCGGTTGCTCCAGGGATAAAAAGAGAGAACCAATCAGGTAAGCAATAATTAATTAATCGGTTAACGTGCATCCTCTCTCGCATAAGGGAGGATGCTTTTTATTTTTCGAAAGCGAGCTGATGCGCTATAATGCATCGTCATATACGATTAAAAATAAAGGGGCGTTGAAAGTGTGCCGGATCGACGAGAAAATCGATATTTGTGTTCTAATGGGCGGAACGTCTTCCGAACGAGAAGTCTCCCTGAATAGCGGCAAGAGGGTCTACGAGGCGTTGAAGCGAGGCAGGAAAGAATTCAACCCGCTTAAAGGAGAGTTCAGTAGGAAAGCGGAGCTGCTGGATAGGGTTGCCGGATCCGACCTCGTTTTTAATACCCTTCACGGTGGAATCGGTGAGGACGGCACGGTTCAGATTTTACTGGACCTGCTGGGTATTCCTTACACCGGCACCGGGCCGCTCGGTAGCTCCATTGCAATGGATAAACTCGCATCAAAACGGGCTTTTCATCGCGCTTCCATCAGTACGCCTCCTTATGCTGAAAAAAAGGGGGGTAACCTGGAGCCGTTTCTGGATAAGGTAAACGAAGGTTTCAGTTTTCCGGTCGTTGTCAAACCCAGGAAGGAAGGTTCGAGTCGGGGAGTAAAAATATCCGACGATGAGGAGGAGCTGGTTCGGGGTTTGCAAGAGGTCGAAGAGAAGTACGGAGAAGTTTTTGCCGAGAGTTACATCGCCGGGCGAGAATTAACCGTGGGCGTGCTGGAAAACGAAGGAGCTCCCGAGGCACTTCCCCCAGTTGAGCTGGAAGTAAAAAGTGAAAGGTTTTTTAACTACAAGGCGAAGTACACGCCGGGAGAAACGAAGTTTATCGTCCCGGCGCGCATCGAGGAGGAGATGACCGAGAAGGTAAAAGAGCTCGCAATCCGGGCACACGAGGAGTTTGGCTGTCGCGGGTATAGCAGAGTTGACTTCATGGTTGGTGAGTCCGAGAACCTTTACGCTCTTGAGGTCAATACTCTTCCAGGGATGACCGAGATGAGTGATCTACCCCTGGCTGCTCAGGCGGCTGGTATCGAATACGACGAACTGGTCGATCGAATGGTCTGTTCCGCGCTGAGACGTGCACATTGAGTCATTGGAATTATTCACGAGCCCCATCGGGGTTCGGGGAATCAGTATGGTTTTTGAAGAGTCCATTCAGGAATTTGATTAGCAAAAATGAGGAGGAAAGTTTTATGAATAATAAATGGCGCGAACTGGAAACTGGAAGGGATACGCCGCGAATAGTTAATGCTGTAATTGAAAACCCGAAACGTACGGAAAACAAGTACGAATACGACGTGGAAAAAGGCGAGATCGTTCTCGATAGAGTCCTGCATACCGCAGTTCATTATCCCGGTGACTACGGGTTTCTTCCGCGAACTTATGACGAGGACGGCGATCCAACGGATATACTTGTGCTGGTAACAAACCCTACGTTTCCCGGTTGCATTATGGAAGCGAGACCGATAGGTATACTGGAAATGCTCGATGCCGGTCAGAGAGACGATAAAATCCTGGCGGTACCCCTGAAAGACCCACGTTATGAAGGTTTCAAGGATATAGACGATGTGCCGTCCCACAACTTAAACGAAATATGTCACATGTTCGAGGTTTACAAGGAGCTGGAAGGGGACAAAGTCGTAGAGACCAGGGGCTGGTCGGGTCGTGAAGAAGCCAAAAAGTCCATTCTCGAAGCCAAGGAACTTTACAGAGAAAAGTTCGTGGAGGAGTAATTTCTTTCAGGGGCCGGTTTATCCGGTCCTGTTTACTTTTACTGAAGGATAGCGGAGTTATTCCTGATGTCACTGGAGGTTCTGGTTTTTCGGTTCGTTAATAAAATCGATTTTACTTGCCCGGTGCAAGACAGAGAAGAGCGCTCAACTGTGGTTGAACGCTCTTCTTTCCCTGCAATTCTCGATATGACGAAAACCTAAAGTGCTTCCGTGTTTTTTTCGATTTCAGCTCCTTCCTTTGCTTCTTCCAGCCAGTTATTCCACATCTGAGTGCTTTTTTGAGTCTTTAGGTTTTCTCTTATCTGTCCTTTTACCTCTTCCAGTGGCTTGACGTTACCTTCCTTGTCCGTGAAGCTCTCCCGGTTGCTATCGTAGTAACTGGAAACTTCCTCTTCGGATACGCTGATTTCGCCTATTACTTCGTTTCTCAGCTGTTGACGCCTTAAGCTGTTTCTTATCCGGTTTTTCAGGTCTTCCAGGGAGGTGTTTTGATTGTTTTTGAGGTAATCCGCAAGGCTTTTCTCGTCGCTGAACTGGTCGTTGTTTGAGATTATTTTATCAATTTCCCCCTGGACTTCTTCTTGGCTTGCTTCGATAGCCAGTTCTTCCATCTTCTGGTCCTGCAATGTTTGCTCTATGAGCATGTCGAGAACGTACTTCCTGAACTCAGTCAGGAGCTTATTCCCTGAGTCGCTGGTCATGAGGAACTGGGCAAAACTTCTGTATTGCCGGGAGAGCGTCATGATTATCGGATAAATCTGGGCCGACTGGGAGAGTTGCTGGTCCGTAATTTCCGCCCCATTAACCGTAGCCACCACTGTTTTTCCATTATCCTGGTTTTTGTCCGCTCCTTCGCTTTGTGCTAAAACCACAATTGAAGGGGTAACCAGTAAAAGGGCTATACCAAATACCAGTAAGCTTCGCTTGCTTAGGTTCAACTAAATCACCTCGTACCTCAATTGTTGAAGATGGGGTTAATTAATGCAACTGAGCGGTTGTCTCGATGGAGCTTAATAATCCTCGATAAAAGGTTGGGAAAGAGAAAAATCCCTTATCGCAGCAGGCTTTCTCGGATCCTTAACGGGCTCGCCGTCCTCGACCTTAACTTCAAGCTGGGGTCTTGATGCACCCCCACAGTTGGAACACTTCCTGTCGGAAGTATTCCAGGTCCTTACTTCCCTGTTTCCACAGTTTTCGCAAACGTAAAGCTGTTTCGCCCCAGATCTCTTACCCCGCTTCGCCGTCGGTTCGCCTTCTGCTTCTACGATGTCCAGAGAAAAGTCAACGACGGGTGAGTTCGAAATGGCCGTTCCGACACCGTAGGCGTCAGCGACCTCGTTTAATTCTGGTATGCTTTCCTCGTCCAGACCGCCGGATACGAGTATCTTGACGTCCTGAAATCCGTGTAAATCCAGTTCCCACCTAACCTCTCTGGCTATTTCCAGCATGTCTCCCCGCCTTGAAGAGGGAGTGTCGAGCCGAACTGCATTCAGACCCTCGATTAAGTCCGCGTTTTCAAGAGCTTCAAATTTTTCGTCTCCAAAGGTGTCCACCAGGGCAACCGTATCGACTTCTTCGCCAAACAATTCCTCGAACATTCCCGTTGCCGTGGTTGAGTCCTCGAGTAGCAGTATCAGGGCGTGTGGGATGGTACCTACCGGATCCAGCCCGAGTTGTCGGGCAGTTTTACTGACGGCCACTCCGTCACAGCCGCCGATATAGGCACTTCTTCCTATCATGGGTGCAATGGCAGGATGCATCCGTCGCGACCCAAAGTGGTACACAGGTTTGCGTCCGGCCGCCTCCTTGACGACCCTTGCTTTTGTTGCAATTCCACTTGACTGGCAGAGGAAACCAAGGAGCGGCGTTTCTAACACGGAAAAATCCCTGTATCCACCCTCTATCATCATGACTGGTTCGTAAGGAAGAAATACGCTGCCTTCCCGGAGAGAATGCACGGTCAGGTTCGTCCCGGAAAATAGTTGCTCCACTTCATCCAGACCGGTAAATACTCCGGGGCCCTCGCCGGGAATGGATTTGGTTCTGACCTCCATCCTCACGTTCTTATCGATGTCGTTTTCTTCGAGAATTTCTCGGGAACGTTCAAAATATACGTCCGTAATCCCGCCTGCCTTTATTTCTTCTTCTGATGCTACGTTAAAAATATTTACCCCCTTACAGGTAGTGTTGGTATTGTTCGTATTAACTAATCCTCTTCCTCCGATATTTCTTCTCCGGTGTCCGACGGCCCTAAAGGTTCTTCGCCAACCAGTCCAAGGTACTTGTCTAAAGAACGCCGCACCAGTTCTGATATCGGGAGACCGGTTTCTCGCGATAACTTCTGTAACTTCTTATGTTGTCTTTCGGTAATCGTCCAGTTTACTCTGCGCATTTATGGAATTATATTGAAGCCCTACAGGTTCTTCCAACTAACGTACCCGGCTTCGTTCTGGAAAGTACCGGGAACTACAGTTAGAAAGAAAGGTCGTTATGTACTAGAATTACTGAAAAGACGTTCTAGATACCATAAAAAATGAAGAAGATACTTGCTTACGTAAAGAATACTTTTATAAACGGTTTACTCGTTATCCTCCCCCTGAGTATTACCTTCTACGTCCTGTGGCTAATTTACAGGACCGTGCTCAGGTTTACCGGAGAGGGCTCGGAAATGGGGAGGATCATTGGTGATTTTCTTCAACTGACCATAGGGAGGGAGTGGTTTCCCGGAATAGGTGCTATCCTGACGCTGCTTCTGGTGTTTCTGGTTGGTTTGGTGACGAGAATATACGTGGGCAGGAAAGTTTACTCCCTTATGGATAGAGTAATCGGCTCGACCCCGGTAGTCAACAAGATGTACGTAACCCTGAAACAGATCACCAATGCAGTTTTGAGTAGCGAGTCCAATACCTTTCGTGATGTAGTTATGTTCGAGTTTCCCCGTAAGGGCAGTTACGCGGTGGGTTTCGTTACTAACGAGGATCTAGGGGAAATAGAAGAAATAATCGGAAAGGACGTAGTGGCCACTTTTATATTTACGACCCCTAATCCGTTAAGCGGTAAAACCCTGTTTATCCCTCGGGAAGACCTTACTTACCTTGATTTGACGGTAGAAGAGGGATTGAGGTTGGTCCTATCGATGGGGATTGTAATCCCATCTAAGCTCCTCGATAATAAGGTCGGACCAAAGATTACCGGAGAGGAGTAAAGATGCCGTTATTTAGAGATGAAGAATATCTCAGAGTGGATTTTGAGGAAGAAGAAGAGAAGGACGAGGCGCTGTGGGTGAAGTGTAAATCCTGCGACAAGCTGATTTTTAAGAAGAAGCTTCAGGAGAACAACCACGTCTGTCCGAACTGCGGCGCTTACTTCTTCCTCACGGCCAAGGAAAGGATAAAGAGCCTCACCGACGAAGACTCATTTGAGGATAGAACCAAGAGGATCGAGTCCGACGACCCGCTCGATTTCGCCGATTCCCAGGGGTACGCCGAGAAGATAGAGGAGAATCAGGCCGATACGGGGATGTTTGATGCGATAATTGTCGGTACGGGGGCCGTCAAGGAGCAGGACCTGGTTCTTGCTTCCATGGATTTTCGCTTTATCGGTGGTTCCATGGGTTCCGTTGTTGGGGAGCAAATCGTCACCGGAATTGAACTTGCCGCGGAAAAGGGCTTGCCTTTTGTCCTGGTAAGTTCTTCCGGGGGAGCACGAATGCAGGAAGGTCTGCTGTCGCTGTTTCAGATGGTGAAAACCACTTCCGCGCGAGATTTACTGTCCGAGGCTGGGTTGCCGTTTATTTCAGTTATGACTTATCCTACCACCGCAGGCGTCGAAGCCAGCATAGCCAGTCTGGGGGACGTAATAATAGCGGAAAGGGGTGCCCTGATAGGTTTTGCCGGCAGGGACGTCATAGAACAGACGATCGGGGAAGAGCTGCCCCAGGACTTTCAATCGAGCCAATTTGCTCTGGAGCACGGGATGGTGGATTCCGTCGTGGAAAGGGATTCAATGCGGGACGAGATTGCGAACATACTGGAGTTTTTCTAAATAACCATGAGTGAGGAACGGACTTTAGAAGAATTAGAAGAACAGATAGATCGGCTGAAGTCACTTGATTCTCGGAACGGGCTGGACCTTACGGAAGAAATAGATACGCTAACGGAAAAACTGGCGGCCCGTAAAGAGGAATCAAAGGAGGAAAGGGACGAGTGGGATAAGGTAAAGCTGGCACGGCACCCGGATCGCCCCGACTCCGAGGATTACCTGGAGTACCTGACTGATGATTTTTACCCGCTGCATGGTGATAGGTTGCTCGGGGATGATAACGCCCTTAAGGGGGGTCTGGCGAAATACCAGGGACGGACCATAGTTGCAATCGCGCAGAGTAAAGGCGGCGACGCGGAACAGTCTCAGGAGACGAATTTTGGGATGCTTCGCTCGGAGGGTTACCGCAAGGCCAGGAGATTGATGAACCTTGCTGAAAGGTTTAATTTCCCTCTGCTTACAATCATTGATACCCCTGGAGCCTATCCGGGTAAAGAGGCCGAGGAAAGGAACATTGGAGGAATGATTGCAAGGAGTATATCGAAGATGGTTTCTCTGGAAGTACCGACTCTGGCTGCCGTTATCGGCGAAGGTGGCAGTGGAGGGGCTATTGCAATCGGAGCTGCCGATAGGGTGCTCATGCTGGAAAACTCTATATACTCGGTGATTTCGCCGGAAGGGGCTGCGGCGATACTCTGGGGCGATCGCGATAGGGCGGACGACGCAGCCAGGGCGCTGAAATTAACCGCGGAGCACGCCAGAGAGCTAGGAGTCATAGACGAAATCATTCCCGAAGCTGGCAAGGGGGCTCACGTTAATTTCGAAACTACGGCAGATAACCTATCCGAAGCGCTATCGAGCTGCCTGAATGAGCTCAGTGGTTATGACCGGGGTAAACTGCTGGCCCAGCGCCGCAAGAAGTACCGTGATATAGGTAGTTACCGCAAAGTAGTTAAAAAGAAAAAAGAAGAGTAGTTTAGACTTCAGCTACGATTCCGGCAATTAACCTCCCCAGTTTTTTATTTGTCTTTTCAGTTACTTCCAGGACTTCTTCGTGCGAGAGCTCTTCCTGCAGCCCTGCTGCTTTGTTCGTTACCAGTGATATCGCCAGAACATCCATCCCGGAATGGTTCGCAGCTATGGTCTCCGGAACGGTCGACATACCGACCAGATCAGCCCCAAGGGTTCTCAGTCCGGAAATTTCGGCCGGAGTTTCGTAACTTGGTCCGGAAGTCATGGCGTATACTCCCTGTTTTAACTCCATCCCCATCCCCTCGGCAACTTCCATGGCAGCCTGTCTCAGTCCCTCCGGGTAAGCATGGCTCATGTCAGGGAATCGGGGGCCGAACTCTTCCTGGTTGGGCCCTCTAAGCGGATTGTCCCCGGAGAAGTTAATATGATCCGTTATCAGGCAGAGGTCTCCCGGAGAAAAGTTCCGGTTGACCCCACCGGCGGCATTGGTCATAAATAGTTTCTCGATGCCGAGGCTATAGTGTGTCCTAACCGGGTAAATTACGTCTTCCCATGAAAGTCCTTCGTACCAGTGCAGCCTGCCCTGCTGAATCAATACTGACGTTCCCTCGATTTCACCTGCGATGAACTTGCCCTCGTGACCCTCGACGCTCGGTTCGGGAAAGTTCGGAACCTTGCTCCAGCCAAACTGGGCGTCAATTTCCACGAGCTCGCTCATGGTTTCTGAAAGCCCGGAGCCAAGAACCATGCCAATTTCCGGACTGGATGAAATTCGCTTTTCTATAAACTCAGTACTCTCTTTGACTTTTTCTGGTTTGTTCAAGTTTCTAACTCCTCCATTAATGTAATTCTGTTCTCCAGCCGTTTGAGTCCGGCTTTTATGGTGTTGGACCTCGTTTCTGCTATTCCCCTGACCTGTTGTAGCTCCTCCTTGTCGGCCTCCAAAATTTTCTCGAGCTCACCGAATTTATCGACCATTCTTTCTATCACCGAGTGTGGCAACCTCGGTATCTGGTGCAGCACCCTGTAACCACGTGGCGAAAGGAACTCGTCCAGATCCTCTTCCTCGTAGCCGAGAAGAGCCATAATGCGCTTTGTCGGTGGTGGTGTATCGGAACAGAGATCGACTATTTTTGAGCGAATATTCTCGTAATTATCTTCTGGCTCCTTCTGGAAGTCCTTGATCATGAATTCCAGGTCCCGTTCAATTCCGGCCATCATGTTGTCCAGCTGCCGTCCGGGCAGAGCTTTCTCCTCGCCCAGTTCGACGAACATCCTTAGAATTTCCTCCTTCAGCGTTAGCATCTGGCCGATTTCCGATAGCGGGTTTGCGACGTGAAACGGGAGTACGTTTCCGTCCAGTTCCAGTGCGGTCAATTCCTGAATGGCCTCATCGTAGTTACCCCTGTACTGTTCCATAATCAATAGTGCCTGGTTGACCTTGGACATGATAGTGGAGATCTCTCTCAGGATATACCTCTGGTCCCTGAAGTAAAGCGTTACCCTATTCCTGCGTTCCGATATGGCAATGACTGGTATCTTCAATTGCTTCGCGGATTGTTCGGCGGCTTTGTGTCGGGTGCCAGTTTCCTTGCTCTCTATGGAGGGGTCGGGCGATAGGTGTGCGTTTGCGTAAGTGATCCTTTCCAGGTCATCGTCGATAACTATTGCCCCGTCCATTTTTGACAGCTCGCTGATCCGCTGTGAAGTAATTTCTGAATCGATCCTGAAACCGGTCGTAATTAATTCCTCTACGGTATCCAGCGAAGACAAAACAAGCATGCCCCCATTACCCTGTTCCACTATTCTATCGATGGCATCCCTGAGTTTCGTCCCCGGAGCAGTTCTTTCTAGCAGTTTTTCTAGTGTTTTAAAAGGCATATTACTCCTTTACTTCAAGTTCGTTTAGTGCCGCAGAAACGTCGCCGACAGGAATAACATCCAGTTCCGAATCGATCCCTTCAAGTGCTGGGTTGCTTTCGGGAACAAGCGCTCTGGTATACCCCAGTTTTTCGGCTTCGTTTAGCCGTGAGCCAAGGCTCTTAACCGGTCTCAACTCGCCACTCAAGCCGACCTCGCCGATAATTACCGTCCTATGAGGGATCTGAACCTCGTTTAAGCTTGAAATAATCGCCGCAATAACTCCCAGATCTGCGGCGGTCTCTTCGACAGTAAACCCACCGATGACGTTAAGATAAATATCGAATTCCTGCAAATTTATACCGAGCTGCTTCTGTATAACCGCAAAGAGAAGCGAAATTCGGTTATAGTCCAGGCCTGTTGTCCGCCTCTGCGGGCTACCTCCGAAGTTGGAGGGAGTAACCAGGGCCTGTATTTCGGCCAGTATGGGTCGGGAACCCTCGACAGTACATACTGTAGTTGTACCATTACCATCGGTATCGCGGTCCTGCTTGGCGAAGTACTGGGAGGGGTTCATTATCTCCTTCAAACCAGTTTCGGTCATCTGGAACAGGCCGAGGAGGCCCGTGGAGCCGAATCTATTCTTTTCCGGCCGGAGCAGTCTTACTTTGCTGTCGCGCTTACCTTCAAAGTAAATCGTTGCATCGACCAGGTGTTCAATAGTCTTCGGGCCGGAGAAATCACCCGATTTGGTTATGTGGCCAATCAGAATTATCGGGATCTCTTTTTTCTTGCCGAGCCTGGTAAACTCACGCCCAAGCTCCCGTACCTGTTTCGTACTTCCGACGGAAGCGGAGCTATCAGGGCTTTTGAGTGATTGGATCGAGTCTACTACGACGCAGACTGGATCGATCTCGTCAAGATGATGGATTGATTTTTTCAGGCTGCCGCCACTATAAACTATCAGGTCCTCGGAGGATAGGTTTAACCGTTCTGCCCTCATTTTTAACTGTTTGGAGGACTCCTCCCCGGAGACGTAAAGGACTTCGCCCTGACTGGATAAATTATTTGCGGCCTGAAGCAGTAGCGTGGACTTCCCGATGCCGGGGTCGCCGCCAAGGAGAATTATTTCGCCGGGAATTAACCCACCACCTAAGACTCGGTCGAACTCCTCGATTCCTGTGGGTATACGGTCCTTCGGGTCGAAAGAAATATCGGAGAGTGGGGTAGGGGATTCACTGGTTAGCACCTCGTCGGTTTCAGCTTCAGAATCTTCTTCCTGTTCAAAGGCATCCCACTCTCCACATTTTGGGCACCGCCCAAGCCACTCGACTGACGTGAAGCCACAATTAGTGCACTTGTATGCCATTCACTATCAATCTCCGACACCGACGGTGCTCTTCTCGTTAACCCCCTCTAAATCTATTTCGCCTTCCTTGCTATCCACGTAAACTACGTCCTTGTCGGCAAAGTCGTCCTTGAGCAGGTGGTCCGATATTTTGTTCTCAATCAGGCGTTCTATTGTTCTCCGCATTGGTCTAGCTCCGTATTTGGGGTCGTAACCCTTATCGACAAGTAAACCTTTTGCGGATTTGGAGAGCTCTAATTGCAGACCGTGTTTCTTTTGCAGTCTGTCGTCCAACCTATCCAGCATAAGGTCGGCAATTTGGAATACCTCTTCCTCAGTTAGCTGGTGGAAGACAACTGTATCGTCCAGCCTGTTCAAGAACTCGGGCCTGAATTCGTCCTTGACCTTCTCCATTACCATGTTCTTCATATCTTCGTAGGATTCCTTTGAGTCTACCTGTTGTGAGCCGAAGCCTAGCTGGGTCTTGTCCGTAATAAGCTTACCACCGAGGTTGGAGGTCATTATCATGACGCTGTTACGGAAGTTGACCTGTCTTCCCTGGGAGTCAGTCAGAACGCCGTCCTCCATTACCTGAAGCAGTATGTTGAAGACGTCACTGTGCGCCTTTTCTATTTCGTCGAATAGGATGACGGAGTGTGGTCTGTGTCGTACCGCTTCCGTGAGTTTTCCGGCTTCCTCGTAGCCGACGTAACCCGGAGGAGCGCCGGTCAGGCGCGATACGTTGAATTTCTCCATGTACTCGGACATATCCACGCGGATGAGGGCTTCTTCGTCCCCAAAAAGAAATTCGGCCAGGGTCTTGCTTAGTTCGGTTTTTCCCACGCCCGTCGGACCGAGAAACATGAAGGAACCGATTGGTCTATCCGGGTCCTTGACGCCCGAATAGGCCCGTCTTAGTGACTGAGAAATGGCCTTTACCGCTTCGTTCTGGCCGATCAACCGCTTGTGAATTTCATTTTCCATGTCGACCATGCGTTTCCTCTCTTCCTTTTGCAGACGGCCGACGGGAACACCGGTCCAGGAGGAAACCATTTTTGCTATGTCCTTTCCTTCGACCATTCCGTCGCCGTTATGCGACCCTTCCCCTTTTTCGTCATAGTTCTCCAGTTCCTCGTCCAGTTCCATCCGTTCGTCCCGCAGCTCTGCGGCTTTCTCGTAGTTGCCAGCGTCGGTCGCCTCTTCTTCCCGCTCCTTGATCGTAATTCTTTCCCGGGAGACCTCTCGCAGTTCGGGCGGCAGGTTGAAGTTGTCCAGCCGGACCTTTGCTGCCGTCTCGTCAATCAGGTCTATTGCCTTGTCCGGCAGGAACTGACCCGTTATGTATCGGTCACTCAACCTTGCTGCCTGGTCGATTGCCTCGTCGGTTATTTTGACGTTGTGGTGACTTTCGTACCTATCCCTGATCCCTTCCAGGATTTCTATGGTATGTTCTATCGAGGGCTCCTCCACGGTTATGGTCTTAAACCTGCGTTTGAGGGCCGGATCCTTTTCCACGGATTTCCGGTAATCGTCAATAGTTGCGGTACCGATGCTCTGTATCGCGCCGGACGCGAGGGGCGGTTTCAGGATAGATGAAGCATCTATTGCACCCTCTGCTCCGCCGGCGCCGACGACAGTACTCAATTCGTCAATGAACAGGATAATCTGGTCCTGGTTCGATACTTCGTTTATTAGCGTCTTCAGTCGCTGTTCAAATTCTCCGCGGTACTTGGTCCCTGCCACCATTGCAGCCATGTCGACTTCGTATATCTTTTTGTTTGTCAGTAGCTGTGGTACTTCCTGACTCGCGATTCTCTGAGCCAGACCTTCCACGATCGCGGTTTTGCCGACTCCGGCTTCTCCTATCAGGACCGGATTGTTCTTTTTCCGTCTACTGATGGTCTGTATTACGCGGTCGATTTCTTGCTCTCGTCCTATAACGGGGTCGAGTTCGTCTTCCCTTGCCTCTTCTATCAGGTTTCTTCCGAATTCTTCCAGAACTCCTTCCTCGCTACTACCCTTCTCCGTGGATTGGAGCTTCAGTTCCATGCCCTGCTTGGAGTCGCCCTTTCTCACCATGGAGAAGTAGGAACGCGCCTTTCGGGAAGTAATCCCGAACTGTTTGATTACGGAAGAGGCAGTTCCATCTCCCTCTTCGAGAATGCTGATCAGGAGATGAGCAGGTTCAATCTTGTTCTCGCCCTGAGTAGACCTGGCCTCGTCGTACCCCATCTTCATTATCTTTTTGAGCTTAGAGGTTGGCTCTAGTTCGTCCTGGAGGGGTAGCGACAACTCCTCTTCGTCGTTTCTCTTGACTACCCTGAGGACGTGGTGATAGGACAGGCCGTTGTCCTTTAAAAACTTGTATACTCTTGTATTTTTTGCCTTGAGCAAAGCCAATAATAGGTGTTCCGGCGAGACTGCTTTATCGTTTAATTTTTCCGCCTCGTCGTATGCCGTGGCCATTATCTCCATCGATTTTTTTGAAAACTTCTTATACATGTTACTCACCTGGCTCACCTCCCAAGAATTACTCGTCCGGCAAAATTATATATTAAGCAAATTATAGTTGTCAAAACGAAAAAACTTCCGGTGTTATTCTTACCGGTATCAACCGATTTTAAGGTCAAGCTATTCAACTTCAGCGCTTTCCTCTTCCTCGGCTCCCGGAGCTTCTTCGCCTTCTTCCAGTTCTTCTTCACCTTCTTCCAGTTCTTCTTCACCCTCGGCAAGTTCTTCCTCCAGTTCTTCTTCACCCTCGGCAAGTTCTTCCTCTTCCCCAAGTAATTCTTCCCCTATGGTCGGTTCAGTTAGGTCGATCTCGATTTCTTTCCGCGGGGCAAGGATCGAAAGTACGGTCCTGTCCTGCGGCGTAAGTATTTCTATAGCGCCAAGGTCCAGGTCCGAGACGTGTATTGCGTCGCCTATTTCCAGTTCTTCTACGTCCAGTCTAAGTATCTCGGGTATATCGGTCGCTTCCCCGTGGACAGTAATTGTTTCCATGAGCTGGTCCATGATTCCGCCGGAACTAACTCCTTCCGGAGTCCCTACCGTTACAACCGGTATATCCATTTCAACTGGGTAATCGTCCGGAACTTCGTAAAAATCCAGGTGTTCCGGTTCGTCGGTAAGGTGGTCGTACTGGATCTCTTTTAAGAATACCTTGTGAGTTTCGTCTTCCAGATCCAGTGCCAGCCTGGTGCTCCGGGTAATCCTGTTCATTAATTCCTTCATCTTCTTCTTGTCGACAGCTAAACTTACAGAGTCTCGCTCGGGCCCGTAAATTACCGCGGGTAACTTTCCCTCCCGCCGCAGAGTATTCGGGTTTTCCGAAGATTTCCTCTTACTTGCCTGAACCGTCTCCATTAATATCACCTTTCTGTTTGTTTTCTTATTCCGAAGTCGATCCTTTACCTACAATTATATTAGGAATGGGGGAACAAAGTCGACACCGACTTTTCCTTATATATCCTTTTTATCGTCTTCGCGAAGTAGTTGCCCACGGATATGTAGTTGATAAAGTCCGCCCTGGCAGCTTCCTCGTTGTTAATCGTATTCGTCACGGTAACGGTTTTGATAGGTGAGTTCTCGATTGATTCTAGCGCGTCATCCGCAAATATCCCATGAGTGCATATTGCTTCGACGTTTCTGCAACCTCTTTCCTCCAGGATTTCTGCAACTTCCGTAAGCGTGCCCCCCGTACTTATTATGTCGTCGACTATCAAACAACGCTTACAATCAACGTCACCGATTAAATTGAGCACTTTTACGTTCCCGTTTTCGCTACCCCTCTTCTTTTCAACTATTGCCAGGGGCATATTCAACTTCTGCGAAACCTTCCTGGCCCGTTTGGCGCCTCCTACGTCCGGACTTACTACCACTCCTTCGTCCGCAGAAATCTTATTTTTGATGCTTTCAGCAAGAAAAGGGTCACCTCGTAAATTATCAACCGGAATATCGAAGAAACCCTGAATCTGTCCGGCGTGAAGGTCGACGGTCAGAATTCTGTCGGCCCCTGCGGTAGAAATAATGTTAGCGACTAACTTGGCACTTATCGGGACTCTTCCCGTCTGTTTTCTGTCCTGTCGGGCGTAACCGTAATAAGGAATTACCGCCGCAATCTGTTTTGCGGAGGCTCGCTTCAGGGCGTCTATCATGAGAAGTAATTCCATCAGGCTTCTATTAACCGGAGGTGCTACGGATTGAACTACAAAGACGGAAGCCCCGCGTACTGTTTCTTTAACGTGCACCTGTATTTCGCCATCCGGAAACCTGTCCACGGTAGTCTCAGTGAGTTCCTTATCCAGGTTGGAAACTATATCCTCTGCCAGGTCCCGGTTAGAATTACCCGTAATTATCTTCAAGTTTTCCAATAAGATCCCCTCTTTAATTCGACATTTTTTATTTATTTTCGCCGGCCCCTGTTTCGGGCCCAATATATTGAAAGGGTTCAACCTCTTTCCCGTCGCTGACCTTTGAATCCCGGACTACGGCATGGCTAATAACAGCTTTGTCGCCAATTGTTGCGTTTATTACTTCAGCGTTCGGTCCGATTTCGGCCCCACTGCCGATTTCGGTCTCACCTTTCAGTGTTGTAAAGGGCCTTATCACGGTATCTCTGCCAACGGTAACGGCGGGTTCGATTATCGTCTTGCCGGGATCAGTGACCGTGACGCCTCCTTCCATGATTGATTTTGCCTTCCTGCTGTGGATTATCTCACCCGCCCGGGCGAGTTCCTGGCGCGTATTTACACCCAGAAACTCTTCCGGTGCATCCCTGGTTATTGCTTCTACGTTTTTGCCTTTTGAGGAGAAACGCTGAACCAGGTCAGTCAGGTAGAACTCGTTCTGGGCGTTCTCGGAGTCAATAGAATCGATCTCGGCCCAGAGTTCCTCTCTGTTGGCCAGGATGTATACTCCGGTATTTATTTCCTTAATCTCCTTCTCCTCGAGAGTTGCATCCTGTTCTTCCACTATCTCCAGCACCCTGCCGGATGCTCCCCTTTTTACCCGTCCGTAACCGGACGGGTCGCTCCGTTTCGTGGTGAAAAGCGAGTAGTTCGTGTTGCTTTCTTCAGTGGATTCGATGAACTGCCTGATCGAACTCGTTTTGATCAACGGCAGGTCACCGGGAAACACCAGGAATCTGTCGGACTTCAATTTGGCTCTTGCCTGCTGGAGCGCGTGGGCCGTTCCTTTTTGGTCTTCCTGTAGTACGAATTCGAGATTCGAGTTCGAAAGCGAGTTTTTTACCTGTTCAGCCCCGTAACCCACTACAACCACCGTTTTGTTCAGCTTCAATGGTGTAAGTGACTCGAGCAGGTGCTCCAGGAGGGAGGAACCGCCAATTTCGTGGAGGACTTTCGGTACCTCCGATTTCATCCGTGTGCCCTTGCCAGCCGCCAGTATTACACAATCCATTAATTTTCACCGATTAAATATAATTAATCGTATTCTTGGTTGCAATGATCTCTGGGTTTCAGGAAAATAACTACAAAGGATACTGGGTTCTGAACGTTGCTCGATAGCGTTTTGTTTTCATTCAATCAACAAAAAGAGGAGGTACCATGGCTGAAGAAGAAAGCGTAAGGTATACGGAAAACCATGATTGGGTCAGGAAGGAAGGTCACGAAGTTACGATCGGCATAACGGACCACGCACAGAACGAATTAGGCGATATTGTCTTCGTCGAGTTGCCCGATATCGGGGACGAATTCAAGAAAGAAGAAGAGATGGTCGTAATTGAATCGGTGAAGTCAGTATCGGACGTCGAAGCGCCAGTTGATGGAACGATTGAAGACGTTAACGAGAGCTTGGAGGGTGAGCCGGAAAAAATCAACGAATCACCGACCGAGGATGGCTGGCTGGTAAAAATTGACATGAAGGCTGAAGACCAATTTGGCTCGCTTCTCGATAGTTCGGAGTACGACGAACTTCTGGATTGAGTACCTAATTTGCCTCGAGCAACTCGTTCCTATTCCTAGAAAAGCAACTGGGGCAGGGAAGAACCCTGCCCCAGTTCTCATTTTACCTAATTATTACTTACTGGACACTGTTTAAAGGAAGGAAAAAGTTATAGACAGTAAAGTAGCCAGCGAAGCAAGTAAAGCAGCACCCCCACCGGTCCTCGAACTCCCAAGTTGAGATCTGGGTTCAGCCATTCCTTCCTGCTGGGTGCTAGTCTCCGATTCTCCGGTTTTTTCCTGGGATTTGACCTGTTTAGTCTCCTGACTTGCCTGATCCAGCGGTGAAAAGCTGGCTCCGGAGGTTCCGTACTCTACGGAAAAAGAGGTACTACCGTTGAAACCTCCTCCCAGAGTGATGATCCCTTTACTTCCCCAGAATACTTCTCCTTCAATTGGAACTCTCTCGGGCATGGCTCCTTCCTTAAACCCGTCGGTAATGCCAATTAAGGCCTTTGGCCGTTTCTTTTCTCCACCCTGGGCTATCCTCAAAGCGTAGGGGTGGAACAGGGCTTCCTTGTTTCTTGTAAGAACGGATATTGCAATCGGGTTTTTATCCATGTTATTCCTGATTCCCGACTTTATATCCGAACCCAGGGAACTGTTTAAAGCCCTTTCGTTCCCAAATATCGCGATTAAAATTACTCTTTCGCCCTGGTACTCGGTCTCGATAACCCGGTAAACACTGGCATCAAGGCCAAGCCTGGTCCTGATGACCCGGGATAATTTATCCGAAACCTGTTCCCCCGTCGCAATCAGGGACGAAAGCAATAACAACGATACTACAACAGCCCCGATAAGTACTAAGCTCTTTTTCTTCGACACTAAAATCACCTATCTTAAAGCAGCTGACCCGTACTACGTACTACCTAGAAGTTAGCAAATTCCGCATCCCATGAAGTTAACAAAGGCAACTGCCCACATTGACCAGAAGAAACCCAGTACCATAGCAGTTACAGGTTCCATCTAAAACACCTCCTATTGATTTGATGTGTGTGATGTATAATTCGTAACCAATCCTAAAATCTACATTGATTATAACGCCATGAGCCAATAAATCAATAAAACGATCGACGACTTTAATCGTCCGCCCCGCAGCAGTACTTGTACTTTTTTCCGCTCCCACAGGGGCATGGATCGTTTCTCCCTGGCTCGTCCTCTACTATACGCTGTTCCTGGTTTTTTTCGGCTTCTCCCGTTTCTCCTCCGGCCGATTCACCTGCTTTATTACCCTCCTTATCCGGTAAACCGCTCCTTCCTTCTCCTCCCTGGAAGTTGAACTTCGAGGTATCAACTTCGGATTCCACCGGCCTGTCAGTTCTTTCGACGTCCAGACGGGTTTTAACAAGCAGATCTACCACTTCACGGCGCAGTTCCGTCCGCATATCCTGGAAAAGTCTGTAGGACTCACGCTTGAATTCCACGAGTGGATCCTTGCCACCATAGGAGGACCAGCCAACTCCTGACTTCAAATCGTCGATCAGGTATAGGTGGTCTCTCCACTTGCGGTCGATTACCTTTATCAAAACTGACTTTATCACTTCGGGTTTGACCCCTTCGGTATTCCTGAAACGATCGAGTTGCTCGTCCCAGTTCTCGAGAACGAATTCGTCCACGTTTTCTTCGAGGGTACGACCGTTTTCACTCAGGTAGCTCTGTAGAGTAATGTTGCTGAACTCGGATAGTTCGTTTTCCAGGCCCTCTACGTCTGCTTCGTCCGTACCGTCTTCCAAACCGTGTTCTTCAATTAGGTCCTTCGCGTAGTCCACAAGTACGGGCCTCAGGTAGTCATCTATTTCGTTCCAGCTACTTTCCTCTTCATCCGATAGCAGGAAGTGATCCCTCAAGCTGTAAATGGCCTCCCTCTGCTGGGCCAGAACCTTATCGTATTTCAGGACGTTTTTCCGACGCTCGTAGTTTATGCCTTCTACCTTTTTCTGGGCCCTGCGGATGGCTTTGGTCAGGAGGGAATGTTCTATGGCTTCACCTTCTTCCATCCCGGCTTTATCCATGAGGGAATCTATACGGTCCCCGCCAAAAATCCTGAGCAGGTCGTCCTCCAGCGAGAGGTAAAACTGTGTTGAGCCCGGGTCGCCCTGCCGTCCGGCTCGTCCCCTGAGCTGGTTGTCGATCCTGCGGCTCTCGTGCCGCTGTGTGCCCAGGACGTGCAAGCCCCCGAGCTCCGCTACTCCATCGCCGAGCTTGATGTCCGTCCCCCGACCAGCCATATTGGTAGCGATAGTAATTGCGCCTTCCTGGCCGGCATCCTTTATGATATCTGCCTCCCGAGCATGGTTTTTGGCGTTCAGGACCGCGTGAGACAACCCTCGTTTATCCAGAAGCTGACTCAGTCTTTCCGACTTCTCTATCGCGTTTGTCCCGACCAGAACGGGTCTGCCTTTTTCGTGAAGCTTTTCTACTTCTTCCGCGACGGCTTCGTACTTGGCTTCCTTGGTCTTGAAGATCACGTCGGGTTTGTGTTCCCTTCTCAGTGTTTCGTTGGTAGGAACAACTACGACGTCCAGGTCGTATATATCTTCGAATTCGTCCTCTTCCGTTTTAGCCGTACCGGTCATCCCGCTGAGACCATCGTAAAGAAGGAAAAAGTTCTGAAGTGTTACCTGGGCAAAGGTCTGGTTCTCCTTCTGTACCATCATCCCTTCCTTGGCTTCTATGGCCTGGTGCAATCCGTCCGACAGCCGTCGGTCCGGCATCAGCCTGCCCGTAAATTCGTCAACCAGTACGATACCCCCATCCTTAACTATATAATCCTCGTCCTTTTTGAAGAACTCTTTCGCTTTGAGGGAGGTCTTCAGGTGGTGCAACATCGATATATTTTCGGGTGAATATAGGTCGTCCAGGTTTAAAAAGTTTTCGGCCTTGTTTGCCCCTTCATCCGTCAGGGATACGGACTGGTTTTTCTCATCTATTTCGTAATCATGACCTTCCTTGAATCGGGGAGCGAGGCTGGCGAACCTCTTGTACAGCTTGGTCGATTCTTCGGTGGAGCCCGAAATTATCAGGGGAGTACGGGCTTCGTCGATCAGCACGCTGTCTATTTCGTCAATTATTGCAAAGTGCCTATTCGCACCGACCCTCTGGTCTCCCGAAAGGACCATGTTATCTCTCAGGTAATCAAAGCCAAACTGGTTGGCCGTTCCGTAAACTACGTCGGCTTCGTAGGCCTTTTTCCTCGCTTCCGTATCCATGTCTTCCTGGATAACAGATACGTCCAGCCCGAGCTCCTCGTAGATCGGCCCCATCCACTCTCGGTCCCTTTTTGCCAGGTAATCATTTACCGTCGCGATGTGAACCTGGCCGACCAAAGCGTTCAGGTAAGCGGGCATCGTGGCCACCAGCGTCTTACCTTCCCCGGTGGCCATTTCAGCTATCCTCCGCTGATGCAGGGCTGCAGCACCAATTATCTGTACGTCATACGGTCTCATTCCCGTTTCCCTCTCTGCAACCTCCCGGACCAGAGCAAAGGCTTCCGGGATCAACTCGTCCAGCTCGGTTCCCCTATCAAGTCTATCCCGGAATTCCTGAGTTCTCTCACGCATTTCGGTCCGTGAGAGCTGGGCGACCTCGTCGGAAAGTTCGTTGACCTGATCGACGTAGTTGCGGAGCTTGGATAGTTTTTGCTCGTTTGTCTGGCCGAAAATCCAGTCTACTGCCTGTTTTACTTTTTCAAACATCTTTGACCTTCCAGTTTATTATGTATGGTTCCAGGAAGCTTCAACTTGCTGACAAATTATGGCCCAGAGGGCTCGGCAAAATCAAGAAACGGCCATGAGTTCTAATCTGGAACCCATGGCCGTCTTTAGCTATATCCGAAAAATTTAGGTCCTTAGCGCTCTCCCATCGGTAACACTGTCCGACCGAACATGGAATTTATCAGCACTGCGGCCGAGGAATACCACGCTATAAGAGCGCATAAAAGTCCCTCGTAGCCGGCAATAGTACCGACGGTCGAGTTGAATTCTCCCCAGGCAAGCAGGAAGAAAAGTATCGTCAGCGTTATGAATATCCAGGTAATTGCCCTCGGTTCCTTCAATGAGGCGATTGTCGCGTAGAACGTAAAAATACCCCATGCTATCAGGGCAATTGCCAGACCTTCCTTCGGGACGTCCGTAATTATCCCCGCCCAGGAAAGAAAATCAAAAGTGGCCAGACCAATCCAGAAGGCGCCGAAAGAAGAGAAAGCGGTAGCGCCAAATATATTATTTCGCCTAAATTCCCACATGCCGGCAAGTAACTGGGCAAGTCCTCCATAAGCTATTGCCATTGGCATTACAATCCCTATCGAACCGCTGCCGACGAGGCCGGAATTGACGAGATTAAGGATAAAAGTCGATAACGCGAAGCCTCCTAACCCCAGGGGGGCCGGATTCGCGACGTCGTCGTTGATCTCCAAGTTTAAACCCTCCGTTTATAGAGAAATTAGCTGTTGTCCGATTCCTCGAGTTTTTCCTGAAGATCTTCGACCGCTCCCGGGTTCCTGAGCGTGGTAAGGTCACCAACGTCCTCTCCTCTGACCAGGCTCTTGAGAATTCTGCGCATGATCTTTCCGGATCTCGTCTTCGGAACTTCATCCGCTATTATGATATCGGCGGGCCTTGCCGTCGGGCCGATGGTGTCGTCGACTAACTGGATAAGCTCCTCCTGTAACGCTTCGGGATCCACGTCCGCGTCCTTTTCCAGCATTACGAATGCCACCGGAACTTCACCCTTTACGTCGTCCGGGCGAGAGACGACGGCGGGTTCAGCTACCGCGTCGTGTTTACCCAGAGCGTTTTCTACTTCACCGGTTGCCAGCCTGTGACCGGCGACGTTCATGACGTCATCCAGCCTGCCGGTAATCCTGATATTTCCGTCGACGTCCTTTCTTGCTCCGTCGCTTGTAAAGTAGTAGTCGGGACCGTACTCGCTCCAGTACTCGTCCTTGAACTTTTCCGGTCTCTTGTATACTCCTCTAATTAAACTTGGCGGGAAAGGTGATTGAAGCGTCAGATATCCACCTTCGTCCGTTCCCACCGTGTTGCCTTCCGTGTCGAGTAAGTCGGCGTTAATTCCCGGGAAGGCTCTACCGGCGTAGGTGGGAATAAATGGTCCAACTCCAGGCAGGGCATTGATTACGTTTGCCCCGGTCTCAGTTTGCCACCAGGTATCTATGACGGGAGTCCTTCCGCCGCCGATATTTTCAAAGTACCAGAGCCACGCGTCCTTGTTGATTGGTTCACCTACGGTACCAAGTATTCTCAAGCTGGAAAGATCGTGCTTCTCCGGCCATTTGCTGCCCTGCTTGATGAACATCCTGATAGCCGTGGGAGCAGTATAGAATCCCGTTACTCCCTCGTCTTCAATTATCTGCCAGAGCCTGTCGTATTCCGGGTAATCCGGTGCACCTTCATATACTACCGTGGTGACACCGTTCAAAAGTGGTCCATAGTTAATGTACGTATGTCCGGTTATCCAGCCGACGTCAGCCGTACACCAGAAAATGTCGTCTTCGTGTAAGTTAAAGTTCCATTTGGCCGTAAGGTATGCCTGAACGGCGTAACCGCCTACGTGGTGCATGACTCCTTTGGGCTTACCCGTTGTACCACTGGTATACAGGATGAAGGCAAGATCGCTGCTGTTCATTACGGCGGGTTCGTGCTGGTCATCCGCGCCTTCCATCAGATCGTGGTACCAGTGGTCCCTGCCGTCTTCCATGTTTACGTCAGCATCGGTTCTTTTTACGGTAACGACGTCTTCAACCGGGGAGCCTTCCAGGCCTTTATCCGCGTTTTTCTTGAGGTTAAGGGGCTTGCCCCTGCGGTAGTAACCGTCCGCCGTCACGAGAACTTTTGCGTTGGCGTCTTCAAGACGGTCCTTGAGCGAATCGGGACTGAAAGCGGAAAACACGACACTGTGTGCTGCTCCTACTCTGGCCGTCGCCAGCATCGCAATTAGTGCTTCCGGAATCATCGGCATGTAAATGCCGACTCTATCGCCCTTTTCTACTCCAAAACCTTCAAGCACGTTGGCAAATTTGGAAACCTCGGATTGTAGTTCCGAATACGTCATTCGGATTGTCTCTTCGTCGGTCGGCTCGGGTTCCCAGATTATGGCGTTTTTGTCGCCGTTGCCGTTTTCTACGTGCCTATCAACTGCGTTATAGGCCAGGTTGAGTTTGCCACCTTCGAACCATTCGTAGTTGTAAGGTTCTTCGGTGTAAGTTTCGTCCCATTTTTCGTACCAGTCGATTCCTTCTTCCGCGTGTTTCGCCCAGAATTCTTGTGGGTTCTCGAGAGCCTCTTCATAAATCGATTCGTCAGAGACCCAGGCTTTTTCCTTCATTGCTTCCGTGGGCCAGAATACGTCCTCTCTATCAGGATCTTCTTTGACCCATTGTTTCGGTTCAGTCAATTTTTACCCTCCTGTTAGGTAGATTAAACGTGTAATACTTTTAGGGGTGGTGTGAATTATATTAACCTACCCCACTCTACCCTGCAAATTTGAGAATATACATTCTCGGTCAACCGGCCTCTTATTGCCGGACTATCTTAGCCTCATTTCCATCTTTACCGTATCCGAATCCCGTTTTACTTCTTCAAATCCCATTTTTCGAGACAGCTGTAGCATCGGTTTGTTGTTTTTCAATATGGTTGCGTAGATGCTCTGCAGGTTCTTGTCCTCCGCAACCCCAATAATAGAATCAGTTAACTTTTCACCGAGCCCAAGTCTCTGCCAGGGGTCTCCGACCACGACGGCGTATTCTCCAGTATCCTGGTTGGGTCCTATGATCAGTCTTCCGACGCCGATCATCTTTTCTTCTCCGTTTTCTTCCAGTATCCCGATGATGGCCATTTCTCGCCGATAATCAATGTTGGTGTAGCGGGTCATCTCCTCGTGGGTGATTTCGGTCCGCGGTCCGAAGAAGCGCTGACGCCATGTCTTATCGGAGAAAGAATCGAAAAGCTGGAACTCAAGCGGTTCGTCTTCCGGCTTAATCGGTCTTAGCGTGACGTTCCTGCCGTCATCCATTCGCCACTCCTCCAAGTACTGGCGTGGATAAGGTTCGATTGCCAGGTGTTCGTGTGACTCATCGACTGTCCTGTCACTGTATTCTTCATCAAGAATTATTCGGGCATCAAGGGCTTTGAACGAACCGTCGATTACGGCCAGTGGATTGATGTCGATTTCCTTGATTTCGGGAAAGTCGATAATTAACTGTGAGAACTGGATTAGTTGTTTTTCGAGTTCCCTTATATTTGCTCCTTCCTTTCCTCGGTAACCTTGAAGGAGCTGATAGACCTTTGTCTCCTCCATCAGTCTGTGTGCGAGAACTTGATTGAGCGGTGGGAAGCCAGCGGCCGTATCCTTGTAAAGTTCTACACCAGTTCCACCCCGCCCAAACAGGATGGTAGCTCCAAATAACGGGTCTTTTTTGGACCCCAGAATGAGCTCGTAATCCACGTTAGAAACCATTTTCTGAACGGATACGCCGATAATATTTGCCGATGGTCTATGACTCTCTGCGTTAGAGACGATCCTTTTGTAAGCTTCTTCAACTTCGTCCTTGTTTTGAAGGTTGAGCTCTACTCCGCCCACGTCGGTCTTGTGCGTTATGTCGTGTGAATGAATTTTGAGCGCCACCGGGTAACCGATTTCGTATGCCAGGTTCGCTGCCTGAGACGGTGATTCGGCGATTTTCGTGGTCGAGATAGGGATACCGTAGGTATCGAGAAACTTCTTTGACTCGACTTCCGTCAGGGTAGTGCGGTCGGAACGCAGCACCTTCCTTACCATGGCTTTGAGGTGGTGGTGTGGTGGTTGGTTATTTACAGGAAGTTCTTCGGGCGTTTCGTAAAGCAATTCCAGGTTACGGGCGTAGCGGTGCATATACATGAAAGCGCTTATCGCCTGTTCCGGTGTGGGTCGAGTAGGAACGTTTTGTTTTCGCAGTATTTCTCTACCTTCTTCCACCTCACCCGCACCCATGAAGGAAGTAACTATGGGCTTATCGGTCTCATTGGAGACGTTTGCAACGGCTTTTGCCGCGTCTTTAGCCGATGCCTTGCCCTGCGGGGCGTAAATAACGATTACTCCATCCACATCGTCGTCCTCTATGCAGGCCTCAATTGAACCCTCGTAACGTGCAGTATCCGCATCTCCAAGGACGTCAACGGGATTTTTTACGCTTGCCTGGTCCGGCAGGAAATCGGTAAGTTCCTCTTCGGTTTTTGTGGAAAGGTCCGCAAGCTCACCTCCGGAATCGAGGATTGCATCCGTGGTCATGATCCCGGGACCACCGGCGTTTGTCACTATAGCCATTTTAGGTCCGTCCGGCAGGTTTTGTTTGCTCAGGGTTTCCGAACTGCTGAATAGATCGTCAACGTCGGAAACTCTGGTTACGCCAACGCGCTTAAAGGCCGCATCGTAAATTTGGTCCTCCCCGGCCAGGGAACCCGTGTGAGAGGCAACGGCTTCGGCGCTTTTGGAGTATTTACCGGCTTTCACCACGAGAATTGGTTTGGTTCTGGCAAAACCACGGGCGGCACTCATAAATTTTTCCGCGTCCTTAACCGTCTCCATATACATAATTATACTATCCGTCTTCGGGTCCTGGCCGAAGTAGTCGATGAGGTCCCCGAAGTCGATGTCCATCATGTTACCAACTGAAACGAAGGCGCTGAAACCGACTTTTGCCCTTGTCGACCAGTCCAGAATCGCCGAACCCATGGCGCCACTTTGAGATAGAAATGCCACCTTGCCGGCAGCGGCGTCCTTGCGCAGGAAGGTAAGGTTGAGATCGGCACCGGGTCTAATAGTTCCCAGGCAGTTTGGGCCGAGGACCCTCATGTCGTGCTTTTTCCTGCTTTTTTCGAGTTCCTTTTCCAGCTTCTTACCCTCTTTTCCGGTTTCGCTAAAGCCGGCCGATATAACTATTGCGGAATCTATTCCGACCTTTCCGCATTCATCAATGATGCCCGGAACCGTTTTGGAGGGTGTGGCGATTACGGCCAGATCAACTTCTCCCTCGATTTCGCTTACGCTGGAAAATGCTTCTATGTCCATTACTTCGTCTCTATCGATGTTAACGGGATATATATCCCCTTCAAAACCTTCTACTATGTTTTGCATTAAAGTCGCCCCGACGGAACCTTCTTTTTCGCTTGCCCCGATCACGGCCAGCGACTCAGGCTTGAAAATATTATCCAGTTTTTTAGCTGGCATGTTGAGACCTCCTGAACAAGGTAATAACGTTGTTAAAAGATAAGTTCATTTCTCAATAGAACCGTAAAATACGAAAAGAAATATTCAAAACTAATCACGGCTAAAGTATTTTAACGAGCCCGAACTACTTTAGCAAACCCGAAATAATCGTTGTATAAGCTGGATTATCAATTTAAACTTTAGTTACCCCGTAACCAGAATATCAAGTTAGTTTTATCATTTGTAGATTTAAGATTTACTTGATAGATTGACGAAAAATTTCTACATATAGGTAGGCCCTTTTTTTCATGTTATTTATAGTGGAAACATCGATTTGAGGAGCGAAAATGGACTTTAGTTACGATCTTTTGTTGCTGCCCGTAGTGGCAAGTCTCATTGGCTATTCTACGAACTGGATCGCCATAAGAATGCTTTTCCGTCCGCTCGAGGAGAAGAGGGTTTTTGGTTTCCGGGTTCCGTTTACTCCTGGTTTGATACCAAAAAGGCGTAATGAGATAGCCGAGAACATTGGTCAGGCAGTAGGGGCACATCTTTTGACTCCGGAAGCGATTGAAACGAGGTTACGGACTCCCGCGGTCAGGGACGAACTGGAAAAGACACTATCGAACTGGCTGGAGGATTTTTTGGAAAAGGATAGGGGTACCGTGATGGAGGCCATGCCGGAGGAAGCCAGGCCTGAACTGGAAGCGGGTTTTACGGAATTTGGGGAGAAAGTGGAAAACTGGCTGGCTGATATAACTACGGGTAAGGAAATGGAAGAGTTCCTAATGGGCCTCGTTGAAAGCGGGGTGGATTTGCTTTCCGGGAAGGAGATAGGAGAACTCGTCGATCAGACCTCCTATGAAGAAATAGCAATCAAGCTTGAAGACGTCGCGGCGGAACTGGCTGAACGCGAACAGGTGGAAGTTTTACTGGAAGAATTCTGGATCGAAAAATTGAGAGATATTGGGGAAAGGGAAGGGAGCCTGGAGGATTACCTTGGGGAGGAGCTGGAGGGTTTGTTAATTCGTCAGGTCGAGGCCAACGTCCCGTTCCTCCTGCGACGCGGGGCTGAATTGCTCGATCGTCCCAGGTTGCGTTCCCGGTTAAACGAGGTCGTAGTAGACTTCCTGGACGAGAGAATAGAGGGAGAATTTGACGAGGATTCAGTCTGGGACCAGGTCAAGCGTGGCTTTCTGGAAACGGTAGTTATGCCCCAGGAAAGGTTGAAACGGGAGGTCGGTGAGGTAATTGACGAAGGTATCCCGAAGCTGATGGAGTTGATGGAACAGGAGGAATTTAGAAAAGAAGCTGCAGCTTCGGGAGTCAAGACCTTAAAACGGTTTTTGAGGAAGGACGTATCGGAACTGGTCCCCGCGGAGGAAGGTAAAGAAAAGGCGGCCGGGATACTTACCGACTTATCCCTTGCGCTTTTACGGAGCAAAAAGGTAAGGTCCTTCTTTTCTCAGGGTTTGGTTAAAGTTCTGAAAAGCTCAGAAGGAAAACGGCTCGACGAACTGGTTGATCTCGACCAGGAAGAAGAGAAGGAAGCTATAGTTAGGTCCGTGAGTGGGTACCTGGTTGAAACTATTGGGTCGGAAGACGTGCAGGAAGAATTGGCCCGGGTCGTTTCGAAGCAACTGGAGGAGCTAAAGAACAGAAGGCTGGGAAAGCTGTCGAACTGGGTCGACCCGGAAAGGGTTACTCCATTTGCCGGACCGATAGTTGACGAACTCCTGGGTGTCGTATCCCGTCAGGGTCCCTCGCTTTTGGGAACGATCGACGTGGAAGAAGTAGTTAAACAGGAGGTCAACGATTTTCCAATAGATAGGGTGGAAAGGCTCGTTTTGGATGTGACGGGAGATCAGTTCAGGGCGATCACCTGGTTTGGAGCCCTGATAGGTTTTCTCGTCGGAATCCTGCAAATTCTGATACTGACGCTTGGTGGTCCGTAGTGCACCCATTAGCCTTCCGGCTGGGCCCTCTTACGGTTCGCTGGTACGGGATAGCTTACGCAGCTGCCCTGCTGGTAGTACTTGCAGTACTCAGCCGCGAGTCCCGCCGGAAACAGCTTGAGCTGGAACTGAACGACCTGATTGATTTTATCCTGCTCGTATTTCCGTTAGGCCTTATAGGAGCAAGGTTATACTACGCCCTGTTTTACCTGGATTTCTTCACTGATAACCCCCTTGCTTTGATCGGGATGAGCGGAGGTGGCTTTGGATTGGCCGGCCTGGCTATTCACGGTGGCCTGATTGGAGGTCTGGTCGGACTCGTGGCATATTCCCGGTGGAAAGGTGTTGGTCTCCTGGAATTCGCCGATGCTCTGGCTCCGGCCCTGGTTCTCGGGCAGGCAATTGGCAGGCTGGGTAACTTCATGAACGGAGATGCCTATGGGTACCCGACTGATGCGCCCTGGGGGATAGAATTCGCGAAAAATACCGCGGCGGGGGCGGAATTCCCGGGGCAGAGGTTACACCCAACCATGCTATACGAGTTTGCCCTCAACCTCCTGATATTTGCGACACTGTGGCGGTTGAGGCGGAGAGGGTACAGAAAGGGTTTTATCGTTTCCCTTTACCTCATACTCTATTCGGTCGGTCGATCCGTCATTAGCTTCTACCGGGCGGGTAGTCTCTGGATTGGCCCGATCAGAGCGGCTCATCTCATCAGCATAATAATTGTGGCCGGGGCTGGCTATTTTATCTGGCAGGGAAAGCTATACCGAAAAGTGGAGAAAAAAAGTGGCTGAGCTTTATTCTGTATCCCTGCAGGCCCGGAGAAAACTGGTAAAGAGAGGGTGAGGGTCCTCGAGCCGAGAGTTAAACTCCGGGTGAAACTGCACGCCTATGTACCAGGGGTGGTCCTCGTACTCGATAACTTCTACTAGCTGGCCATCCAGAGAGGTTGCGGCCATTTTCATTCCGGCAGCCTCGAATTCCTCTCTATAGTCGTTGTTGAATTCGTACCGGTGTCTGTGCCTTTCCGAGATAGTTCTCTTCCCGTAAATCTTTTCCGTCTTCGTACCGGGAGCGATTGTCGACTCGTAACTGCCGAGTCGCATGGTGCCACCTTTCTTCTCAATTTCGATTTGCTCGGGCATCAGGTCTATGACCAGGTCGGAGGCGTCAGGGTTAAATTCCGTGCTGTTTGCCTTCCTGTGACCTATAACGTTCCTGGCAAATTCGATGGTTGCGACCTGCATGCCGAGGCAGATCCCAAAGAGAGGAATACCTTTCTTCCTTGCCAGTTTGGCGGTCGTTATCTTACCTTCGACTCCCCGTTTGCCGAAGCCAGGAGGTATAACTACCCCGTCCACCTTTTCCAGGTGTTCCTCCAGGTCGCTTTTTTCGAGGTCCTCCGAGGAAAACCAGAGGAATTGCGGTTTGATTCCGGTTTCGGCAGCACCGTGCTGAAAGGCCTCGGTTATGCTGATATAAGCGTCTTCCAGTTCGGTGTACTTGCCAAACATTCCTATTGTTACTTTGTCATCGGGGTGCTTGATCTTCTCAACCCTGCGTGACCAATCGGACATGTCCTTGTTTCGCTTGGGAAGGTCAAGCTGCTCCAGTACCCTTTCGTCGAGTTCCTCCTTATCCATTGCCATAGGCACTTCGTAGATTACGTCCATATTCTGGTTTTCTATGACGTTCTCCGTCGGTACGTCGCAGAAGAGTCCTATCTTGTTCCTTACGGACTGGGGTAAGTCCCGATCGCACCGCGCCACTATGATATCCGGAGTAATTCCTATTCCGCGTAACTCCTTGACGCTGTGCTGCGTTGGTTTTGTTTTCAGTTCTTTGGACGTTTTCAAGTACGGCACGAGCGTTAGGTGGATGAACGCCACGTTCTCCGGCGGTATCTCGTCCTTCATCTGGCGTAAAGCTTCGAGAAAGGGCAGGCTTTCTATGTCGCCGACCGTCCCTCCAACTTCTGTGATTATCAAGTCCGAATCGGATTCCTCCAGAGGCTGCTTTATATCACGTTTGATCTCGTTCGTAATGTGAGGAATTATCTGGACGGTTTTCCCCAGGTATTCTCCTTTTCGTTCCTTCTCCATTACGGACGAGTAAACCATTCCGGTGGTAACGTTGTTGGCCCCTGTAAGCTCTTCGTTGATGAACCTCTCGTAATGACCCAGGTCCAGGTCCGTCTCGGCTCCGTCCTTGGTGACGAAGACTTCGCCGTGCTGGTACGGGTTCATGGTTCCTGCGTCCACGTTTAAATAAGGATCTACCTTCTGTAGAGTTGGTTTGAATCCGCGAGACTTCAATAAACGTCCGAGAGAGGCCGCAACTATTCCTTTTCCCAGGCCGGAAAGTACGCCGCCCGTGACGAAAATGTATTTATTATCGGAATTTTTATGGTCTTTATTATTCATGACGAATTATTGTAGATAAAGTTTCTCCCAGGTGCAATGACCATGAAAACGAAATTTTCTCACGCTAAGCTCCGCCCCGGAAACCGGGTTGATAAAAGGGGTGAAAACCTATCAGCTTCCAAAGGACTCGTTGAATATTTTTTCGTGGATCCGAAAGGAACTTTCACCGTAAAGAACTAACCTGGCTAGCTCTGGGGCTCCGTTTTTTTCGAGAAAACTCTTTATGGTATTGATAGCAATTTCTCCTGCTTTTCCTTCCGGATACCCGAAAGCTCCCGTACTCAATGCCGGGAAAGCGACGGTTTTGACCCCTTCCTCTTTTGCAAGTTTCAGGCTATTTCGATAGGAAGATTCTAGGAGTTCTGGGTCTTCGGGGGAATCACTGTAGACCGGACCCACCGTATGGATTACGTAAGCCGCTGGAAGTTCGTACCCTTTTGTCAGCTTGGCTTCTCCTGTTTCGCAGCCGCCCAGTTGCTTGCTTTCCTCCCAGAGTTTCGGGCCGGCAGCTCTATGTATCGCTCCAGCGACGCCGCCACCTGGTGCCAGTTTCTTGTTGGCGGCATTAACCACGGCCTCGGTTTCCTGTTTTGTTATGTCACCCTGAAGGAGTTCGAATTTATTCCCATTGACTTTCTCCTGTAAAAAGTTATCCTTTCCGGCCATTTTCTACCCCCATTTTACCGCCAGGTATCAGTACTCTCTCCGGCTATGCTCTTTTAACTTCTTTTCTATCCTCCTCTCCTGGTCCCTTTTCTTTATCTTTTCCCTTTTGTCGTACTCCTTTTTTCCTTCCCCCAGGCCGAGTTTTACTTTTGCGTACCCCTTCTTAAAATAGATCTCGACCGGGATCAGCGAGTAACCTTTCTGCTGTGTTTTGCCGATCAGCCTGTTGATTTCTGGCTTGCGCAGCAGTAACTTCCTTTTCCTTCTTGGTTCGTGGTTCTCCCTGTTCCCCTGTTCGTAGCGCGCTATGTGGACGTTATGCAGGAATACTTCTCCATCAGTAACTTTTGCGTAACCGTCTTTGAGGCTACAGCGGCCGGCCCTGAGACTCTTTACCTCCGTCCCCCGGAGAACCATGCCGGCTTCGTAAAATTCTTCGAAATCGAAGTTCCGATAAGCTCTTTTGTTTTTAGCTACTGATTTGACCATTTTCACTCACGGTTTGGGAAGTATTCTGACGTTTTTAGCCGAATAAGTTCAAATTACTACGCTTAAAAAACTGAACGCACGTTCTTTGAGGTGAAAACCTGCCTCAACCTGAAGAAATGCTCTGGAGATTAATAAATGGCAAAGCCGACTCAGTCGATAACTTGCCTGGTAATCCTATTATCTATTATTTCTTTGAAGCCTGGAGAATTTTTTGCAAAACGACCGAGTTCGTTGAGGAGGGGGGTTGAAAAGCGGTTATTCCTCTTCTTCGACTTCTATTATCTGTTCGCCATTGTAGTACCCACAATTGGCACAGACGCGATGGGGAAGCTTCAACTCGTGGCAATGAGGGCATTCAGTTGCCGTAGGATTAACTACGGGTTTGTTGCCTGCATGCCTCTTTCGCTTGCTCGATCTCGACGTTCTAAACTTTGGTACAGCCATAATTCCTCCTCAGTTATCTCTTGATTTCAATACTCCCCTGATTTTAATAAAGGGGTACTGGCTTTTCAACTTTCCAGAGTGAAGGTAACGGGGCCGTCGTTCGTCAGGTCGACCTTCATATAACTTCCGAATTTTCCCGATTCTACCCGATAGGGATGTTTTTCCTTCGTTCGATTGACGAATTCCCGGTAGAGCTTCTTTGACTTATCGTAATCAGCGGCCATCGAAAAATTCGGCCTTCTGCCCGAAGTTAGCTGGCCGTACAGGGTAAACTGGGATACGATTAATACTTCACCTTCTACCTCATCTATTGAAAGGTTCATTTTCCCGTCTTCGTCCGGGAAAATCCTCAAGTTTAAAATACTTTCGACTAGATCGTCGACGTCTTTTGCTTCATCTCCCTTTTTTACGCCGAGAAAAATAAGCATACCGTAGTTAATTGATCCCTCGCTCTCTTTCTCCACCATCACTTCGGCCTCTTCTACAACCTGGATCAGTGCTTTCATATATCCTCCTCCTTTTAAGTTAACTTTCACCTTTTACAATTGCCCGGGCTATCATGTCTGCCAGCCTCAACGGTTCAGGAAGTATCGCAGTTGAAGTAGTGACTTTCAGAACACGTTCGGCCTCCTCTGAAGTCAGGGATTCGATCTGAAAGTATACCTTATGGCCTTTTAAATCGAGATTATAGACCCTACCTGCTCTGCGTGCAGCCTCCCAGCGCTTCCGGAAGTCGGAAAGATTGCGCAGCCCCGATTCGAACGCCTGGAGGTCCGGCTCGTTTCTCGTCACCGCCAGAACGGGTAGGTCGGTTTCGGCGGCGAGTTCGTTGACATCCACGACGTTAAAGCCGCCAAAAGTTATTCCGGATAGCGCGATCAAGTTTAGCTCCTCCCGGTGTTTGCTTTCCGAAACGGATCCAATCAACTTCTCCGTTGCGTCCAGACCGTCGACAGCTATTTCGGTTCTTAATATACCTTCAACTCGGCTCCCCCCGCTCATCACTACACCCACGAGAGGAGTCTTCCTGTCCCTATCAAGATTAAAGGGACCGTCATCCCAGCCGACTATCTTGCTCTCCTTCTTAAAAGCCATATTCGCAGGCGACACTCCTGGCCAGTTTTTATGTTTTCATGAGTCAAATCTTTAGTACCACTCCCCATGATTATAAGGGAATTGTAAGATGTTTACGGGTCTGAAGAAAAACTGGCACTTTCGCTTTGTGGTAGGGTTATTTCTGATGCGTAAGTTTAAAAGATTTTGATTTGAAACTTTAAAACAAATTTGAGTTTAAAGTAACTAACCCTTAAACTATGGAAGTCATAATTGGAGATTTTAAAGTAAAGTGGTTGATAAGCTTCTTAAGTTTTTGGTAAGCTGAATTTGTTGGTCAGGTTTAATTAAATTTAATCTGGTGCTTTAAGGCCCTCTTTTTTTAATAGGAGGTAAAAATGGACCTCGAATCGAGAAGCGTGTTTACGGTTGGTCTGCTGGCTGCTCTTCTGATGACGGTTTTTCTGGGGTTGGGGGTTCAGGGACAGGAGAAGGACGTCTACAAAGTTGGTGTTGACGCGAACTTCCCCCCCTGGACTTACGTGGAGAAGGGTGAATACAAAGGTTTTGACGTTGAGGTAATAAGGGCAATTGCCGAAGCACAGGACATGGAGATAGAAATAATTGATATGCCCTGGGAAACGATAGTCTCGGCCCTGGGTTCGGGTAAAATCGATGTTCTGGTAAGTGGACTTTCCATTACCTGTGAACGAGATAAAATTATCGATTATTCCCAGCCTTACTGGTCCGTAAACCAGGCCGTTCTGGTCTCACAGGATTCCGACCTCAACGCCATAACTGCCATGACTCAGGGGAACAAGGTCGGGGCTCAGAGAGGAACTACCGGGTATATGTGGATTCAGGACGAACTAGTTGATGGCGGAGTAGACGTCCAGCCCAAGGCTTATGAGAACTACGTCATGGCCGTTGAAGATCTTACGACCGGAAGGTTAGATGCCGTTCTAGCCGACACCACTACGGCCAAGAACTTCGTCAAAAAGGGTAGAAACGTCAAAATTATTGGCACGGTTTCCACCGGGGAACAGTACGCTTATGCCGTTACTGAAGGGGACCCCTACGACCTGTTGCCAAAAATAAACGAAGGCATGAAAAAGGTATTTGAGTCAGGTAGGTGGATGGAGATATTCAACAAGTACCTGGCAGAATACGGTTATGCTCCTCCTGCGACCATACCTCTGGGCAGAGAGCTGACCTGCGAATAGTGGTTAACTCAAAATCAATAATGCAGGAAGGGCTGAATCAAGCCCTTCCTGTTATTTTAAACTAATTTTATAACCATGGAAATTCTTAACGTTCTGGCCGGTGAAGCGCCATACTTATTTAGAGGACTGTTTATTACTATCCAGCTACTCATTGGTTTGCTGGGAGTAGGGTTGGTCGGGGGTGTTCTGCTTGCTGTTGCCGAGGTTTACGGCAACAGGTTGTTCTCCACTCTGGCCGTTTTGATTCAGAGGGGTCTGCGCGCAATTCCGGCACTTGTACTCCTGTTTTTATCCTACTACGCGATGGATTTACCCCCGTTGCTCATATCGATTATAGCGCTCGGGCTGCGTTCTTCTGCCTATCAATCTCAGATATTTCGGGGGGCAATCCAGTCGATCAAGTCGGGTCAAATGATGGCGGCCCGCTCAATGGGCATGAGTAGGCTTCAGGGCATCTGGTACGTGGTCCTACCGCAGGCAGTCCGACTGGCTATAGGGCCCTGGTCGAATGAATACGCTTCTGAGACCAAGGATACCTCGCTTGCTTACGTAGTTGGTGTAGTGGAGATAATGCGTCGGTCCAGATACATAATTTCGTATACGTACGGAAACGCACTGCTCATTTACGGGATAGTGGCGCTGGTTTATTTCTTCCTGACCCGAGCCGGCAACTCCCTGCTCTACTGGTTGGAAGACAGGTTATGGGTGCCTGGTTTTGAACGCAGAAGTTAATGACGCTCAACGATATAAGAGGAAAAAGGAGTTAAGATGTCGGCTTTTATAGATTTCTTTCGCCTGGCCTGGGAAATAGGACCTCGTTTGCTTGATGGTACGGCAGTTACTCTGGAATTGACTGCTATCTGTATTACTTCAGGTTTTATCATTGGGCTTGCCGTTTCGCTCGGCCGGGTCTACGGCAACAAGTTCGTGTACGGAGTTACTACGACCTTCGTGGAAATGGTCAGGGGTACTCCCCTGCTCGTCCAGTTATTTATAATTTATTATGGTTTACCTGACGTGGGGATCTTGCTGAATCCCCTTCTCGCTGCTGGCATCGCACTGGGGATAAACACATCAGCGTATCAGGCAGAATACTTTCGAGGAGCAATCCAGTCCGTAAGTACCGGTCAAATGACCGCAGCAAGGTCCATAGGAATGAGCCGTTTTGGGGCGATAAAAAGTATCATTCTGCCCCAGGCCCTGCGGCTGGCGATTCCATCCTGGTCGAATGAATTGATTTACATGTTAAAGTATACCTCACTTGCTTTTACGGTCGGTGCTCCCGAATTGATGGCGAAGGCAAAGATCATCGCCGCGCGGAATTTCCGCTACCTCGAAGTATTCATCATCGTTGCTTTCATATACATAATAATAGTTACGGGTTTTACGAAGGTTCTGGATTACGTCGAAGAAAGGGTGAAGATTCCCGGCCTGGAAAGCGGAAAGTAACTCCGGCAGCCGGGCTAGCCTCGGTTGAGTTAAAACCCCACCTAAATAAGACCATTTTTTTAGAATTTTGCTTGCTAGATTGAGTGGTTTGCTTTAACTTTTATTTGTCTGACATATGATAATTGTACGTTTGGGGTTATGGAGGTTCGTAATGAGCTTCACCTTCAAAAAACTGGAAAGGAGCCAGAAGCCACTTCAGGTAGCCAACCAGCTAGTTGAGGCCATCAAAGAAGGGGATTTTGAACAGGGTGATAAGTTACCGACGGAGCAGGAAATTGCGGAAAGAACCGGAGTAAGTCGGGCTTCCGTCAGGGAGGCCCTATCGGCACTGCGGCTCGGAGGGTTGATCCGAACGGAAGTCGGTAAGGGTACATTTGTCGAGCACGTGCCGAAAGTGGACGATCTCAGGGACAGGATACTAAACATTCTGGTTGATAACCCGAAGCCGCTTGAACTCCAGGAGGCCAGGTCGGCATTTGAAGTTGGCGTCGTGGAAATTGCAACGCGTAAATTCTCCGGGGAAGACGATCGGAAAATGGCCCAGGTACTGGATAAAATGAAGTCCTCCGCCGAGAGGGACGAATACGAGCGTTTTTTGGATCTTCATAAACAGTTTCACCTTGGCATCGCTCGTGCGGCTCGAAATAAGGTCATCGAGGATACCATGAAGCACTTTCGGGAAATAATGAACGATAGGATGTGGCGCGAGCTGGAAAAGTCTCATTACCTCCCGGATAAGAGGAATTACCTCCTGGAATCACACCGAATACACCGTGGGGTCTACTCCGCAATGGTCGATAAGGACCCGGAGCTTGCAAGAAAACGGCTTAAAACCCACTTTGATAAGTACGCCTGACTGTGTTTAAGCTTTCATGAGCTCTACACTGATGGCGCCAAGCAAGACACAAAATCTAAATAAAGGGGAGAAGCATTAATGTTAACCGAAGAAGAAAAACGCAAACTGTACCATAAAGCCTTACATGTCCTGAAGCAGGTCGGCGTGGAGATCAGGAACGAGGAAGCTCTTGCTCTTCTCGATGGAGCAGGGGCCGATATAACCGGCCAGAGAGTTTATCTGGAGCAACACCACGTGGAAGATGCCCTGGCCTCCGCACCGGAATACGTTCCCGTTTACGACCGGGACGGAAACCTCGCACTAGAGCTGGGGGGAGACGAGAACTACTTTGGTCCTGGCTCGGATAATCCAAATACGATAGATCTCGCTACGGGGGAACGAAGAAAGAGCACGCTGGATGACGTGAAGAACTTTAGCACCCTCGTCGACGGGCTTCCGAACATGGACTTCCTGATGAGTATGGCCCTGCCTTCCGACGTCCCGAATAGAATTGCCGATCTCTATCAGTTCCGGACCATGACGGTAAACAATTCTAAGCCGTTTGTCTTTACCTCGGCGGACAACAGAAATACTGAGCAGTTGATAGAAATGGCCATCGCGATCACGGGGGGAAGAAAGGAGTTAAAGAAGAAACCTTTTTTTATTCAGTATACTGAACCGACCAGTCCGCTGGTTGGCACTGATGACGCGCTGGGTCGGCTGCTTTTGTCCGCGGAATACGAGGTTCCGGTAACATATACGTCGGGAACGCTTCCCGGTGCTTCCAGTCCGGCGACGCCCGCCGGTACCGTGATAATGTCCCTGGCGGAGGAACTCAGCGGGGTAGTTATTTCTCAGTTAAAAAACCCCGGTGCTCCGGTAATAATCGGTGGAGCAGCTTCACCAATGGACATGAAATCCGCCGGTGCGTCCTACGGCCTTCCGGCAGCCCTCATAATAGACAGAGCTTTAAGTCAGGTGAGCAAGTACCTGGATATGCCGGTTTTCAGTGAAGCCGGCTTCAGCGATTCAAAGGCCATTGACGGCCAGCAGGCAATGGAAGCGTCGCTCTCAATATCAGAAATGGTCAGAAGTCAGGCCGATTTGATTCACGACGTCGGTTACCTCGAAGCCGGTCAGACCGGTTCGCTTGAGTCAGTCGTTATCGGTAACGAGATCGTTGGTTACTTGCGCAGGCTTCAGCGGGGGATAAACCTCGATGAAAAGCATATGGCGATGGACGCTATAGAGAGAGTCGGGCCCGACGGTGGTTACCTCACCGATCAATCTACTCTGGACACTTTTAAGGACCTCTATCAGCCCTCTTTGCTGGACCGAAAAGGTTACGATAGCTGGAAGGAGGCCGGAGCAAAAGATCTCCGGGAACGGGCCAGGGAACGGGCTAGGGAGGTCATCGAAAGTCACGAACCGGAACCGCTTCCCGAGGACTCCATTGAAACCATGGATGAAATAATCGCGGAAGCCGAGGAAGGTATTTCTTGATTGGAGTTGTTTTCCAAAATTAACGGTAGACCTACAGGGATCTTATGCTAATTTATTCAAGCAAGAGATTGTTGCAGGCAGTAGTAAGTATCTTTATTGCTTCCTTGCTCATCTTCCTGGTTGCGGAAGGACTGCCGGGGGACGTGGCTCAGATGGTGCTTGGGCAGTACGCCACTGAGGAGTCGCTGGAGGCGTTACGCCAGGAACTTGGTTTGAACAGGCCGCTGCACGTAAGGTACTTGGACTGGTTGAATGGAGTCCTGCATGGGAACTTTGGAACATCGCTCAGCCGGTCCGGGATTAGAGTGGGGCCGCTTCTGGTACAGCGGGCCAGGAACTCTCTGGTGCTTGCCTTTGGGGCGCTGTTGTTCGTCGTGCCGGTGTCGTTATTGCTCGGCGTTACCGCCGGGTTAAATAGGGATAGCTGGCTGGATAGGTTGATATCCGTAACCACTCTGGGGCTGATTTCGTTTCCGTCCTTCATTACCGGGTTAATACTGATTCTGATATTTTCCGTTTACCTCGGCTGGCTTCCTGCCTCCGGGGCAATCGACTGGAGCAACGGGATCTTCAGTCAGCTGAATAAGCTGATTCTTCCCATACTGGCACTTTCCGGAGTTATGACGGGCTACATTGTCCGCCATACTCGGGCCAGCGTGGTCAAGGTCATGAAATCCGACTATACCAGGTCGGCAATACTCAAAGGTATGAATTCAAAAAGGGTCATTGTGAACCACGTATTACGTAACGCGTTGCTCCCGACAATAACGGTAATAGCGATCAATCTGGGTTGGTTGCTTGGTGGGGCCGTCGTCGTTGAAGCGACCTTTAGTTACCCCGGCGTCGCCCGTTTAATCCTTACTGCAATAAAACAGAGGGATATTCCCATCATGGAAGCCGGTTTGCTCTTCGTAGTTGCTGCTTACATTTTCGTTAACCTGTTTACTGATCTACTATACAGCTTCATTAATCCCAAGTTAAGGTACGGGGAGGGGGAATAATGGCGGAAGCTCTGGAAAATCTCTCCGAGCAATTATGGTCCCGGTTATCCTTCCTCAAGGAGTTTGTCCTTCGGTTGAGAAAAAAACCTCTGGCCTTTACCGGACTGCTGGTACTAATTTTCTGGATATTCGTTTCGATTCTCAGCCCTGTTCTGGTACCTTATGGTCCGACGGAGTTCTCGACGGATAAATTCACCTCTCCCGGTCTGGACCACTGGTTCGGAACGGACCGCTGGGGGCGCGATATATTTAGTCGCGTAATTGCCGGTAGTAGAACTGCGTTCATCCTTGCCCTGTCCGCTACGGGCCTCGGCCTGTTTGGTGGGACCCTGATCGGCCTTACAGCCGCGTATTACGAGGGGCCAATTGGAGAACTGCTCGGGCGTGCTATGGATATACTGATGGCATTTCCCGCTCTGCTCATTGCCATGTTCATCCTCGGGGTACTCGGTCCGGGGACGTTTAACGTCATTCTGGTTATCGGCCTCGCCCATACGCCAAGGATAGGGCGGGTGGCGAGAAGTGCCGCCCTCGAGGTCAAGGCACAGGAGTTCGTTGAAGCGGCCAAAGTGCGCGGAGAGTCAAACTTTTACATAATGTTCTCCGATATTCTGCCCAATATTCTGGACACCCTTGGTGTCGAAGGTGCAATTAGGTTTGCCTATTCGATATTTCTCAGCGCCTCGCTCGGATTTCTCGGGCTCGGCGTTCAGCCGCCGACCCCGGACTGGGGATTGATGATATCCGAAGCCAGGAACCACCTACAGACGGCCCCGTGGATGGTCATTTTCCCCGCACTAGCTATTGCTTCTCTGGTTCTGGCAGCTAACTTTCTCGCCGAAGGGATCGAGGCTTATTCTTCGGGTGATATATAATGTCTCCTGAACGAGAAGTCGAGCCGAAGCATGGTTCTACCTCGAACCAGGAATATCTGCTTGAAGTAAAGGACTTAAAAGTAAACTATGAGACACCGGAGGCAACCGTCAGGGCAATCAACGGTGTATCGTTACAGGTCGAACGGGGTAATATTTACGGTATCGTTGGTGAGTCCGGCTGCGGGAAAAGCACGCTGGCTTTCGCGATAATTCAGTACCTCGACGAGAACGGCTATATAGATGGCGGTAAGGTTTCTTATCGAGGTGAGGACCTCGCGGATAAGTCCCGGAGCGAGCTCCAGTCCATATGGGGCAACGAAATCGCGATGGTTTATCAGGACCCGACGGCGTCGCTGAACCCGTCAATGCGCGTCGGCGAGCAGATAGCAGAAGTGTCTCGGGTACACGAAGGCCTAACCTGGAAAGAAGCAAACGAGAAGGCCGTCAACATGCTGGATGAAGTACATATTCAGGACCCGGAATCGACCGCGGACCGTTATTCGCACCAGCTGAGCGGGGGCATGAAACAACGTGTTAGCATAGCAATGAGTCTGATGGCCAATCCGGACCTGTTGATACTGGATGAGCCGACCACGAACTTAGACGTCACCACTGAAGCCAAGATACTGGATATGGTCGAAGAGCTGAAGGATCGATTCAATGCAGCTATGCTTTACATAACGCACGACCTCGGCGTGGTTGCTCGGTCGAGCGACGTCGTTGAAGTGATGTATGCCGGCGAGATAATTGAGCGATCGAGCGTAAAGGAACTCTTTTCCCGCCCGCTCCATCCGTATACCGAGGGTCTGTTAAAGTGCATACCGCACCCCGAGGACGACGAATCCTCGGGTCGGCTCAACCCGATTGGCGGTTCAGTACCCGACCTAACGGATTTACCGGAAGGGTGTAGTTTTGCCAGCCGGTGTCCTTACAGGAAGGAGAAGTGCACTGAGGTCGACCCGGGATTGGAGGTCAGGGGCGAGCTTCACGAGGCAAGCTGTCATTTTGCTCCCCTGAGCGAAGCGGAAGTTACCAGACCGGAGATGCTGAAGACGCTACCGGAGGAAGAGGGTGAGCTGTATCCCTGGGAAAGGAGCGAAGGGGAAGAAGGGAAGACGCTGGAAATCAACGAGGTAAAGAAGTACTTTAGCGAGAGCACGGGCTGGGAGCTTAGCCTTCGGGGCAGCAAGAAGGTCAAAGCAGTAGACGGGGTAAGCCTTGACCTGGAGGGAGGCCAGACACTTGGTGTGGTTGGCGAAAGCGGCTGCGGCAAGACCACGCTTGCCCGAAGCGTCATTGGTCTGGAAGAAATTACCTCCGGCGAAATCAAGTTCAAATCGACCGACATCTCCTCCCCGGTCGAGTCGAGAGATAGGAGCGTCCTCAAAAGGATTCAAATCATCTTCCAGGACCCGCGGTCCACGCTAAATCCGAAGAAAACGATCGGCGCCGCGGTCAGGAGACCGCTGGAGCTTCATGGTGATTTTGCAAAGGAGGAACTGGGAGGGGTGGTGGACTCGCTTCTCGAAGCCGTTGGCCTGGACGTTCAGTTTAAAACGCGCTACCCGAAACAGTTGAGTGGGGGTCAGAAGCAAAGAGTTGCCGTGGCCCGGGCTTTTGCCAGTAACCCTTCTCTGGTTTTGTCGGACGAACCCACATCCAGTCTTGACGTTTCGATCCAGGCCACTATACTGAATTTGCTGATAAACCTGCAAGCCGAGACCGACGTCTCCTACATGTTTATATCCCACGACCTGAGCGTAGTGCGTTATATCAGTGATTACATCGCTGTAATGTACCTTGGCAATGTAGTGGAAGTTGGAACGACCGAGGAGATCTTCTCCCCTCCTTATCATCCGTATACAGAAGCACTACTCTCTGCCATTCCAGTTCCCGATCCCGAGGTCGACCAGAAGCAACTGAGGCTGAAGGGTTCAGTGCCTTCGGCGATAAACCCGCCTTCTGGTTGTGTCTTCCATACGAGATGTCCGAGAAAGGTTGGTAAAGTCTGCGAGGAGGAATCCCCACCACTGGTTGGCAGCGGGGACCACGAAATTTACTGTCATATCCCGCTGGAGGAGCTCCAGGAGGTGGAAGCAGTTCTATAAAGTTAAGTGACCTGGAGGTGAAAATTTCGTACTTTGGCAAAGCAGGTTGAATTCAATTTTCGAGCGAGGAGGTAATATGAGCGACGAAAGAAAGATCTCACGTAGAGATTTCATCAAGAACGCGGCAATTACCGGTGCAGCTGTTTCCCTGTCCGGCCTGTGGTCCTATTCTGGCCAGGGTCAGACTTCCAAAAAGGTAGTAAGGGTAGGGGTTAGACCTCCAACCAGCATAAATCCAGGAGTTCTGGGCGACTCTCCCGGGCAGGTAATGGCGGGAGTATTTGCGGATTACCTTTTCCGGCTGAGAGGGCCAGAGAACGAAAGAACGCCTTCCCTGGTCGAGGACTATAGTTACTCTCAGGACAGGAGCGAGTGGAGTTTCAAGCTCCGTGAGGGCGTAAAGTTTCACCACGGTACCGAACTGACGTCGAAGGACCTGAAGTATACCGTCGAAAGGATAATGAATCCGGATATCGGTTCTCCGGCTAAATCACTCTTCGAAAACGTGGAACGGATAGAAAACGAGGACCGCTATACGACCAAATTCTACCTGAAGAATACCGATCCGGATTTTGACCTCAACTTTTACGATTACAATACGCCGATAGTTGCCCACGACTTCGATTACGAGAAGTACGGTGAGAAAAGACCGAGCGGTACCGGTCCCTTTCGGATTACCAGCTACGAACCCGGCGAAAAAATGGTCATGAAGAAGAACGAGGATTACTTCCTGCCGGAAGTTCCTTACGTGGACGAGCTTCACTTTATTCTTGTTCCCGAGGCCTCGACCAAACGGCTGATGCTTCAGTCCGGCGACGTGGACGTACTAACGAAAGTAACACTTTCGGACTTCAAACGGCTGGAAAAAGAAGAAGATGTCTATGTCGATTACGCCACCGGTGGCTTTCAGGCACCGATAAGTATGAGATCGGACAAACCGCCGTTCGACGACAACAGAGTTCGCCTTGCCATGAAGTACGCTGCCGACAGAAGGTTTATGCTCGATTCGGTACTTTCCGGTTTTGGAGATCTGGGTCACGACCACCCAATTGCTCCGAGCTATAAGTGGCATACCGACCTTGGTACCAGGGAGCAGAATATCGAAAAGGCGAAATCACTGCTGGCGGAAGCCGGTCACGGTGGCGGCCTAAAGATGAAGCTTCACTATCCGACCAATATACCGCCCTGTCCGGCTACGGCCTTGAATATGCAGCAGGTCGTCCGGCCCGCGGGGATCAACCTTCAGCTTGAGGGTTCGACCTCCGACGTATACTTCTCAAAGTACTGGTTAAAGGCAAACATGACGGTGACTCAGTGGGCACATAGGGTAAACGTTCTCGACGTTTTAAACCTTGCTTATAAGACGGGTGCCCCCTGGAACGAAGGTCACTACTCAAACGAGACGCTGGACAAGCACATCGAAAAAGCTTCGACGATGGTCGACCCGGAGGTACGACAGAAACACTTCACGGAGATCCAGAAAATTCTCCGGGAGAAGGGACCGTCCGTCATACCATTCCACCAGGCTTCTTACGGTGCAGCCAGGAAGTCAGTCAAGGATTTCTGGGAGGTAAGGAACGGTTCGCACGAGCTAAGATTTGTAAAGCTGGAAGGCTAGCTTAGTCCAAAAAAGGGGCGGTCAGCGCCGCCCCTTTTTATATTTCCGTACTGATAGTTAAATAATCCGGAACCCTGAACTGGAGGTTGCGCGTTGAAAGACTTTGGTAAGATAGTTGAAGTGAACCTCGGAGAATCGAAAGTTAAAGAAAGGCACCCCGAGGAAAAAATAATCCGAGAGTATCTTGGGGGTAGGGGACTTGACGTTCGCTTTTTGCTCGAGGAAAACGGGGAAGAAGTTAGCCCCCTGGAACCGGAAAATTCCCTGGTGGTCTCTCCGGGTCTGCTGACGGGGAGCGAAGTTTATTCTTCGTCTCGGCTTCACCTCGGAGCAACTTCCCCTCTTACCGGCTTCCTCGGTAGCTCGAACGTGGGTGGTGACCTCGGTGCGAGGATCAGACAGCACGGTATCATACTACTGACCGTTCGCGGGAGGTCCGAAAACCCTGTATTTATCTGGATCGACGAAACAGGTGTGGAGATAAAAAATGCGGAAAGAATCTGGGGGAAGAAAACCGGGGAAGCAAGGGATTTGATCCGGGAGCAGGTTGATGAGTCCGCGGAGGTCGGTGCAATTGGGCCGGCCGGAGAAAACCTTGCCTCGATGGCCTGTCTTATGTTTGACGACGGGCACGCGGCCGGGCGAACCGGAATAGGAGCTGTGATGGGTTCAAAGAACCTGAAAGCACTGGCTGCGGGGCCTGGATTATCCACCGTGGGGCAGGACGTTTTGGGCACGGAAATCATGGGAGATTATCTGGAAAAGATCCGTTCGGCTCCCGATTACGAGGAATGGTCTCGTTACGACAATTCAACCTCGGTGAAGTGGGTTGACGATCTCGGTGCGGGTGCGGTGAAAAACTACAGGGAGCCCCAGGTCGAAGGTGTAGAGGAGGCTGACGGAAGAAGCTTTAAGGACCTGCCGAGGCATACCTCAAGTTGCTACAGGTGCCCGGTTCACTGCAAGGCAGAGCTGGAAGTGACTCGGGGGCCTCACGAGGAGGAAACGGCCGAGCGTCCGTGTTTTGAGCCCCTGGTCGCTCTCGGGCCAAAGTGTGGTAACCTGGACGCCATGGAATCAATTCACCTGCATAACCGATGTAACGAGCTCGGTCTCGATTCGGTCGAGGCCGGGAGTCTTATTGCTTTTGCGATGGATCTTTATGATCGGGGGATACTGACGGACGCAGATACCGGGGGGCTGGAGCTTGACTGGGGCAATCCGGATGCGATGAACGAACTTTTGGAGAATATAGCCCACAAGGATGGCTGGCTTGGACGGACTTTGAGCCAGGGTTTGAAAAGTGCTGCCGATGAGATAGGGGGCGAGGCCAGGGATTACGCTTTCCACGTTAAGGGTCTGGCGATGACGGCCATGGACCCGCGGGGTTTTAAGGGATCCGCGCTCGGCTACGCTGTAGGGAGCAGGGGTGGGGATTTCACCGGAATATACGCCAGGCCGGAATATAGTTTCTCACCCGATGAGGCAGAAGAGGAATTTGGTAGCGCAAAAGCGGCCAATCGGTTAGTCGAGGCGGGGAAAGCGGAGTTAGTCAGGAAATCGGCCGTGGCGAGTGCAATTGCTGACTCGCTCGGAATCTGCAAGGTTCCTCTGCTTTCTCTGGTTGAAGACTACGGTCTGGACCTTACCGCCGAGCTCACGTCGGCTGTCGTGGGTGAAGAGATCAGCTCGGATGAGCTATTTCTCGCCGGGGAAAGGATTTTGAATGCCGAGAGGTTGTTTAATATACGCCGGGGGCTTACCCCAGAGGATGACCGCCTGCCGAAGAAGTTTACTGCGGAGGAGCTGGAGTCCGGACCTGCGGAGGGTTCCGTCGTTGACCTTAAGAAGATGCGGGCAGAGTTCTATTCCAGGATGGGCTGGAATTCTCGTGGTGAACCGAGTCGTTCCAAGCTCGAAGAGCTCGACCTGAGGGGGTTCGTTGATTGATGATGGTTTTTTCGACCGTATTGGTTGAGGGAGAGAAATAGAAAGATCTAACAGGTGATTCGCTTATGGCTGTAATGCTTGATGGAAACTTGACGATTGATGACGTGGTTACCGTGGCGAAGGACGGAGCCCGGGTCGAACTCGGAGGGGAAGTGAGGTCACGGGTTGCTGAAAACAGGAAGTTTCTGGAAAGGACGATCGAAGATGGTGATCGGCCGATATACGGGGTGACGACTGGCTTCGGTGATCTCGTCTGTGAGGAAATTCCGGAGGAAAAGCGCCGGCAATTACAGGTTAACCTCCTGCGAAGCCATTCCGCCGGCGTGGGGGAGCCGTTATCGCCGGAGACCGTCAGGGGGATTATTGCCCTCAGGGCCAATTCGCTCGGAAGAGGCTATTCGGGAATCAGGGTTAAGCTGCTGGAAAGCTTGATGGATCTACTGAACGAGGGCGTAGTTCCGCACGTACCGAAGAAGGGTTCGCTGGGTGCAAGTGGAGACCTGATTCCGCTTGCACATGCCGGTTCGGTCCTGATAGGTGAAGGTAAAGCCTACTACGAGGGCGAACTCCTGCCCGGTTCGGACGCACTGGAGGCGGCGGGAATGGAACCCGTCGAACTCAGGGAAAAAGAGGGGCTAGCACTGATCAATGGTACCCAGGCAATGACGGCAGTTACCGCAATTGCAACCGCGGAGGCGAGGAGGTTACTGCGGGTTGCTGATATTACGGCCGGTATGACCGCGTACATGGTCGGGGGTAATTTTTCTCAATACGATTCCAGGATATACGAGCTAAGGCCCTACGAAGGCCAGGACAACGTGGCGGGTAACATGAGAAGATTGCTGGAGTACGAACCGGACGAGTACCAGCCCAAAAACGTCCAGGATCCTTATTCAATCAGGTGCGTGCCACAGATTCATGGAGGGGCACGTTCCGCGCTGAAGCGCACGATAGAATCCCTGGAAACCGAGATCAATTCGGTTACGGATAATCCGCTGTTGTTTGAAAACGATACTCCGGTAATTTCCGGCGGAAATTTTCATGGCGAGCCAGTTGCCCTCGTCGCGGATTACCTCGGGATGGCACTGACGGAGCTCGGTAACGTGTCGGAAAGGAGGGTAAACAGGTTGCTCCATCCCGATCTGAACGGTGATCTGCCACCGTTCCTTGCCGAGGATCCGGGTACCAACTCCGGCTTCATGCTGGCTCAGTACACCAGCGCCGCCCTGACCTCGGAGAACAAGAACCTGTCGAACCCGGCCTCCGTAGATACCGTCCCTGTATCCGGGGACCAGGAGGATCACGTGTCGATGGGTATGCACTCGGCAGAACAGCTCCAGGAAATAGTTGGAAACGTTAGAAACATACTCGCGGTAGAATTGATAGCCGCGGTCCAGGCTCAGGAAAGCAGGGAATGCGAACTACCGGATCCATTAAGCGAGGTTTATCAGTCTGTACGGAAGGAAGTTCCCCCGGTTCAAGAGGACAGGGAGTTATCCACTCTGATTGAGAAAGTAGCGGATCTGCTCGGGAAGGGGGATTTACTGGGAGACCTTCCGGATAGGTACGGAATAGAGTGATTTTTTTTGGATTAAATTGATTTATCGACGAAGTTTCGGAGGTATTAAGTTTTGAAATATATCTGGTCGAAAAATCATGGTCAAAAAAACAGCGGCTCGAACCCAAGGAGGTGTAACGATGGACTCAGTTAATTTAGATGTTTCCGAAGCGATGAGAATCAAGCTTCCGGCAGAACTGCCGGAAAAGACGGAATTCAGGGAAGGTATCCGGCGTGCACCAAAGCGAGAA
>Ga0207414_1000042_pt1 | contig 58852 bp, 43 predicted proteins | sample PonA231FremontCA_2_FD_187269 | JGI IMG/M metagenome (GOLD analysis project Ga0207414, IMG submission 187269) | Marine sediment microbial community from Fremont, CA, USA - Pond A23 Sediment 1 (SPAdes) | ecosystem: Environmental > Aquatic > Marine > Unclassified | place: USA: Fremont, California...
TGCGAGCCGGTCCTCTGCGACCTCCAATTCCTGTTCTACCTCCTGGAACCGTCCCTCCACAAATTGGAGGCGCTCTCGGACTTTCTCCGTCCGGATCTCGCGGACCCGCGTCGTGAAGTGATCGAGGAAGCTCTCCGCGAGGGACGACGCCAGCTGCGGCCCACCCGCCGTCACTGAGATCGTCATGAGTCCCGTCTCTTCATCCACCGACGCTGAGATCTTGTCGGCAATCGCCTTCAGGGCCTCGTCCTCCTCCTCGCTCGGAATCACCGGTTCCCCGGTGCCCGTCGTCCCGGCTGGCACTGGTGTGCTTGAAATCGCGTTACCGAGCATCCCCTTCAACGTCCACGGTAGGAAGAGCGTGTAGTCCAGAACCGTGCTTAGCGGCCCCGGCGGCCGATTCACGTAGTCGACGTACGTCATCGGCCGCTCGGCGTTCGGGAACCGAAATGTATCCCGCACCACCGCCAGCCGCACCTCCCGGCTCTGGAGCACGTCGGGATAGGCCGCGGGCGTCAGGCCGCTCGCGCTTCCGCCCAGGTTAATCCCAAAACCGGAGAGCGCACCCGGAGAGATGCCTCCCGGCAGACTTCCTCCACCTTCCGACTGCGCCTCCCGCACCACCCGCGCCTCGGAGGTAAACTCCTCCGGGGCCAGCAGTGCGTACGTGACGCCCAGCAGCGTAAAGACCAGCACCGTCCGCACGATGAGCGTCTTATTGCGGGCCAGGACGAGCAGGATGTCCAGCAGCGATACCTCGTCCTCGCGCACGTCCGCGGCGCGGCTCGATGACGGCGACTCCGAAGAGGGACGGCCGTCATCCGCGGCGGGCGATGTTGGAGCGTCGCTGCTCATGGATACTACCGGTCGTTCCAGAAGACCGACTCAAGAGAGGCTCGGCGCTAGTCGAAGACCCGCGTCACGAGCACGAGGACGGTGAGGGCGCTCGACAAGATGCTGGTGATCTCGGTCGCAATCTGCCCCACATCCGGCCCGTCGTCTCTCCGGGAAGAGGGCTCGCGGGCGACCCGGATCACGGCCCCGTCGTCCACCTCCGGTGTGCGCCGAAACCAGCCGGTGTCCACGCGGAAGGTGGCGCCGGAGGCCTGGGTTAGATAGATGGCCTGTGTGCTATCGCGCGTGCCCCCGGCGCGGTCGAGATAGTAGTCGACGCGGCGACCGGACTCGTGCTTGATCAGGCCCTCGTTGGCCACGTTGCCGCGCACGGCCACGGTGTTGGGCTGGCTCGGAATGATCACCTCGTCGCCGGGCTGCAGAATAACGTCCTCCTCCGGGTCTCCGTTCACCGCCCGGTTCATCTCCACGATGACCTGCTCGGCCCTGCGCTGGGCCCGAAAGCCCTCTTCGGACTCGGTCTGGTCGCGGAGCAGCCGCCCGCCCTTCAGGTAGCCGGTGGGCAGCACCCCGCCCGCCCGATCGATGACGCTCGACAGCCGCTCGTTATCGCGCAGAAGCGTGTACTCGCCCGGGTACTCCACCTCGCCCTGCACCGCCACGGTCTTCTGCGGCTGGAACGCGGGGTCCTGGCGGACAAAGATCCGATCGCGGTGCTGGAGCTCAAAGTCCGCGGCGGCCTGCAATGCGCGGGCCGTGTCCTGCACGGAGAAGTCCACCCCCTTCGGGTCCACGTCCCGGTCCATTAGGGGAACTTCAAGGGTGCGGGCTCGCGGCCCGTCCGGCCCTCGAGTTTCCACCATGCGCGTCACCGTCACCTCTTGTAGGGTAGCGCCCTCGGCGAAGCCATTGGCCTGCAGAAGAAGGTCCTTGAGCGTCATGTTGTCGCGGTACGCGTAGCGGCCGGTGTCCTGCACCGCCCCACTGATGCGCACGAACCGTTCCTCAAGCCGCTTCACCGTCGCCGGGTAGATGCGGAGTTCGTCGCCGGGCCGGAGTGTGCGGGTCGCCATGCCCTCCCCGTCGAGCGCGTCGCCGAGGTGGAAGGGGATCACCCGCTCCTCGTCCCCGTCGTCCGAGACCCGGAACAGATCGGCGCGCCCCAGAAAGACGTCCTTGAGGTACTCTTCGTCGGTGAGCCCACCGGCCTGTCGGAGCAGGCTCCGGATCGTCATCCCTTCGCGGAAGCGATACGTTCCCGGATCTCGCACCTGGCCGGTAACCTCCACGGTGCGCCGGGCCTGCATCTTCTGGAGGGAGGCCACGTGCAGGCTGTCGCCCGGCCGGAGGACGACGTTGGCCTGGGGCTGGTCCTCCATCACGTCGTTCAGGTTGAGCGACCGGCTCGTTTCGTTGAGCGAGTCGTCGATGCGCACGAGGTCGGCCTGCTGGCGGTAGGCCGCGCCCGTCAGGCCGTCGGCCTGCTCAATGAGGTCCTTCACGGTGCGCACCCCACCGCCAATCTCATACTGTCCCGGCTGGTAGACCGCCCCGGTCACCTCCGCAGCCTCGATTCGGGCCCGGACGGCCGGATCGTTTGCCTCAGTGAGGGACAGGATCTTGACGTGGTCGCCGTCGGCGAGGGGAATCCGGGCCGTATCGGACCGGGCCGCCTGGAGGTTCGCGTCCCGCACCTCCCGGGCCACGGACGGGTCCTCCCGCTCGCTCGGGGGCACGATGCGCTCAATCTGAAACCGCTTGGTATAGGCCTTCGGCTTGAGCCCGCCCGCGTACTCGATGAGGTCGCCCACGGTCTCCTCCGCCGTCATCTCGTAGTAGGCTGGGCGCTTCACCGGCCCGGTGATGGCGACGGTTTCGCCCCGCGGCGGCACAAAGATGTAGTCGTTGCTCTGGAGCTGCACCGGATCGGGGCTGTAGCCCTGCAGGAGGTAGTCGTACAGATCCACGGTTTCGACGACCTCCCCGTCCCGAATCACCTTGATGTTGCGGAGGCTTCCGCGCTTCAGCGGCCCGCCGACGCTGTACAGGGCGTTGAAGACCGACGAGTAGCTGCTGATGACATACCCGCCCGGCTGGGCCACCTCGCCAAGCACGAACACCTGCGTGGGCCGCACACGGGTGAGCGTGAGGTCCATGAACACCGTGGGCGGATCGCTGGTGAGGCCCGAGTAGCTGCGGGACAGCCACTGCTTCATCTCCGTGCGCAGTTCGCTGAGCGTCTTGCCCGACACCGTAAACTGCCCCACGTTGGGGACCGTCACGCGCCCGCCCTGGTCCACCGGCAGTTCGTACGTAAATTCGGCCCCGCCCCACACGGTGAGTCGCAATTCGTCCTCCGGCCCCACGACGTAGCTGCCATCGGCGGGCCCGGTGGGCTGGGGCGTGAAGGCCTCCGGAATGGTGTCGAACGTATCGTAGCCGAAGTACTGCAGGGTGTCGCGCATGGCGCGGGCTGTGTCGCGCTTCGGCAGTTCGCCCCGTGGAAAGATCTGGAGACGACGGCCCGTGGCCAGCGTTACGGTCGTGTCGCGCGTAGAGGCCCGCACGAAGAGAGACCACGTGCCGCTGCTCGTGTCGCGCGGGATGGTGGTGGTGCCCCGCCACGTCCCGTTGATGACGGAGCCGCGGACGCGCTGGACGCGCTGGAGGGCCACCGAGTCGCCCCCGGCGGTGAGGAAGCCCGGTCGCACGCGCCGGATCTGGTTTTGGCTACGGAGCGGCACGCTCACCTCTACGTCCACGGGCAGCTGGCCGACGGAGATGCTGTCGGGGGCAATCTCGGGGGTTCCGGCCAGTACCGGAAAGGGCGGGTTGCGCGGCGTGCGGGTGCGCGCCGAGTCCGCCCCGGTGGTGTCTCGCTGGCTCCGCACGGCCTGGAGGAGGGCCTGAATGCGCGCCTCGGAGATGCCCAACTGCCGGGCGCGGCGGGCCGCCTGCTGGGGATTGGAGGGGTCAACGCCAAGCTGACGTAGCCGCTGACGCGCCTCGTCGACCGTGAGGCCTCGTTGGTCAAGCTCACGCTGCACCTCGTCGGGCAAGTCCTCCCGCTGCTGCGCCCGGCTATCGAGGGACACTGCGGCGAGGGCCACGAGGAGGAGACAGAGAAGCGGAATGATGCGGCGCATCATGACACAAACCCGCGGTCGGCTGGCAGGATGAAAAGACGGTCCCGGACGCCCACGAGCACTACGTACGGTGGGAACCCAGCACAAACGAGGCGTACAGACCGAATGTATTTGGTAAGCGGCGTGGGGTACAAAGGCGAATGCAGCGCCTCGAAGTCCGATAACTTTTCTGAATATTCGCCTCCCCGTCTACCCGGACGTTCCGGCGTCTGCGGCGGACTGGGCGACGTGCTCACGGAAGCGGGCGAGCTGGGCCGTCCACGAGGGCAGGGCAAGGTCGAAAGCGGCACGGGCCCGGCTCGAATCGAGCGCGGTGTAGGCGGGCCGCGGCGCCGCGGTGTCGTACTCGTCTGACGACACCGGCTCGACCGTAACGTCGGCACGGTCGAACTGGGCAAAAATGGCCTTCGCAAAGCCGTACCAGCTGGTCTGTCCGGTTCCTGCAAGGTGGTAGAGCCCCCGCAAGGACGAGGGATCGGACGCCGTGAGGAGGCGAGTACTGATCGTGGCCGTGGCCTCGGCGAGCCAGCCCGCCCAGGTGGGCACGCCCATTTGGTCGTCCACCACCGTGAGGGTGTCGTGCTCGTCGGCCAGCCCGAGCATGGTGCGCACGAAGTTGGACCGTCGGTCGCTGTAGACCCAACTCGTGCGGAGGACGAGAACGCGTCCTCCCACCGCCCGGAGAGCCTGCTCGCCCTCCCACTTCGTCCGTCCGTACACGTTGATCGGATTGGGGGCGTCGTCCTCCGTATACGGCGTGCGCTTCTCCCCGTCAAACACGTAGTCGGTGGAGTAGTGCACAAGCCAGGCCTCTGCGTCCCGGGCGGCCTCCGCCAGTACGTGGGGCGCTTCGGTGTTGAGCGCGGCGGCGCGCTCCGGCTCGCTCTCGGCCCCATCCACGTCGGTATAGGCGGCGGCATTTACGATCAGGTCGGGCGCCGCCTGGCGCACGGCCCGACGGAGGGTGTCCGGCGCCCCAAGGTCGACCTCCGCCCGGCCCGGCGCCTGCACCGTGCCGAGGGGCGCGAGGGTCCGTGCCAGCTCGTGCCCCACCTGTCCAGTGGCGCCGAGGAGCAAAATGGTGGCGGTCGCGTCGGACATCGCGGGGAGAGGGCGGCCTTACCGAACGTCGTCGAACTGAAGCACCTCCGGGCCCATCTCCGCCAGGCAGGGGGCCTCCGCGTCTTTCTCTGAGAGGACAGGGTCCGACACCGGCCAGTCAATGCCGAGTTGGGGGTCGTCCCACCGCACGGTCTGGTCAGCTTCTGGGTGGTAGAAGTCGGTACACTTGTAGTGAAAGAGGGCCTCGCCGCTCGTTACCACGAACCCGTGAGCGTAGCCCTCCGGAACGTACAGTTGACGGGCGTTGTCGGCCGACAGGGTGGTCCCGTGCCACGCCCCAAACGTGTCCGAGTCGGCCCGCACGTCTACAACCACGTCGTAGACCGCCCCCCGAAGCACCGAGATGAGCTTGCCCTGCGGGCGGGGGTTCTGGAAGTGGAGGCCGCGGAGCACGTCCTCCCGGGAGCGGGAGAGGTTGTCCTGGACGAAGGTGACGCTGAGGCCGTGCCCCCCGTACTCGCGGGCGTTCCAGACCTCCATGAAGGCCCCACGGTCGTCCGCGTAGACATCGGGCTCGAAGAGGCGAACGCCGGGCAGGTCGGTGTCGAATACATCCATCGGGTGGGGGAAGGCAGACTGTCAAACAAAACTGCTATACGGAGGCCGGAGTGGCGTCGCTCTGCACACGCTCGACCAAGTCCAGCAGATACTGGCCGTACGCGTTGTTGTCCATCGACCGGCCGATACGCGCCACGTCCTCGGCCCCGATCCATCCGTTGCGCCAGGCGATCTCCTCGGGACAACTGATTTTGAGGCCCTGCCGCTCCTCAATCGTCTGCACGAAGTTGGCCGCCTGGAGCAGGGAGTCGTGCGTGCCCATATCGAGCCACGCCATGCCGCGCCCCAGCGTCTCCACCTGAAGGTTGCCCCGCCGGAGGTACCGGCGGTTTACGTCGGTAATTTCCAACTCGCCCCGATCGGAGGGCTCCAGGCCCTGGGCCACGTCCACGACGTCCGAGTCGTAAAAATAGAGGCCCGTAACGGCGTAATTGGAGGCCGGCTCGTCGGGCTTTTCCTCGATGGAGAGGGCCTGCCCCTCGTCGTCGAAGTCCACCACGCCGTAGCGCTCCGGGTCGTTTACATAGTAGGCAAACACGGTGCCGCCCTCCAGCTGTCCGGCCGCCCGGCGGAGCTTCTCGGGCAGCCCCTCGCCGTAGAATACATTATCGCCGAGGATGAGGGCCACGTCGTCACCGTCGATGAAGTCGGCCCCGATGGGGAAGGCCTGCGCGATGCCTTTGGGCTCGGGCTGCTCGGCGTACTGCAGGTTGATGCCCCATTGGTGCCCGTCGCCCAGCAGGTCCTCGAAGCGGGGCAGATCCTTGGGCGTCGAGATGACGAGCACGTCGCGGATGCCCGCCCGCATGAGGGTGGCGAGCGGGTAGTATATCATCGGCTTGTCGTACACCGGAAGCAATTGTTTGCTCACTGCCCGGGTGGCCGGGGCCAGGCGAGTGCCCGCCCCACCCGCCAGCACGATGCCTTTCCGCGTACGGGATGCTTTGTCACTCATGTGCGTGAACCGGTTTGTCGTGATCGATCCCTTCGTCGTGTGTGCCGGAGGCCCTTGCCTCCCCAAATGCTCAGTGCTGGACCGCCCGCACCCAGTCGCGGTGCGACACGTACCAGTCGATCGTCTGTCGCAGCCCCTCTTCAAAGTCGACCTGCGGGGCCCAGTCGAGTTCCGTCGCAATCTTGCGCGCGTCGATGGCGTAGCGCCAGTCGTGGCCCGGCCGGTCCTCGACGAACGTGATGAGGTCGTGGTGACTGCCGTCGAGGGCATCGGGGCGCATCTCGTCCAGAATGTCGCAAATCTGCCGGACGACCGCAATGTTCTGCTTTTCGCAGTCGCCACCTACGTTGTAGGTTTCGCCCACCGTGCCCGCCCGCAGAACGCGCACCAGGGCCCGGACGTGATCCTCCACGAACAGCCAGTCGCGCACGTTCTCACCAGTGCCGTAGACGGGCAGGGGCTCGCCGTCCAGGGCATTCAGGATGACGACCGGAATGAGCTTCTCGGGGTGCTGGTACGGGCCGTAGTTGTTCGAGCAGTTGGTGATGAGCACCGGGAGCCCGTACGTGCGGTGCCAGGCCCGCACCAGGTGGTCGGCCCCGGCCTTGCTGGCCGAATAGGGCGAGCTGGGGTCGTAGGGGGTTTCCTCGGTAAACTTTCCGGTCTCGCCGAGTTCGCCGTATACCTCGTCGGTGGAGACGTGGAGGAAGCGGAAGTCGCTTTTTTCGTCGCCGGAGAGCCCCTCCCAGTGGGTGCGCGCCGCTTCTAGAAGCACCTGTGTGCCCACCACGTTCGTCTGCACGAAGGCCGCCGGCCCGTCGATGGAGCGGTCCACGTGCGACTCGGCCGCGAGGTGGAGCACGCCGCTGGGCTCGTACGTCTCGAAGAGCCGGTGCATGGCCGGGGCGTCGGTGATGTCCTCCCGCTCGAAGTGGTGGCGGGGGCTGTCCATCACCGGCGCGAGGTTCTCGCGGTGGCCGGCGTAGGTGAGCATGTCGACCGTGACGACGGTGGCCTCGGTCTCCTGAATGAGGTGGCGTACCACCGCCGAGCCGATGAATCCGGCGCCGCCGGTAACGAGAAGAGTCGGGGCCATATTGAGAGCGTGAACGGTGTGTCGATGAGCCTTGCGAGCTTTCGCGGGCCTACAGCCACAGCAACGTAATGATCGTGACCGATGTTGTCATCACCAGGAGCGTTACCGGCCAGCCCACGCGTGCGTAATCGCTGAATCGGTAGCCGCCCGGCGACATCACCATGAGGTTGGTCTGGTAGCCAATGGGCGTCAGGAAGCTCGCCGAGGCGGCCACGGCCACGATGAGCCCGAAGGCGATGGGCGGGGCCCCGAGGCTCGACGCCGCAGCCATCGAGATGGGCAGCATGAGCACGGCGGCGGCGTTGTTCGTGATGATCTCGGTGAGGAGATTGGTCATCAGGTAGAGGGCCACCAGCACCGCCACGGGGCCAAGGGGCTCGGTGATGGACAGCACGCTCCGGGCCACGGCCTTGGCGAGGCCGGTCGTCTGGATGGCCTTGCCGATGCCGAGCGCCGCGGCGATGACGACCAGCACCTGCACGTTGAGCGCGCGCTGCGCCTCCGCCGCCCGGATGCACCCCGTCACGATCATGAGGAGCGCGGCGATGAACGCGGCCGTGACGATGGGGGCGAGGCCTGTAGCGGCGGCAAGCACCATGCTCCCCGTCAACGCGAGGGCGAGCGGCGCCCGCCCGGAGCGATCCTTGTCGTCCGCCCCTTCCGGGTCCTCCGCCGTCGCTTCGGGCCGTCGCGCGCGCCCGTCACGCGGTGCCACAAGGTAGAACTCTTCGCGGCTTCCACTGCTCCAGCGCGTCTCGAAATCATCGGGCGCCTCCACGATGAGCAGGTCGCCGGCCTGCAGCTCCGTGGTCCCCACTGGACTCGCAACCGGCTCGTCCTGGCGCTGAATGCCGAGCACCACGCCCTGGTACTGCTCGCGGAAGTTGGCCTCCCCGAGCGTGGTGCCCACCAGATCCGACGACTCAGCGATGACCGCCTCGTAGAGCGGCAGGGTCTCGTAGCGCACCGGATCGTCGTGGGGGCCGTCCGGGTGGGGGAGGGGCCGCTGAAGGCCCGGGCGTTCCAGCAAGCGCTCGCGGGCGGCGAGGCTGCCGTTGAACGCGAGCACGTCGCCCTGCTCCAGGCCCAACTGGGGCCGCGCCTGGAGCACTTGCTCATCGCGCCGGACGTGCGTGAGGTAGGCATCCCCGAGGTCGCGGAGCCCGGCCGCCGCCACGCTCTGCCCCACGATGGGCGCCCGGGCCGCCACCTTCACCTCGAACATGTTTTCGTCCAATTCCCGCTCCACGGCCGGGGCGGAGGTCCCTCGATCGGGCAGAAGCCGGTGTCCGCCCAGCACGAAGTACAGGATAACGACGAGCGCGGCCGGCACCCCGATCCAGGTAACGTCGAACAGGTGCAGTGGCTCGTAGCCTTCCGCCTCCATGAGCCCCGCCACGATGAGGTTCGTAGAGGTGCCGATGAGCGTGGTCATGCCCCCAGTAATCGCCGCGTAGGACAGGGGGATCATGAGCTTCGACGCTGGGACGTCCTGCGCGTCGGCCCATTCCTGCAGGCGCGGCGTGAGCATCGCCACGATGGGGGTGTTGTTGAGGAGGCCCGACAGGAAGGACGTGGGCACCATGAAGCGGGCCAGAAGGGGCCCCAGCCGCGTCGTGTTGGGAAAGAGCACCCGGTCGAGCTTCGACAGGGCATCGGTGTGCTGCACGCCGCCGGCCACGACGTAGAGGGCCCCGACGGTCAGCACAGCCGAGTTGGAAAAGCCGGCGAACGCCTGGCCTGGCGACACCACCCCAGAGACGAGGAGCACCGAGAGGCCGCTCAGTAGCACGAGGTCCGGTCTCCCCCAATCCGCCATGAGCGCCCCCACCAGCCCCGCCACCACGGCGACCGTAATCCAGGCGTCGGGGCCGAGACTGCTAAGCGAAGCCACGAAAGCGACCGTTCTGTGCGATGGGCGCTTCAGTCAATGCCCTAGGGCGGAGGGGGCCGCGGATGTCCCTCAGAGGTGCCGGGGACACACGGCATGGAGCTGTTCACTCTCGCCGAGTCGGTCGTCTTTGAGGCACCGCGGGGCAACACCGCGTAGCAGGCGAAGCGACACGAATCGCACGGCGCGCCGTCGCGAAAAGATGCCCCGTTGCGGCCCTGTGCCGCTCTGTTACACGACGCCGCGTGCTTCGAGCGCCTCCACGATCTGGTCGACGCAGGCCTCCACGTCGTCCGCGTAGGTGTTGACGACCACGTCCGGATCGCTGGGCGCCTCGTAGGGGGCGGACACGCCGGTGAAGTTGGCGATCTCGCCCGCCTCGGCCTTCGCGTAGAGCCCCTTCGTGTCCCGCTCCTTGCAGACCTCCAGCGGGCAGTCCACGTGCACCTCCAGGAAGCGGTCGCGTACATCCTCCGGCAGAAGCTCTCGGGCCTGGTCACGGTCCTCCTGGTAGGGCGAGACGAACGAACAGAGCGTTACGTTGCCCTGCTCGAAGAAGAGGCGCGCCACCTCGCTGACCCGTCGGATGTTTTCCTTTCGATCGGCGGGCGTAAAGCCGAGATCGCCGCTCAGGCCGTGCCGTACATTGTCGCCGTCGAGCATCATCGTCTGCACGTCTTCGTCGAAGAGACGCTCCTCCACGGCCTTCGCGATGGTCGACTTGCCGGCACCGGAGAGGCCCGTGAGCCACACCACCGCCGCCTTGTGGCCATTCTTGTCCTCTCGCTCCTCCCGCGGAATCTGCAGGCCCTCCCACGTCACGTTCGGGGAGGTTTCCTTCTCCGTTTCCATGCCGGGCTCGGTGCGCTGGCCGTAGGGCGTCACGTCCTCGGCCACGCCCCGAATCATGCCCGCGGCCACCGTATCGTTGGTGTCCGGGTCAATCAGGATGAAGCTGCCGGTCGACCGGTTGATCTTGTAGGGGTCCACGAAGAGCGGATCGGCCGTCTCGACTTCGACCCGGCCGATGTCGTTGAGCTCAAAGGTGTCGGCCTCCTCGCGGTGGAAGGTCTCGACGTTGGTCCGGTAGACAATCTTCGAGACGTAAGCCTGGGTGCGGCGGGTGGTGTGCTGCAGCACGTAGGGCCGGTCCTGCCGCATTGCCTCCTCGTTCATCCAGCAGAGGTCCGCGTCGAGTTGCCGGGTGACGTCCGGGGTGTTGCGGCTCCGCACGATCATCGAGCCGCGGCTGACGTCAATCTCGTCGTCGAGCGTCAGGACCACCGATTCGCCCGGGCCCGCCTCGTCGAGGTCCCCGTCGAGGGTCGTGATCGTGTCGATTTGGGAGGTGTGCCCGGTCGGCAGAATGGTGACCTCCTCCCCCGGCCGGATCTTGCCGGACTCAACCCGTCCCGCAAACCCCCGAAAGTCCTGGTGCGGCCGGATCGTCGTCTGCACCGGGAAGCGGAAGTCGACCTGGTTGCGCGTAGCCTCGGCCCGCACGTTCTCCAGCCGGTGGAGCAGGGTCGAGCCCTCGTACCAGGGCATGTTGTCGGAGTGGTGCACCACGTTGTCGCCCTTCAGGGCCGAAATGGGGACGAACGTGATGTCCTTCACGTCCAGGTTCTCGGCGAACTCCTCGTACTGGTCCACGATCTCGCGGAAGCGCTCCTCGCTGTAGCCGACCAAGTCCATCTTGTTGACCGCCACGATGACGTGCGGAATCTGAAGCAGCGAGGTGATAAATCCGTGCCGCCGCGTCTGCTCCACCACGCCGTTGCGCGCATCAATCAGCTCCACGGCCAGCTCCGCCGTCGAGGCGCCGGTCACCATGTTGCGGGTGTACTGCTCGTGACCCGGCGTGTCGGCAATAATGAACTTGCGCTCGGGCGTGGAGAAGTAGCGGTAGGCCACGTCGATCGTGATGCCCTGCTCCCGCTCGGCCCGCAGGCCGTCGGTGAGGAGCGCGAGCTCCAGCTCCTCGTCGTCCCGCTGGGTGTTGCGCTCGATCTCCTCCATCTTCTCCTCGAAGATCTCCTGCGTGTCGTACATGAGCCGCCCAATGAGGGTGCTCTTGCCGTCGTCCACGCTTCCAGCGGTCGTGAAGCGCAGGACGTCCATGTCCTGGGGGTCCATCGAAGAAGTCTCCATTTTTCAATCGAGGTGTGTTCTATTCTGAAGCAAACTGGGGGGGACTGTAGGGGAGGCCTAGAAGTAGCCCTCGCGCTTCCGCTCCTCCATCGCGGCCTCCGCGCGCTTGTCGTCGGCCCGGGCGCCGCGCTCGGCCTGCTGCGTGGTAGCCACCTCGGCGATCACCTCGTCCAACGTCGTGGCCGTCGACTCGACCGCGCCGGTGCAGGTCATGTCACCAATCGTGCGGAAGCGGACCATTTTCTCCACGTACTGTTCGCCGTCGCGGAGGTCGTTGTAGGGCGACTTGGGCAGCAACACGCCGTCGCGCTCAAACATCGTCCGCTCGTGAGCGAGATACAGGCTCGGAATTTCCACGTCCTCCTGCGCGATGTACTGCCACACGTCCAGCTCCGTCCAGTTGCTGAGCGGGAAGACGCGGAAGTGCTCGCCCTTCCGGCTCCGGCCATTGTAGAGGTTCCAGAGCTCGGGCCGCTGGTTCTTGGGATCCCAGTTGCCAAACCGGTCGCGGTGGGAGAAAAATCGCTCCTTGGCGCGGGCCTTCTCCTCGTCGCGACGGGCACCGCCGAGGGCCGCGTCGAAACCGTACTCCTCGATTGTGTCGAGCAGGGTCACGATCTGGAGTTTGTTGCGACTCGCGTCCGGTCCCTGCTCCTCCTTGGCCCGTCCGGACTCGATCGTCTCCTCGACGCTTCCCACGATCAGGTCCAGGTCGTATTTCTCCATCAGGTTGTCCCGGAATTCGATGGTTTCCGGGAAGTTGTGGCCCGTGTCGACGTGGAGAATGGGGAACGGGACCTTCGCCGGGTAGAACGCTTTCCGGGCCAGGTGGATCATCGTGAGGGAATCTTTCCCCCCGCTAAACATGAGCACGGGGTTATCGAACTGCGCCACAGTTTCCCGCATCACGTGGATGGCCTCCGACTCCAGCCAGTCGAGGTGCTCGGAGGTATCGGTCGGAACGGTCATAGATGAACAAATCGAGGGTTCTGAGAAGAGATCACAGCACGAAGAATACGCTCAGCATCGGCGGGACGCACCAGTGCCGGTGGCGTGCTCGACGCCCGACGTCCCGGCGCCACGGCCAATTGTCGCGCCTAGCATTTTCGGGACAGAAACAACCACGCGCCGAAAGCGCCGTAGAGATGCACGACGAAAAGAGATTGGCCCCGCCAAGTACGGCCCGAAGGCCCGGTGAACATCGACAACGATATCGGAAAAAGCAATGCCTGTTTCCCGCACTTGATGCCGATTCTCCGCAAATCGGGCGCCGTTTCCCCCTCGATCCGTCAGTTTTTCACGTGATTTCGCCGCGGAGACCGGCCGGTTTCGACTTTCCCCGATTCCTTTCTAGGTTCATTTCGGACGTCCGACTATGGGAGACGACCTCCCGTTCCCGTTTCTGCTCTCCGCCACTTCCTCTCCGTCTCCGGTGTCGAGCCAACCCTCCCCGCCCACAGAGGCCCCACTGCCGCTCGCCCGCCCTAGCCTGACGGACCACGAGCGCGAGCGGGTACTAGAGGTCCTCCACTCTGAGCAATTGTCGCGCGGGCCCTACCTGGAGGCCTTCGAGGACGCGATGGCGGAACGGTGCGGCACCGAACACGCCGTGGCCGTGAGCAGCGGGACAGGCGCCCTGCACTGCATCGTGCGGGCCCTCGACCTGCCGGCGGGCGCCGAGGTCATTACGACGCCGTTTAGCTTTGTCGCGTCGAGCAACGTGCTACTGTACGAGGACTTACGACCGCGCTATGTAGACATTACCCCGTCCACGTACAACCTCGACGTGGACCGCGTGGCCGACGCGATTACGCCGGAGACTGAGGCAATCCTTGCGGTCGACGTGTTCGGCGTGCCGGTGGACTGGCCCCTCCTCAGAACGCTGGCCGACGAACACGATCTCCAACTCATTGATGACGCCTGCGAGGCGATAGGCGCCTCGGTGGGGGGCTGCCCGATCGGCGGATGGGGTGACGCGGCGAGCTTTGGATTCTATCCAAACAAGCAAATTACCACGGGCGAGGGCGGCTGCATCACGACCAATGACGCGGCCCTGGCCCGCCGGTGCCGCGCCTTCCGCAACCAGGGCCGTGCCGGAAATGGACGCATGCAGCACGACCGTCTCGGGTACAACTATCGGCTTGATGAGATGTCGGCGGCCCTCGGCTTCGCCCAGCTCGAGCGACTCGATGCGCTCCTCGACCGCCGCGCCGCCGTCGCGGACCGTTACCACGACGCACTTGCCCCCCTGGCTGAAGACGTGGCGCGTCCAGGCTGGCCGGCCGAAGCCGAGCGCAGCTGGTTCGTGTACGTCGTCCGGCTGCGCGACCACTTCGCGGACGACGCCCGCGACCAACTGATGGTCCACCTGCAGGACCACGGCATTGAGTGTGCGCCATATTTTCCACCGATCCACTTGCAGCCGTACTACCGCGATCGGTTTGGCTTCGCGCCCGGGGACTTTCCGGTGTGCGAGCGGATCTCGGCACGGACGCTCGCTCTTCCATTCTACGACACCATGACCCGCGCAGACGTGGATCGCGTGGCGAAGACCCTCACTGCGGCCCTCCCCTCGCTCCCGCGCCGCTAGCGTCATGCCTCCTCTTTCCTGCATCTACCCACCGGCCAAGCGGGGCCTCGACCTCATCGGGGCCGGCCTGCTGCTCGTGGCGTTGGCGCCCCTTTTTGGGTTCGTGGCGCTCTGCATCTGGCTCGACGACGGATGGCCCCTCTTCTTCACGCAGACGCGGGCAGGCTACCAGGGTGCCCCGTTCCGCATTGTCAAATTCCGCACGCTAACCCACGAACCGGACGATCCGACGCGGCCCGCGGCGCACACGACCCGCATTGGCGGCCCCTTGCGGCGCTGGGCCCTCGACGAACTGCCGCAACTCTGGAACGTCCTGCGCGGCGAGATGAGCCTCGTCGGCCCCCGCCCCACGCTGCCGGAACAGGTGGCACAGTACGGGGCCCACGAGCGCACCCGCCTCCAGGTGCCGCCCGGCCTTACAGGCTGGGCACAGATTCACGGGCGCAACGCGCTCTCGTGGCCCGAGCGGATCGATCTGGACGTATGGTACGTGCAGCACCGCAGTCTGGGACTCGATCTGCGCATCCTCCTACGCACGCCGGCCGTCCTGTGGCGCGGCACCGGAGTGAACGGGCCCCACGCCCACAATCCATCGTTCCCCTCCGACCTGCCCTCCGCCGAGCCCGATGCCTGACCCCTCGTCTCTCATCGTCGTAGGGGCGGGGGGGCTGGGCCGGGAGGTCGCGGCCCTGGCCGAGGCGTGTCACGACGCCCCTCCCGCCTCCGCAATTGCCGGCTTCGTGGACGATGATCCAGCCCTGCACGGCACAACGGTGCTGGGGTACCCGGTGCGGGGCGACGTCGACTGGCTCGCCGAGCAGTCGGAGCTGCGCTTCGTGATTGGCATTGGCGCCGGGTCGACACGGCGTGCGGTAGCCGAGCGCCTGGAGGCGGCCGACGTTTCGCCGACTACGCTCGTGCACCCGTCGGTCTCGGTGCACCGCACCACCACACTCGCCCCCGGCGCGGTCCTATGTGTCGGGGCCGCACCGACCGTCAACGTCGGGATTGGCGCGCACACCGTGATCGACCAGCACGCCACCGTGGGCCACGATGCGCGCCTGGCTTCGTTCGTGTCGATTCGCCCAGGGGCGCACATCTCGGGCTCGGTGCACCTCGAACCAGGCGTCACGATCGGGGCCGGGGCCGTCGTGCTCCGTGGCGTGCGAATAGGCCCCCAAACCACCGTGGGGGCCGGGGCGGTGGTAACCCACGACCTCCCGCCCGGCTGTACCGCCGTCGGCGCTCCCGCTCGCCCACAGCCCTGACGTCCCACGCATGCGGATCGCCGTCTTCCTCCAATACTACCATACGCCGGACTGCCCCACTGCCGGTCGGCCTCACGCCCTGGTCGAGCGTCTAGGGCGTGATCACGACGTGACGGTACTCACAACACGGGCCTGGGAGAAAACACGGAAGGCCCATCGGTTTCCGTGGGCGCCCCCGGGCGTCGACCTCGTGCGGTTCGACGTGCCGTACGACAACACCATGTCGGCCCCTCGACGGCTCGGGGCGTTTCTGCGCTACGCCGCCCGGGCCCTTCGGCACGGCCTGCAGATGCCACGCCCCGATCTCATCCTCGGCTCCTCGACTCCGCTCACGGCCGCGGCCGCGGCGGGGACCGTGGCCCGGCTGCGCGGTGTGCCGTGGATCTTCGAGGTGCGTGACCTCTGGCCAGCCTTCCCAATCCAGATGGGTGCGGTGCCGAACTGCGGGCTGCATGGCCTGCTGCGATGGGGGGAGGCAGCCCTGTACCGGAGCGCGGCGCAGGTCGTGACGCTTTCCACGGACATGGAGCAGCACGTTCGCACTCGGGCGCCCGGGGCCTCGGTCGCGACGGTGGAGTATGGCGCCGACTTCACGCGAATCGACGAGATTAGTCCGAAACGACGGGCCGAAATCTCGGAACGCTTTGATTTGGATCGCCGCTTCCTCGTGCTCTACGCTGGCACATTCGGCCGGGCCAACGCGATTCCTACCCTACTCGATGCCGCCCGACGCCTCGTTGCGGAGCGCTCCGACGTGCTGGTGGCCTTTGCCGGGCAGGGCCACCACGCCTCGACAATTGAGCGGACCGCCCGCTGGCACGAAGCGATTCGGCGGCTCCCCCCACTCTCATACCCCGACACACTTGCCCTCTTCACGCACGCCGACCTCTCACTCGTCTCCTTTGTCGACCGGCCCGTGCTGGCCGCCAACTCACCGGGCAAGTTCTTCGACAGCCTCGCCACTGGCACACCCGTAGTGGTGACGAACCCTGGGTGGACGAAGCGGTTTGTGGAGCGGCACGGCTGTGGGTGGTTCGTGCACCCCGAGTCACCGGGGGCCCTGGCGAACTGCATCAGGACGGCACTTGCGTCGCCCGACGCCCTTGCCGCGATGGGTCGCACGGCCCACGACCTGGCCCGCGACCGCTTTGCCCGAACCACCCTGATGAACCGGTACGCACACCTGGTTGCGCGGGCCGGGTCCGGCTCGGTAGATTGATCCGATCCGTGCGGGACGAGAGCATCCCGGCCTCTCCCTCCATCCACGCTGCGCCCTATGCCTTCCCCCAATCCTGATCCCTCGTCCGTCTGGGCCCGTCTCCGGGGACGGGTGCCACTCATGCTGGCCCTGCCGGATGCTCTGATCCTGTTTGGGGGGCTCCTCCTCGGCTACCGAATTCGTCTCGGAGAGTGGCTGTGGCCCCACGCGACGGAATGGGGCACGGCCTCGATCCTCGTCCTCTGTGCCTACGGGGCCGCCCTCGTCGCGAGTGGGGTGTACCGGCTCTCCCCCCGCCTCATGCACCTGTCGGAATTTACGCGGGTGGGCCTGTGGCTCATCGGTGCGTGGGTGCTTTCGATTCCGCTCACCTACGCCGTCGACCCCGACGTGCCGCCGCGTGGCGTAATGGCCGTGCTCGGGCTCGTGGCCCTGGTGGGTATACTGGGCCTACGCGCAGCCACCCGGGGACTGCTGGAGGCCGTGTCCGACGCGCCGGAGGCGCCTGCCCCCGGCACGGCCATCCCCACCGTGCGCCTCGACGACCTCGTGCCTCGCGCCCCGGTGGCGGTAGACCGCTCCGCTCTACGCGATGTGCTCTCCGACCGCACGGTCCTCGTGACCGGAGCCGGGGGGTCTATCGGATCGGAGCTGAGTCGGCAGCTAATCGCCCTCAACCCGTTCCGGCTGGCGCTGGTGGATGTGAGTGAGCACAGCCTGTACCGGCTCGAAACGGCCCTGCGCGCGGAACGCTACGACGGCGACCTGGAGTTTTGCATCGCCGACGTGCGCGACGCCTCCCTCATGGACGACCTGTTCCGGCGCCTCCGCCCCGACGTGGTGCTCCACACCGCGGCCTACAAGCACGTCCCCCTCATGGAGCGCCACCCGGCCGAGGCCTTCCGCAACAACACCAAGGCCACCGTTCACCTTCTTCGCCTCTGCGAAGAGCACGCGGTGGACCGGTTCGTGTATGTGTCGACGGACAAGGCGGTAAACCCCGCTAGTGTGATGGGAGCGACAAAACAGCTCTCGGAGTGGTACGTGCGCACCGCCGAGGCCCCTCCACACTGCACAACCGTGCGTTTCGGCAATGTCTTTGGGACGCAGGGCAGCGTCGTCCCCCGATTTGAGGAGAAACTCGCCGCCGGGGAGCCCGTGCCGGTGACGCACCCGGACATGGAGCGCTACTTTATGAGCCCGGCGGAGGCCTGTGGGCTCATCCTGCAGACCCTTCTACTCAAGGCCCATCCGACCTACATTTTCCGCATGGGCGAGCCCATCAAGATTCAGTGGCTGGCCGAGCGACTGGTGGAGCGCTGGTACCCGCATGTCGACCCGGAGACCATGATTGAGTACGTGGGCCGCCGCCCCGGCGAGAAGCTAAGCGAAGAGCTGGTGCGCGATGCCGAAACTCTCCACTCCATCGATCACCCCCGCATCGTAGGCCTCAATGGCCCTGTCCCGCATACCCGCTCCGCGCTGAACGCGCATCTGCAGCGCCTACAGGCGGTGTCCGATCCTACCCGTGAGTCGCGCGAGCAGCTACGCAAACTGCTCCTTAACGCACGTCCCGACGACTCGGCGACGGCAGAGCCTTCGCCGCCAGAGCCGCCTGCCCTCGAACTGTGATGCAGGAGGGGGAGGGACGAAAGAAGACCTTGCCGCTCCTCCCGATCGACGCTAGACATCCGTCCCTACACGCCGGTGTCCATGCACGTCCTCGTGGTTCCTTCCTGGTACCCGACCACCGAGGCTCCGCTGCAGGGCATCTACTTCGCCGAGCAGGCCCGGATGCTTCACGAGCATGGCTTCAAGGTGGGCGTGGTCTACCCCGAACAGCAAAGTCTACGTCGGCTTTCCGGGAAAGCCCTCCGAGAAAAACACTTCCAGACGGCGTGGACGACCGAGCACGACGTTCCTACCCTCCGCCGGTACGACTGGAACGTATGGTGGCGCTTTCCGCCGGGAATGCGCCTGCGGATCTGGCATGCCGTTCGCCTCGCGCACCGCTACGTTGGCCGCTACGGAGAGCCTGACGTGATCCACGCCCACAGCGCTCGCTGGGCCGGGGCCGCCGCGGCCCGGATCGGCGATGCGTTTGGGGTGCCCGCCGTGCTTACCGAACACTACAGCGGCTTCGTGCGGGACGAGGTGCCCCCCTGGCGGCGGCCGCTGGTGGAAGAGGGCATCCGCGGGGCCAGTGGCCTAGCGGCGGTGAGCACAGCGCTCCAGGAGACCCTCGTAGAACGCGGTCTCGCCGCCCCCGCAGACGTGACGGTGCACCCCAATCCCGTCCGCACCTCGCTCTTCACGCCTCCCCCGAGCGACCGCTCGTCCCCACCGCCCGTCCGCTTCGTGACGGTCGCCGGACTGAACGCCCGGAAGGACATCGGCACGCTGCTGGTGGCGTTTGCGCGGGCCTTCAGGGACGAGGCGGCCTCGCTCACCATTGTCGGCGACGGTCCGCAACGCGACGCGCTGATGGCGCAAGCCCGGCGCCTCGGTATTGCCGCCCAGGTAACCTTCCGCGGCTGGCTGGGCCGGACGGCCGTACGGGACGCGCTTTGGGAGGCCCACGCCTTCGTGCTCCCCAGCCGCCACGAAACGTTTGGGGTCGCGCTGGTGGAGGCTCAGGCCACGGGGCTGCCCGCAGTGGCCACGCGGTGCGGCGGCCCCGCGGACATCGTGACCGACGAGACCGGGCTCCTCGTGCCCCCGGCCGATCCTGAGTCATTGGCTGACGCCCTTCGCGCCCTATCGGATCGATGGACCGCATACGCCCCGGCACAGATCCGCACCCGCACTCTCGAGCGTTACGGACCGGAACCTTTCATTCGCCGCACGCGATCATTCTACCGCCAGGCACAGGAGGCCGCCTCCTGATCCTTCAGTTCACGCTCATCCCGTCCCTCCGGACGGTCGCCGCTGCTCCGTCATGCTGCCCCCCTCCCGCGCATTTTGGGCCATGCTCGTGTGCCTCCTGGCGCTTTTGCCTCCCCGCCTTGCCCCGGCACAATCCGGCGACTACGACCCCTCGTGGTACGACCCCGACGCCCCTCACCTCAAGATCAACGTCACCCGCGACGGAGTGTACCGCGTGCCGGCCAGCGCCCTTCAGGACGCACTTCCCGGGGGCACCAGTCTCTCAGACATCTCCCCGAGGACCCTCCGCCTGATCGAGAACGGCACGGAGGTTCCTATTGAGGTTCGTGGCGCCGCGGACGGCACGCTCGACCCCGCCGACACGATCACGTTCGTGGGACGCCGCAACCGCGGGACCGACGAGGTCTGGGCCTACAACGGCAATGCGTCCGCCCAGAGCAGCACGGCCCGCAGCCTCTACAGCGACACCACCCACTACTGGCTGACCTGGGGCGGCACGGACGGCCTCCGGTACGCGGACGCGTCCGCCCCCCCCAGCCCGCCCACGACGGCCCTCCCCGACACGGCCCACATCGAGCAGGACCAGTACTACTACTTTGGGCGGCCCGGCAAAACCGGCAACCCCCTCTACACCCGCTCGGAAGGCTACTATTGGCGCCGCTTCCGCCACAACGATACCGAATCCCTCTCGGCCACCTACACCCTTCCGGTGGGGCGCCGCGCCGCCTCGGACGACAGTCTTGAACTCTCGCTCCGGTTCGACGCCGAGACGAACGCCTCCTGCCACCGCGTTGAGGTTGAGGGCGAACTGCTCCAGCCCGACGGCACGTTGGCCTTTGAATCGCTGAAAACCCGCGAATGGGAGAGCCTGAACCGCATCACAGTGGAGACCGCGGTGGTGCAGGATCAGGTCCCCGAGACGGGCCTGACCCTGCGCGTCACGTCGTATAACAGCGGGTTTTCCGACAGTCGCAACTGCCCCGACCCCGCCAGCACGCCCAACTACGTGCTGTTCGACTGGGCCGAGGCAGCCTACACACGAGCGCTCACGGCCGAGGACGATCAGCAGCGCTTCGTACCGCCCACGGCTGGGGCGTCCACCTTCGCCCTTACCGGCCACACGGGCGACTCGGTGCGCGTCTACAATCCGACCGATGCCCACCAGTACACGGCTCCGATTGACGGCGACACCGCGACCGTCTCGGCAGCTCCGAGTTCGGACGCCACGGCGCTCTGGGCCGTGGGCAGTGACGGCTACAAGAGTCCCGCCTCTGTCGCGCCCGACACGCCGAGCAGCTGGTCAACCCCCGACGCCCACGGGGCCGACTACCTGATTCTGACCACCGAGGCCCTGCTCCCCGCTGCTCAGCAGCTGGCCGCCCATCGTCGGTCGCACGACGGCTACGAGGTGGAGATTGCCCTCGTGCAGAACGTCTTCGACGAGTTCGACTACGGGCGGCCCACGCCCATCGCCATCCGCCGCTTCGTGCGGGCGACACAAGACTGGAGCCCCGCGCCGCGCTTTCTCTCCATCTTCGCCGACGCGCAGTATCCCATCCGCGATGGCTCGGTCGACACGCTCTACCCCGAGTGGAGCGTGCCCTCGTTCGGCTTTGCCCCGTCGGACGGGTGGTTTGCCATGCAGAGCGACGGGCCCGACGACTGGTCGGAACTGCTGGCCGTAGGACGCATCCCGGTCCGCTCCGTGCCGCAGGGAGAGCTGTTCGTCGAAAAGCTACAAAGCTACGAGACGGCGCCCCTAGAGCGGTGGCAAAAGCGCATGCTCTTGCTGGCGGGCGGGACCAACGAGGGCGAGCAGAACCAGCTTCAGTTCTACTCCAATCGCTGGGGGGAAATTGCGTCGGACACGGTCGCCACCGTCGATGGGGATCCGGTCCCCGTGAACACCGGGGCGGACACGATTCAGTACTACAAGAAGGTGAACGACGCCCTCGACGCCAGCTTTCAGGACTCGCTCGCCGTGGACCTGCGGGCGGGGGCCGGGTGGCTCAATTACTTTGGCCACTCGGCCGCCCAGACCTGGGAGATCGTGACAGACCCGCCGGCCGAGTGGGACAATGCCGGCCGCCTGCCCATCGCTGTCTCGCTGGGCTGCCGCACCGGCTCCTTCGCCGGGGGCCGGTTCGAGGAGAAAAGTGCCCCCTCGCTGGGCGAGCAGATCGTCGTGGGCTCTGTGCGCCCGGATGGGACCCCGCGTGAGGGCGCCCTCAACGGCGGCATCGCCCACTTTGGCGAGTCAGCCCTCGGCAACCTGATTCCCTCGGCACGCATCAACAACGCCCTCGTGCAGCGCGTCTTCGTGGACACCATGCGCGTACTGGGCACGGCCATCCAGGAGGCCAAGGCCGAGATTGACGCCGACTTCGGAAGCAGCGACTTCTACGTGAAGCACCTCCTGCAGTACGGCCTCATCGGCGATCCAGCCACGAACATCGCCCTCCCCACGCGCCCCGACTTTCACGTCTCGCCCAGCCTTATCTCCACCGAGCCCACCACGCCGGTCCCCTCCGACGAGTTGACCGTGGAGGTACAGATCCAAAACCGCGGCCTCATTCCGTCCGACAGCGTGACCGCCCGCCTTACCTGGGAGCAACCAGACGGCACCGTCACCCAGCGCACCCGGCGCCTCGACCGCTTCCGGCTCGAAAAGACGCTCTCCTTCTCTTTTGATCTCGACGAGCGCGCCATCGGGGCCAATACCTTCCGGGCACGTGTCGACTTGGAGAACACCTACGCGGAGGCCAACGAAACCAACAACACGGCCGAGCGCACGCAGGTGGTGTTCGACACCGGGGTGTCCCTGCTCAATCCGCCCGACTACGGCACGGCCGCCTCCGACCGCCCGACCCTCGAGTTCACCGTCTCCGGCCAGCGGACCGACCAGGTCCCGGTCGAGCTACAGCTCGACACGGTGCCCGACTTCTCGTCGCCGGCCCGCCGGGAGGTGCGACGTGAAGTCGGGGGACTACGCGGCACGTGGCAGCCCGCCGCCCTCCAGCCCGACCAAACTTATTACTGGCGGGCCCGCCTCGCCAACATGAGCACCGAGGCCTGGCGCACCGCCCGCTTTACGGTGGCCCCCACCCTTCCCGAGCGGTCCTGGCTCCAGCGGGACCGCCTATTTGGCACCAATGCGAACACGCGGCTGCGACGCACAGACCGCTCGTGGGCGTTCGGCACGTTCCCGCGCAACGTCCGCGCCCGCTCCAACGTGGGCAACGCCTCCTTCGTCCACGGCTTCATCCTCGACGGCACCGCAAACTACGAGTACTTGCAGTTCGGCTTTGGGGTGCTCGTGGTGGACGATCGCACCGGTGAGGTGCGGGACAGTGAATCGTTTCCCACCTACGACCTGCAGGATCAGTACGAGGACGACGTGGGCGACCAGCAGGCGGCCATCGAGGCCCTCGCCACGTTTCTCGACGATGTGGCTCAGGAGGGGGACTATGTGTTCGTGCGGACTCGGCACCTCGCCCGCCAGAGCGGCGCGACCATCCCGACGGAGGTTGTGTCGCTCTTCGAAAACTTAGGAACCACATCGATTACGGACACCCCCCACTCGGCGGCCATCGATAGCCTCACCTACAACGACCTCTGGACCCTGAAGGCCCGCAAGGGCTTCCCCGACGCCACCGTGGAGCAGGTGCGGGCCCGGGCCGATACAAACCAGATCGGGCAGCAGGAGCGGCTGCGGTTTACTTACCCGTCGGGAACCACACGCTCCACACGAGTCGGGCCGGCGAGCGAATGGGGCTCGCTTCAGTGGAGCGGCCGTGCCCCCAACGCGGCCGACCGGATTGCCCTTGACGTTCTCGCGGCAGACTCCACTGTCCTCATCGACAACCTGAGTGGCACTTCGGGCGAGCGCGACCTTTCCGCGATCGATGCAGGGACGCATCCGTATCTCTACCTCCGCGCCACCCTGTCCGACTCGACGGACCGCACGGCGCCACAGCTTACGCAGTGGAGCGTCTCGCACACGGGCGTTCCCGAACTCGCAATCGACCCTTCAGGCCTAGCCGCCCTCCCCGACACCGTCCGCCAGGGAGAAACCGTCTCCGCCCCCGTGCCCGCGGTCAACTTCGGGCCAGTGGCCAGCGCCCCGGTTCGCCTCCGCGTCACCCTTCAGGACGCGGCCAACGCGACGACCACACTGCTCACCGATACGCTCTCGGCCCTTGCCCCGAACGGAGGGCGCGACACGAGCGCCTTTTCGCTGTCGAGCACCGAGGTTCCCGGCAGCAACGTGATAACGGCAGCGGCCCAGACCGACGGCCCGCCGGAGCGTCTGCCGAGCAACAACACTGCCGTCCAGAACCTCTACGTGGACGCCGACGACACGCCGCCGTCCGTGCGGGTTCTGGCCAACGGCCGCGAACTGCCCACGACCGCCGACGACATCGGCCTGCAGTCGCCCCGCCTCCCGTTCGTGTCCACCCAGCCCACCCTCGAAATCCTCGTCAAGGACGACAACCCCAACCTCGTCTTCGACGATACGAGCCGCGTGGACGTGTACCTGAAGGGCGGCCCCCCGGAGCGCGACCCCGAGCTCGGCTCGCTATTCCGGCGCGTCCCCTTTACCAGCGACGCCCTGGAATTTGTGCCGCCGGACTCGGGCAGCACCGATCCGCTGCGGCTGCTCTACGAGCCGGACCTGCCCCTCCGCGACTCGACGTACACCCTGAAGGTGGAGGCCGAAGATGCGCGCGGGAACCAGGTGGAGCCCTACCAGGGCAGCTTCCGGGTGCAGCAGGAGCAGGTCATTCGCGACGTGTACCCCTACCCCAACCCAATGAACACCCACACCACGTTTGCCTTCCGCGTAGAGGGCGGGCAGAATAAGGCGCTCGGAGACTTCGCGCTGCGCATCTACACCCTCTCCGGGCGCCTCGTACGCGAACTCGACGAGGCCGACCTCGACGCGCCGCTACGCGTGGGGTGGAACACCATGCGCTGGAATGGGCGCGACGCGGACGGCGACCGGGTGGCGACGGGCGTCTACCTCTACCGGGTGCGCATCGAAGGGGCCGACAACACGTTCCGAGGCGACATCGAAAAAATCAGCGTGATTCGCTAGCCTACACGCTCCACGCCCCGAAGTCTCGTCCCGTGAGGTCGCGGAGCGCCGCCACGTCGGGACGAAAGATCGCTTCGAGGCGCGCCCGCACAGCCGGCGACACCTCAGGGCGAGCGACATGCTTTCCTGGAAGCCACTGGAGGGGCAAGTACAGGCGGAGACGATCCTTCAGTGACTGCGGCACCTGATGCGACAGCCAGCGCACCCACGGGCTGTACTTCTTCTTGGCCGCGGAGGGGTTGAAGCGCGTTCCCGTCCGCTGATTCCGGACCGAGGGGTTTACCCCCAGGAAGCGGTAAATCGCCCGGAGCGTGGCGGCCGGGGCCGCGCCCAACTCTTCGGTGGTGACCACCAAGAGGTTCTCCCGCGGAAAGCAATCGAGATACGGCTGGAGCTGTGCGTGGTAGCGGCTCGTGCGGACGTAGTTGCTTTGCTCTGGCTCCGCCACCGCGGCCTCGAAGGCGCGGTCCTCACGTCCCTGCTGGCGGCTCCCCTGGTAGTGCGACACCGTGCGCTCGATGGGATCGCGCACCAGGTAGATCAGCCGCACGTCCGGGCAGACCGACGCGATGCGCTCGGGCACGCCGTCGAAAAGGTGCCGCTTCGTATAGTTGGGCGAGCACTCGCCCCGCGCGGACGATTCCTCCGGGAATTGCTGGCGGTACCAGTCGCCTCCCCGCGCCCACTGGCCGTGCTCCTTGAGGAAAAAGTCCGTCTCCTTGCGTCGCGACATCCCAATCTCGGGGTGCTCCGCGAGATAGTAGTACAGGCTGGTCGTCCCGCACTTCATGGCTCCGATGACGATAAAGGTCGGGAGCATCGTCGGAAGACGCTCAGCGAATAGGTGTTGAGGCAGACACCGAAAGCAGCGTATGGTAGCACGCCACCAGACGCTCGCCCATCCCCTGCCACCGATACTGCGGGGCCGCGGCGCGAGCATTTTCTACGCACTGCCGGTACCGGTCCGGATGGGCCTGCCACTCGTCCAGCACGTTGAGGACTGCGTCCGGATCGCCCGGCGGCACCACAGCGCCGCACTCGTGCGCCTCCACGAAGCGCCGCCATAGCGGAACATCCGAGCAAATGATGGGCAGGCCGTAGTGGAGGTACTCGTAAAACTTCGTAGGGAGCGACGTGTGGTAGTTGGGGTGTGGCTCGAACAGCGCAAGGCCCACATCGGCCCAGCGATGGTGGGGCGGCATAGCCGTGGGCGGGACGTACGTGTCCCACCCTACGCGGTCAATGACCGCCCCGAGCCCCTCCGCTTGCATCCGCGCCTCCACCCGGGCCCGCTGCTCCTCGTAGCGGCAAATGCCGACCAGGGAAAGAGTCTCCGGGCGGCCGCTACGCCGAATGTGGGTGGCCAGATCGACCATCGTCCGGAGGCCGCGGCTGGCGGACAGCGTACCGGTGTAGAGAAGCCGCGTCGGCCTCTCGCTGATCTCCACGGTGTCGAGCGGCTCCTCGTCCCCGACTGGGCGGAAGTAGTTGGCAATGTAGGTGTGCGGGACCGCGTGACCATCCACAATCGACCGGTAGCTTCCCTCCGCAAGCAGCACGTGGTCGACCCACCGAAACGCCCAGCGCTCCAGTGCCCGAAGGCCCCGCCCCAACAGCGCCCCCTTCGACCGGTAGTTCTCGTGCATGTCATACACGACCGTCGTCCCCGTCGTCCGTTTCAGGAAAAACGCGAGGGGCAGAAGCTCCGGATCATGGACTTGATACAGCGCGGCGTCAAGTGATTGCGCGCTTTTAAACACACGCGGCTGAAGGGCGAGCCGGTGCCAGCGGGTCTCGGGCCGCGGGAGAGCATGAATCGAGATGCCGTGGGCCTGTTCGTCCTGCTCGTAGGGGGCGATGAGATGCGCGTCGAAGCCGGCGTCGCGGAGCGAAGCAAGCTGCTTGTAAAAGATGCGCGGGTCGAACGGCTGGTGGACCGTCGTCACGTGGACGACCCGTGACTGAGAATGAGCAGGCATGAACTAATGAACGCGTTCTCAAAAGATCCGCTCTCCCCCTCACCACTCCCCCATATTCCCCTTCCCAACGTTCCAGCGTGCGGCTCCGCACCTGTTTGGCTACCTTAACCCAAGTTGCGACCTACCCGGAAGATGGGCATTCTGAACTTGATTCAGAATTTCAATGGACCAATCTGCCTGTTCAGGGGAGACTCCGCCTCGGAGTGCGGAATGACACGCAAGTTGGGCTACTTTATCCGCGCGGCTCACCCAACGCTCCGGTTTGCCTCCATGTTCGATGCCCCTGCGCACTGCCTTTCCCGTACCTGACGCTGCTGCCCTATGCCCCGTCCCGCCCCGTCGGACGCGGTCGTCATCTGTACGCGAAACCGGCCCGGCCCGCTCCGGCGGACCCTCAACAGCATCGCGGCACATCCGCCGGACATCGACCTCCAGCTCGTGGTGGTCGACGCGAGCGACGCTAGACAACAGGCCCGCACGCGACGTCTCGTGGAGAGCTTCGCCCTGCGGCCCAGCACGTATTTACCGTACACAGACGCTCCCTCCTCGGCCCGACAGCGCAACGCGGGACTCGACCTACTGTCCCCCTCCGTCGAGATTGTCCACTTCATCGACGACGACGTGACGGTGCATTCGGGCTACTTTGAGACGCTTTCGGAGACGCTTCGGGGCAGGCCGAATGTGGGGGGCGTGGGCGGGGTCGTTCTGGAGCCTTCGAGCACCAACTCGTCGGCTCGTGCCGCGTGGCTCCGGTACCTGTTTTTGCTAAGCCACCCCGAGCCTGGACGGGTGCTCCCCTCCGGCATTGCCACAAGTGCCCAGCACCACATCGCGGACGCTTCCTCAGGCCTTCGCACAACGGCGTGGCTGAGCGGCTGCGCCTCGTACCGCCGCCCACTTCTGGAACAGCACCGGTTCGACCGAGCCCTCACCGGCTACTCAATGCTGGAAGATTTGGATCTTTCTTACCGGATCCACCAGCAGACCCGTCTGGTCGTGCAGCCGAGAGCCCGCCTGACGCACCGACGTGCCTCTCGCAATCGCCTCGACGCTGAGCGGTACAGCTACGCTCTCACCGTACATCGCCGCTGGTTCGTGGAGAAACACTTCGCCGCCTCCAGTGCCCGACTGGCGTACTGGTGGGGGCTCGTTGGCCAACTTCTCGCGATCCTTACGTCCTCGAGCCCCTCCCGCCCCGCGGCACTCCGGGGACTGATCCGCGGCGTCCGTACGGTGCTTGCCCGCGACCACCCGCTACTGCGCTCGTGACCCCCGGATGGACCGCTTCACTTCTTCCCCGCCCGATCCCTATGTTGGAGGGTCCGTACACTTTCTTTCTGGATTTTCCCTCACGACCCGTTTCGCAAGATGAAGTACGCCGTCATCATGGCCGGGGGCATTGGTACGCGCTTCTGGCCCGCCAGCCGCAAGGAGCACCCCAAGCAGTTTCTCGACGTGTTTGGCGACGGGACGCTCATCCAGAACACGGTTGCGCGGCTGCAGGGCCTCGTGCCGCCGGAGCGCTGCCTCATCGTCACCCACGAGCGGTACGTAGAGAAGACCAAAAAGCAGTTGCCGGCCGTGCCCGACGAAAACATTCTCGCTGAGCCGATTAGCCGCAACACCGCCCCCTGCATCGCCTACGCGGCCACCACGCTTGCCCAACGCGACCCAGAGGCCACGATGGCGGTGCTGCCGGCCGACCACGTGATTGGAAACGTGGAGCAGTTTCACAAGACGCTCCACGTGGCCTTCGAGACAGCCCGCACGCGCGAAGCGCTGGTCACCATCGGCATCGAACCCACCTACCCGGCCACGGGCTACGGCTACATCCAGTACAACGGGGCCGAGGAGACGGGCGAGCTCCGGGCCTACCCCGTGCGCACCTTCGCCGAGAAACCGGACCAGTCCACCGCCGAGCGGTTCATCGATGCGGGGGACTTTTTGTGGAACAGCGGCATGTTTATCTGGCGGGCCGACACCATCCTCAACCAGATCGAGGCGCACCTGCCCGACGCCCACGAGGCGTTTGCACCGGTCCGGGCGGCGGGCGGCAACGTGGACCCCGAGACGCTTACGCAGGCCTTCCGCAATAGCCCGCACATCTCCATCGACTACGGCGTGATGGAGCAGGCCGACACCGTGTACGTGGTGCCCGGCACGTTCGACTGGAACGACGTGGGCGACTGGCGCGCCGTCTACGACCTCAGCGAGAAGGACGATCACGGCAATGTCATCGAGGGCGACGTCATCATGCAGGACTCTAGCCGGTGCTACGTGCAGACCGAAGATCGGCTCGTCGTCCTCGTGGGCATCCACGACCAGGTGGTCGTAGACACCGGCGATGCGGTCCTCGTGTGCGACCGCGAGAATGCCCAGCAGGTGAAACAGGTCGTGGAGTACCTCCACGCCCACCAGTTCGAGGAGTACGTTTGATTGTGACGGCGGTTGGCAGATGATGGACCGCGGAACGAAAGTGAGAGCGGTGCCGCAGCCGGGGATCAGAGGTATTGGCGGAGGTATTCCATCACGGCCTCGGGACCGTCAAGGCGGGCGGCAGCCCGCGTGTCGCCGGCCCCGACCTTAATGGTCACGGCTGCCCGATTCATCTCTTGCAGCGCCTCGAACGCGTCTTCGTCCGTCACGTCGTCGCCCACGTAAACGGGCACGTGGTCGGGATGATCGTCGGCGATGCGGCGCACGGCAGTGCCTTTGGTAAGCCCCTTGGGCCGAAGCTCTACGACCTTCTTGCCCCAAATGGCGTCGAGCACAGCCGGCAGATCGGCCAGCCAGTCCCGGAGGCGCGACCGGGTCGCCGCCTCGTCCGCCACCGCGCGGTAGTGAACCGCGAACGACTGGTCTTTGTCCTCCACCTCCAGGCCCTCCACTAACGGAACGGATTGGCGCAGGCGCCGGAGCGCCCCCGCGGCGGCCTCGGACATGAGGTTGTTCGTTTCCCGTCCCACAATGCCTTCCTGCGCCCCGTGCAGGCCGATGGCGCGGTACGGCCGATCGAGAAACGATGCTAGTGCCTGCAGGTCGCGCCCCGTCACGATCCAGAGCGGGTAGCGGGCGTCGAGTTGCTCCAGGAGCTCGGGGGCATCGGGGTGCGGCACCGCCGCCGTCGGGTCGTCCACGATCGGGGCAAGCGTACCGTCGTAGTCCAGAAAAAAGAGCGGCTTCTCAACGACGGGGGGCATGGGGGATGCGGTTTCGTGTTGCGTATTTCGTTCTTCCACGGCTTACATCACGCAATACACACTGCGCAGCACACGTCATCATTCCATACAATGGAAGTCTCGGCTGACGACTGACAAGGATGAGCAGTGCCCCCTTACCGTTGAATAGAGCTTAGGAAATTCCCGGCCCACTTGTGGACGTCGAGCGTTTCGGTAGTGGACTTGAGGCCCCGAAGGCGCTCCGTTCGCTCCTCGGTTGGCATTTCGAGGGCCGTCCGGATGGCGTCGGCCACGCCGCCGTGGTCGTAGGGATTTACCTGCACGGCCTCGGGCAGCAAGTAGGCAGCCCCGGTTAGCTCCGAAAGGATGAGCACCCCGTCGCGGGAGGCGGTGATGAACTCCTGGGTGACCACGTTCATGCCGTCGCGCAGGGGTGTAATGAGCGCCGCGTCGGCCGCCCGGTAGAAGGCACAGAGTTCGTACTGCGTGTACGTGCGGTAGCGGTAGTTCACCGGCACCCAGCTTTCCTGCGCGAACCGTCCATTGATGCGCCCCACCACCTCGTCCACCTCCCGTCGGATCTGCTGGTAAGACTCCAGCTCCGTGCGGCTGGGAGTGGCGATCTGAAAAAAGCTCACGTTGCCGTGGTACTCGGGGTTCTCTTCCAAAAATTGCTCGAACGCCAGCATGCGGGAGCGAATGCCCTTCGTGTAGTCGAGCCGGTCGATGCCAATGACGATGTGGTCCGACCCAAGCCGCTCCCGGAATTTTTGCGCCTCCTGCTCGATGGAGGGATCCTGCGACATGCTCTTGAAGCGATCCACGTCGATGCCAATAGGATGAGCCTCCACCCGAGTCTCCTGACCGTCGTAGCGGATCCGGTTCCCCTCCACCTCGGCGTCGAGCAGCACATCGGCGCTCTCGATGAAGTTGTCGACGTACTCCTCGACGTGAAAGCCGATGAGGTCGCACCCCAGCATGCCCCGCAGTAGCTCGCGCGACCACGGCAGGATGCGGAAAATTTCCATGGCGGGCCACGGAATGTGCCAGAAGTGCCCAATCGTAGCCTCCGGGCGCTCCTTCCGGATCAGCCCCGGCGAAAGCATCTGGTGGTAGTCCTGAATCCAGATGACCTCCTCCGCCCCCTTCTCCGTCTCGTCAAGTACCGCTTCGGCGAAGCGCCTGTTGACGTGGCGGTACGTCTCGATAAACTCGTCCTTCAGCTCAAGGTGCTGGATGAGGTAGTGCGATACAGGCCAGAGCACCCGATTGGCCATGCCGTAGTAGTACCCATCGAGTTCCTGGGTGCTGAGCGGCACGCGGCGCACCAGAAAGTCGGGATCCTGGGCCGGGTACTCCTGGCGCTCAGGCAGGTCCGGATCCTCCCCCATCCCCACCCATACGCCGCCCTGTTCTTCGAGCACGGGGAGGAGGGCGGTGGTAAGCCCTCCCACGGACGTTTCCCAGCCCTCGTCGGTCTGTCGAATGGGGACGCGGTTCGCGACTACAGTCAGACTCAAAGTGCTATGGAATGCGTGGTCAAAGAGACGGTGATCGAGCGCTGGACACCTGACCGACAATCGCTGTGCGGGCCCCTATTGTCACATGTGGGCCAGGGCCGTTACTAGCATACCGGTACGGGGCAACGAAGGCAAGGACGACGGGGAAGGTCGTCGGCTACGCGGCAGGGCCGGCTTCACCACGGGTCGCCTCGTTCGGGCCGGTCTGCTCCCATTCGTGGAGCGCGCGGTGCTTTACGGCGTCACCAAAGAGGCAGAGGCCCGCGTTGAGGGCAACAAGGCTGGCGGTGCCGGCGGCCACCCACTTCCAGGTCGCGTCGCCTCGTCCCTTCATCAGGGTCGACTGTCCCACCCCGCTGGCGCCGAGGCCCGTCGCTAGCAGGCCGAGGGGGGCGAAGATCTTCCACTTCTGGTAGTGTCGCTTGGCGGTAGTGTCGCTGTTCATTTCATTCTGGGCCATCATCTGCGTGGTTGTTCTTTTTGAGTTCACTGAGTGACGACAAATGCAGCCCGCAGTAGAGCACTTTGGCCTACTGCAGTCCGCCGTCCGCCGACAGCTGTCTTGAAAACGGTTCAGTCCGACGACTCTTCCATCGCCCCCATCACCTCCTGGGCTACGTCCGGATAGTCGGTAATGAGCCCATCGACGCCGAGCCGGATCAGGCGGCGCATGTCGTCGCGCTCATTCACCGTCCAGGGCACCACCCGGAGCCCGTAGTCGTGGGCCGCCTGGAGGAGCATTCCATCCACTGAGCGGTATTCGGGGCTGTAGACCGCCGGGAGGAAGCCGAGACGACCCAACTGGTCGGGCAGACCGTCCGCGGTCCCCTCTTCCACAAGGAGGGCCCGTTGCAGGGAGATGTCGGGGGAAGGCGCGGCACAGAGCCGCCGCACGGCCTTCAGGGCGCGCACGTCGAACGACTGGATCGTGGTCCGCGCCGTTATGCCTTCCTCCCGCACCACATCGACGACGCGCCGCGCGAACACGTCGGGCGCAGGATGAAAGTCTCCGTCCCAGTCGGGCCGCGACTTGATTTCAATGTTGTACCGGACGGGCGGACGGGCGCGCTCAGCGGTAGAGGTCTCCGCCGCCGCGATCACGTCGCGCAGGCGCGGCTTCACGGCCGGCTGCGGCTGCTGTCGTGGAAAGTCGGGGTGTTGGCGCCGCCCACAGTCGTACCGCTCGATCTCATCGTACGGCATGCGGTAGAGGTTGTGCTCCTTTTCCGTCTCGGCGGGAACGGGTGCACCAGACGGCAGTGAGCAGATCTCGTGCGCCATCCAGGGCTCGTGCGAGACGACCACCGTCTCGTCCCCGCTGATCACCACGTCCATCTCCAGTGTCGTCACGCCCAGTTCGAGCGCGCGCCGGAACGCCGGCAGCGTATTCTCGGGCGCCAGGCCGCGGGCCCCGCGGTGCCCCTGCAGGTCAAAATCTTCAGGGGAGCCGTCAGGATCGGTGAGCGAGGACGAAAGGTGCGAAGAACGCGTCATGACAAGTGCGACAGCGCCGAGGATGCGACGGGAATTCATGCAGCGCACTGGAGCGGACGACTTGGCCCGAAGGACCGGACCACCCGTCGTCTGGGCGAACGCCCCGACGGAGGCACAGTTCGCCCGGTTCGGACCCGCCGTGTGGACGGGATGGGACCCGACCGGCCCTGCCTTGTCAAAAGCCGGTGGAGGCCGCGGCTTATCGCAATTATTGTGGCACTTTTCCAGTCAAATCGGTACGATATGTAAAATAGAGAGGCTTTTGTCACGCTGGCCCCACGGCGTGCCTCTCTCCTTGTCGCAACGACCTCCGTACCAGCCCTTCCCCTGCACATGGAAGCGGACGACAGCCGGGTGATTCCCATCAATATCGAGGAGGAGATGAAGTCCTCCTACATCGACTACTCCATGTCGGTGATCGTGAGCCGGGCGTTGCCCGACGTGCGCGACGGCCTCAAGCCGGTGCACCGCCGCGTGCTCTACGGCATGCACGAGCTCGGCCTCACCCAGGGGGCCAACTACAAAAAGAGCGCCCGCATCGTGGGGGAGGTGCTCGGAAAGTACCACCCGCACGGCGACTCGTCGGTCTACGACACGCTGGTGCGCATGGCGCAGCACTTCTCCATGCGCTATCCCCTGGCCGACGGGCAGGGCAACTTTGGATCGGTCGACGGCGACTCGGCGGCGGCCATGCGGTACACGGAGGCCCGCATGACGCGGATCGCCGAGCAGATGCTCACCGACATCGGCAAAAACACCGTCGACACGCAGGAAAACTTCGACGGGACGATGGAGGAGCCGACCGTCCTTCCGGCGGCCTTTCCCAACATGCTGGTGAACGGGGCCGACGGGATCGCCGTGGGCATGGCGACCAAGATCCCCCCGCACAATCTGGGCGAGACGATCGACGCCACGGTGGCCTACATCGACGATCCGGACATTGAGATCGACGACCTGATGGAGCACCTCCCGGCGCCGGACTTCCCCACCGGCGGCATCATCTACGGCTACGCGGGGGTCTACGAGGCGTACCACACCGGCCGCGGGCGGGTTGTGATGCGCGCAAAGATGCACGAGGAGGAGGTGCGCAGCGGGCGCGACGCGCTCGTCGTGACCGAACTGCCGTACCAGGTCAACAAAAGCCGCGAGGTGGAGCGCATCGCCGACCGCGTGCGGCAGGACCGCATCGAGGGCATCGCCGACCTCCGCGACGAGAGCGACCGCGACGGTCTCCGCATCGTCATTGAGTTGAAGCAGGGGGCCAACGCCGAGATTGTCAAGAATCAGGTCTACAAGCACTCCCGCCTGCAGGACACGTTCGGCGTCAACATGGTAGCGCTGGTGGACGGCCGGCCCAAGGTGGTGGACCTGAAGGACGCGATCCGGCACTACGTGGACCACCGCCACGAGATTGTGGTGCGGCGCACGGAGTACGACCTGGAGCAGGCTCAGGACCGCGCCCACATCCTGGAGGGGCTCACCCTGGCGCTCGACCACCTCGACGCCGTCATCGCCATCATCCGCCACTCCCCTGACACGAGCACCGCCCGCCAGAACCTCCGCGAGGGCCGCTACCCGGACACGCTCTCGGATGCAGACCTACGCGAGCTCAACGTCCCGCCCACGCCGCCGGTGGAGGCCGACCGCGAGCAGGACACCGTGCAGAAGCTGCTGGGCGACGACTACGCGGAGCTGGTCGACCAGCCCGAAGAGGGCCACTGGCTCACCGAGGCCCAGGCCAACGCCATCCTGCGCCTCCGCCTGAGCCGCCTCACCGGGCTGGAGCGCGAGAAAATCCTCGGCGAGTACGAGGACATCATCGAGAAAATCCGGGAACTCCAGCACATCCTCAGCAGCCGCGAGCGTCGGATGGAGCTTATCAAGGAGGAGCTACTGAAGGTAAAGGAGCGGTTCGACGACGAGCGCCGGACCGAGATCGACTACACGGGCGGCGACGACATCATCATCGAGGACCTGATTGAGCGCGAGCAGGTAGTCGTCACCATCACGCACCAGGGCCTCACCAAGCGCACCCCCATCGACACGTACCGCACGCAGGGCCGCGGCGGCGTCGGCATGCGCGGCACCGGCAAGCGCGAGGACGACTTCATCGAGCACCTCTACGTGTGCCACTCGCACGACGTGCTCCTCCTCTTCACCGACAAGGGGCAGTGCTTCTGGCTTCGTCCCTTCGAAATTCCGGAGGGCAGCCGCACGGCCAAGGGCCGATCCATCCGCCAGCTCATCGACCTCGACGCCGACGACCGCGTGCGGGCCGTCATCAGCGTGAGCAAGGAGGACTTCGAGGACGAGGGGTTTCTCAACAACCACTACGTCCTCGCGGCCACACGGCAGGGACAGGTCAAAAAGACCGTGCTCGAAGCATACAGTCGCCCGCGCTCCAACGGCATCATCGGCATCAAGATCGACGAGGGCGACGAGCTGATCGAAGCGTCCCTTACCGGCGGCGACAACACGGTCGTGGTGGCCTCCTCCGGCGGCCGGGCCGTCCACTTCGACGAGAGCGACGCCCGCCCCATGGGCCGCAACACCCGCGGCGTGCGGGGCATGGAGCTGCCCGGCGACCAGGAGCTGGTAGGCATGATCTCGGTGCCCCCGGAGATGCACGATGACCTCGACGTGCTGGCCCTGGCGGAGCACGGCTACGGCAAGCGCACGGCGCTCGCCGACTACCGCGTGCAGGGCCGCGGGGGCAAGGGGCTCATTACGCTCGACCGTACCGACCGTACCGGCGACTTGGTGGCGATCAAGGGCGTGCTCGGCGACGAGGACCTGATGGTCATCACCGAGAACGGCATCATGATCCGCACCCGCGTTGGGGAAATCAGCCGAATGGGACGCAACACGCAGGGCGTGCGGGTGATCGACCTGAAGGACGGGGACGCGATTGCCGATGTCACCCGCGTGGCCGACACGGAGGAACCGGACGCGGAGGGCGACGAGGCGGCCGATGCCGATGAGGAGGCCGCCACCAACGGCGAAATGGCGGACGACGCAGCGAGCGACGCGGTGGAAGACGCTTCCGAATAGCCCCCCGTCCCTCGACCTTGCCCCCCAATGCCCCTCGCAAAGGAGCATAGGCCCCGAATCAAGTTCGGGGTGGCGACGACAAAACACGCCGCTGGGGGCGACTGTCCCCTATAGCGGGGCACGTCTGCTAGCGCACCCGCACGGCCTTCGTGGTGGTCGTAAAGTTGTCCCCACGGACGCGGAAGAAGTAAACCCCGCTGCCGAGGGCCCGCATCGAGCCCACGTCGAACGCGGTAGATCCGGACGTCCGAATCGTCCCCTCCCGGATCGGGGTGGCCACGTGCCGACCGAGGATGTCGAATACCCGTACGGTGACCTGTTCTTCACTCTCCTGCATCTCGGGCAGCGTCACGGACAGCCGGGCCTCCGCCCCAAACGGATTCGGGTAGACAGCGGCGTCCACGCTCCCACTGCGCAGGACCGTGCTCACCGTACTCGTTGCGAGCGTGCTGTCGTTCCGGACCGCCGAAATGCGGAACGTGTGCTCCCCGATCGGAAGGTCCTCAACCGTGCGCCGAAACTCCGTGGTGCCCGATGCCTCAATGATCTCTCGCGCCGCAATCCCTCCGTCAAAATACCGCCGCTCTAAGCGAAACGCGTCAATGCGCTCGGTTCCCACCTTCTGCCAGGCAACATCGATGGTGCGGGGGGCCTCGGACGAGACCTCCACCCTCGCGTTCGCGATGCGGACCCCCGCGGGCGTGGGTATCGCCCGGTCGGCCCGCACAAGGCCGTGGCCACTCCACGGATCGACGCCCGCACCAGTGGGGTCGAGTTCGTTAGAGATCGATCCGTTCTCCAACTGCTGCCGGAAGCGGACATCTATCGCGGTGGATTCGAGCCGGTCGTAGATCTGCGTGGGCGTCAGGGTTGGATCGGCCTGTCGCATGAGTGCTGCAATGGCCGCTACGTTCGGGGCCGCCGCCGAGGTGCCGGAGAAGTTGGGGAAGGTGTCCGGATCCTGAATGCCGATATCCGTCCCAAAGAAGGTGTTATCCACGAAGTCCGTCCCCGTCACGTCGGGCTTCCCGCGCGACTCGAAGGTGCTCAGCTCACTCCCGTTCTCATCGAAACGGATCTGGATGCCGCCCTTCGATGAGAAAAAGTCGAGGATCGCGGACGAGTCGATGCCTGCGTTGTACCGGGCCGTGTTGAAGAAAGGCGCTGCGGCCACCGCCATTGCCCCCTCGGCCATGGGGTGCCCGTAAATCGTGGGCCCGCCAGTGTCGTACTCGTCGATAGAGAAGCCGCTTCCACTATAGACGTACTTGATCTCGTCGGGGGTCGGGTCGGTTGGCGCCTTCTCGACCACAAGATCCAGCGTCACGGCGCTGCTCCCATTGTTGGAGTACTCCAGGCTCTCGACGGGCACCGAAAGATTGCTTCCGCTCGACTCCGCGACAATCTCGCCGTTTTCGTCCACGAGTGCGATGTCGATGTCCGTATCGGGGCCCGAGGACCCCTCGACCTGAGCGGACGGGTCGGTCCACTGAAAGGTAAAGATGCGGAAGGTGCCACCGGACTGGATCGTAATGGCTTGACGCGTGTCGGTGCCGCCCCCTGGATCGAAGTCATGGGGCACGTAGGTCTCGTTGATTACGCTTGACGCGCCGGTCGCCTCCCGGAAGGGCGCTTCGTAGGAGTTCTGGCCGTCGTTGCCCGCCGCCGAGAAAAACGGAATTCCTTCCGCCGCCACCTCGTCGGCGGCGTTCGCCACCGGGCCGTCTTGGTAAAACGGCTGCGTATTGTACCGAATGTCGTCGACGATCACCGTACAGCCCGCATCTGCGAGGTCTCGGATGCCGGACGCAAAGCCCGCAACCCCCCCCACGGTGGCGGTATGGAATCCCAGCCGCGCGCCGGGGGCAATGTCGTGGATCAGTTGCAGCATGGCCCGCCCTTCATCGGTCCCGTCCGAATCGTTGTCCTGCACCACATCGACCGGGTCCGTGTTGCCCTCAGGATTGCCCGCCCCCGGCAGGTCACCAGTTTGAATGTCATCGGCGGCGGAGGTGGCGGCCGCGGCGTCCTGGTCGTAGCTGTCGGACAGGGCACAGACCTTCTCGCCTCCTCCGTTGATCCCGAGATCCTCGCGCGCATCGATCGACCAGTGGGACGAGTCAGCCTCAGACCGTGCCTCCCCGACATGGGTGCGGGCGTACGAGGGCCTCATGGAGCGGAGCGACGCCAACGCCGCGGCGTCTTCGATGGCGGCGACGGGCAGGCGCCCCGACACCACGCGGCCCACCGTCGCGCCGCTTTCGAGCCCGAGGCCCCGAAGCCCTTCGAGAAGCCGCGTCGGTTCGGTGGCGGCAACGGCCTCGACCCTCACGAACTGCCCGTTCCCCGCGATGGGAGACACCACCCGGTCCTGAGGGCCGCGGCGGACCCCGTCGAGCTCCGCTGCCTTGGGACGGGCCGGCGGGGTGCGAAGCGCCTGGACCCCACTCGCTCCCGCGGCTTGGTTCTGGTGATACAAGAGCGACAGTTCCATCCCCACATGGGCCAGCGGCCCCTCTTTCCCCTCGCCGTCCGGCCCCCGAACCGCTGCTCGGGCCGCCTGCACGACCGTTCCGGACACGTCCTCCACACTGAGCATGCCGACGGACCGAAGCGTCTCGCGCCCGTCTTGCGCGACGGCCACCGAGGGCTTTCCAAGAAGTCCCAAGCCCCCTGCGAGCAGGACGATGAAGAAACCAATTCGACGCATTGAAGCAATGTGTTCGATCTAGGAGTCTAACGAATAACGTTTCTTGGAGGGCTCACTGGACAACCACCATCTTCTGCGTCTCCCCCACCGTCGCGTCCCCCCTGAGCCGCAGGAAGTACATGCCACTCGCCCACTGACTCACGTCGATGGAGACCGATGCGGGGGCCTGAGCATCCACCTCGCGCCGGTCCGTGTACACCCGCTCCCCAAGCATATTGTAGACCTCGACGGTCACCGACTGGGACTGTCGGGCAGTCAGGTCGAATGAGGCCGTTTCCCGGACCGGGTTCGGGTAGGGGCCCAGCGCGAACACGTCGCCCTCAAAATCGATCTGCACCTCGCGGGCGCCACTCGTTACCGCGTTCCCCGATCCATCCTGGGCCGTGACGCGATATTCGTACCGCCCTGGCGTTTGCCGATCGGCCGTGTACTGTTTGTTCTGCGCCTCCCCGACCGCCCCGTCCTGGCGGACCGTGGCCACTGTTCGGAATTCGCCCCCTTGCCCTGCACGCCGTTCGATTTGGTACCGAAAGCCCGACGGGGTGCCCGGCGGCACCGTCCACGACAGCCCCACGGTGCCCCGCCCTTGCGCGTCCCGCTCTGTAAGGGTCGTCGCAACGTCTCCCACGCGCACCGTATCCCGGGGCTGTCCCAGAGCCGTCTGCACCGTCCCGTCTGAACGCCGCCACCGCAGGCGAAGCGTAAACGCCCCGATCCCCAGGCCCTCGAGCGTGAGGCGCGATCCGCTTAGACTAGATGCATCGACCTGCCGGATGGTCTGAAACGGTCCCCCGAAGTATCGGCGATCCACGATGTATTTCTGGATGTCGGCATTTTCTCGTTCGGTCCACGAGAGGGTCAGGCCGCCGGCGGCCGCCTCGGCCGCCTGCGCCTCCACCGCGAAAAGATCTCGGAAGTACCGGTTACACCCAGGCCCCAACGGCCACCCCATGTCCCGAAGCTGCCCGCACATGATGGGGCCGGGCTGCCGGTTCGTTTCAGCCTGATTGATGATCGGGGTCATGAGTGCATCCTGCGTCTCAAAAGGGTAGGTTGCCTCGTCCAGGTGGGCAATGCTCGACCCGCTTGCGTACTGCGACGGGGCGTAGAGCCGGGGGCGGGGCGGCCCGTTTCCCAGGGCGGCGGTGGTCTGCGACGCCTCGCCACCAAAGAACAGCTGGTTGCCCGTGAGGGCATCGGCAAGCGCGGCCGAAGGGTTGGGGTATACGTCCTCGTTCGTTAGGGCCGTGAACGAATTGTCGCCCTGTGCCCCCAGCACCTGCCGGTCGTATACGCCCACGGCCTGATTGCCCTCCACCATGGCGGTCGCGTACTCTCCCTGCTCCCCCTCCACAGAGAAGAGATCCAAGTAATTAAGGCCATGGCCAATTTCGTGGAGGGCGACTGAGGTCAGATCGATGGTCCCGGCGGGCGCGGGCTCCTCGCCAAAGTGCCAGTCGTCGCGCTCACTGTTGACGTTGACGATGATGTCGGTGCCTCCTGGCTGCGGATCCTCCCCGAGAAGCGCCCCCGCAAGGGCGTCCCCCACGATGGCCTCAGCCTCACCGTTGCCCGTGGCGTCGACCCCGTAGAAGCTATTCGGACCCGCGGCTGCGAGTACGCCGGGCCCGAGGGCCTCGTAGGAGGCCTGGATCCGAATGGAGACGGGAGAGGAAATGTGCGTCTCCCAGATGTCGGCGGCCCGCTCAACGGCGGCCTGGGCTTCGGACGGGAAGTTGCTTCCGTAGCTGACCTCAATCGTAGCATTGGCCTGCTTGGGCCGAACCGCGGAGGAACGGTGGGTCACGAAGGCGTCCACGGCTTCTTTCCGGAGCCCACAGTCCCGATACGTAGATGTACGGAGGACCTTTTCGTGGGGAATGGGGTCCCCGACGATCTGAGGGGTCTCCTGGGCTGATGCCCTTGGGGGACAGACGGAAAGCGCAATCATACCGGCACAGATTCCGGCCAGTACGGAGCAAAAACGGGTCATGATACTGTATTTGACATCGGTCGACCGGGAGGGGCGGTGCCTAGACTGCCGTCGGACAGGACTGCCATCCGCTCAGCCCTACTGGCCCCCGAACGTATAGCTCAGCCCGAGCGTGAAGGGGAACGTCGTGACGGCATTGTCCTTCGCCCCCGGCAGGCTGCCCGTCACACGCGCCTCCGCCGTCACAAAGAGTCCGCCCGCAATTCGGGTCGTGGCCCCGAAGCCCACGTCGCCCCCTGCATCCGTCACGTCCACCTCCGCAAGCCGTCGCTCATTGCCATTGGGGGGAATCAGCGTCGTGGCGTCAATCGTGGTTTGCGCGACGCCGAGCCCGACCAGAAAGTACGGGTTGACGCGCCCAACCGACGTGAGCGTAAGCTGGCCCTCCACCGTTGCGGCACGCAGGTTGCCGTCGGGATTATTCCGGAGCTCGCACTCGCCCCCACACACCGGGCTGGCAACATCCTCCCCGTCCACCTGCAGTTGGGACTGCTGGGCGCGGAGGCGGGCCTCCAGAGAAAAATTCTCCGAGAGGGTCCACACGAGGCCCGCCGCGGCGTAGGCGTTGGGGCCCGATCCTGGATTGACTCGAGCCGTCGGTTGCCCCTCGGTATCCTCCACGGTCAGGGTGGTGGAGGGAATGGCCCATCCGCCCCCCGCTTCTAGGCGCACCGACTGCGCCTGCGCCTCCTGTGTCCTGGGAACGACGAACAAGACGGCGGCACACAGCAGGAGAGCGACGATCGGGCGGGTGCGCATCGGGCGTCAGGAGGACTACGTGGAGGGGGCGAGCATGCAATACGCGGTCCCCAACGCAGAGCCTACCCGCTCGTTCTCCGTGGGACACAGCGTCCGTCTCCGGGGGCTGGAGGCCCGCGGCGTGCAATTCCGATGCACCGGACGACCGGCAGTGGCTTTTTCCCCCACGCCTCCTTTTCTTGGCAGTGTCTCCACCGCCCTGGAGGCCGCCTTGCATCGCCAATTTCCCGACCAACCCACTTCGCTCATGTCCGACACGCCCATTGAATTTGGGACCGACGGCTGGCGGGCCGTCATCGCCGACGACTACACCTTCGTAAACCTCGAACGCGTGGCCCAGGCCACCGCCGACTGGCTGCACGACGACTACGGCGACACGCCATCGGTCGTCCTCGGCCACGACACCCGCTTTCTCGGACCGCAATTTGCCGAGCGGACTGCTCGTGTGCTCGCGGATGCGGGGGTGGAGGTGACGCTGGCAAACTCAATTGTGTCCACGCCGGCCATCAGCTGGGCCACGCAGGCCGCCGGGGCCGACGCGGGCGTGGTGATCACCGCCAGCCACAACCCGCCCGAGTATAGCGGCTACAAGCTCAAAGCCCACTTTGGCGGCCCGGCCCCCCCGGCCATGATCGAGAAGGTGGAGCAGGCCGTTCCGGACGGGGCACGCCCCGGAACGCTGCCGCCCCTGAATGACCTCGCCACCGCGGGCTCCGTCCAAACCGACGACGTCCGCACCGGCTACCTCAACGCCCTCCGGCACGCCCTCGACATTGAGGCCATCACGGCGTCCGGGCTCACGGTCGCCCACGACGCCATGTTCGGCGCGGGGCAGGGACTCGTGCAAGCCCTTCTTGGGGACGATCAGGTAATTCCGCTCCGCCACGACCAGAACCCTGGCTTTCACGGCGTGGCCCCCGAACCCATCGCGAATCGGCTCGGCGGGCTGTCCGACACCGTGGCCACCGGGGACGCCGCCGTGGGGCTCGCCAACGACGGGGATGCCGACCGCATCGGGATGGTCGATGAGAACGGCGACTACGTGAGCTCCCACCGTATTCTTGCCCTCCTCGTCAAGTATCTCTACGAGGAGCGCGGGCTTACCGGCTCGATCGTGAAGACGTTCTCGACCACTCACATGCTCGACAAGATGGGCGAGCGCTACGACCTGCCGGTGGAGACGACTCCGATTGGGTTCAAGCACATTGCCCAGAAAATGGCGGACGGCAACGTGCTCGTGGGCGGCGAGGAGTCGGGCGGCATCGCTGCCTCGGGCCACATTCCGGAGCGCGACGGCATTTACATCGGCCTCCTCATCGTGGAGATGATGGTGGAACGCGGTCTGTCGCTGTCGGCCCTCGTGGACGAGCTGCTGGAAGAGTTCGGGCCGCACTACAACTACCGCGACGACATCCACATCCGCGAAGACCAGAAGGCGGACGTACTGGACCGTCTCGACACCCAGGGCGGGCTCGACGCGGTGAACGGACACGCCGTAGACCGTGTGGAGACGCTCGATGGCTTCAAGCACGTGACGGCCAACGGCTGGCTCCTCATCCGTCCGTCCGGCACCGAGCCCGTGCTGCGCGTCTACTCCGAGGCGGAGTCGCCCGAGGCCGCCGAGGCCCTCGTGAAAGACGCCTCCCGCCAACTTGGACTCGACGAATAACCACCTCCTTCTGCCGGACCGACGCCCAACGTCCGTGCGATCATGTCCCGAGCCCCGTTCTTCCTCACGACGTTCGTCGTTCTGCTCCTTGGGGGGACCCTGGCGATCTACGGGCCGGGGGGTGACGCCCCGATCCTTCTTATCGCCAACAAGAACGGGGCCTCGCTCTACCTCGTGGACCCGGAAACGGGACAGGTTCGGGATAGTGTCGCGACCGGTCGGGGCCCGCACGAGGTGGCCGCGGCCCCGGATACGCGCCGGGCCTTCGTGGCCAATTACGGCGACGGATCGATCTCGGTGATCGACGTCGACGACGCGACCGAGACCGCTCGGTGGCGACTGGAGGAGACCCAGCGCCCCCACGGCATTGCGGTGAGCCCGAGCGAAGAGCGCGTCTACGTCACCGCCGAGGACCAGCAGGCCGTCCTGGAGCTCGACGCGGCCTCGGGGACGGTGCGCCGCACGTTCGAGACGGGACAGGACGGCACGCACATGCTGGCCCTCTCGCCCGATGCCTCGGCGCTCTACGCCACGAGCATCGGCAGCGGAACGGCCTCCAAGATTGACCTTGGCACGGGGCAGGTCGTCGCGCAGACGGCGACGGGCGATGGCGCGGAAGGCGTGGCCGTGTCGCCCCGTGGTGAGGAGGTGTGGGTCACGAATCGGGCCGACGACACGGTCTCAATTCTGGCCGCCGCCTCCGCCTCGGCCATCGATTCGCTCGCCGTGCCGGGCTTCCCAATCCGCGTGGGCTTCTCGCCCGACCGCCGGTACGCGCTCGTCACGGCCCCGCGGGCCGGCGCGGTGGCCGTAATCGACGCGGCCGAGAAACGGTTGGTGACTCGTCTCGACGTGGGCAAAAAACCCATTGGCGTGCTCGCCCCTACCGATGCCCGGGCCTTCGTCGCAAATTCCGGCTCAGGCACCGTGAGCGTGATCGACCTAAACACCCGTTCCGTCGTGGATATCTTCCGTGCCGGTCGTGGCCCGGACGGCATGGCGCACGTGCCCGCCCCATAGTGCCGGCACTACGCGACGGCCGATTCGGACGGGGCCGTCCGTCGCTCGTCGCCCACGATCTGGCCACCGCGCAGACGCAGCACGCGTTCCGTCTGGGCGGCCAGTTCTTCGTCGTGGGTCACCAGCACGAGCGTGGTGCCCGCCGTCTTGTTGAGGTCAAAGAGCAGGTCTTCAATCCGCTCGGCGGTCTCGGCGTCGAGGTTGCCGGTGGGCTCGTCCGCAAAGAGTACGCGGGGCTGGTTGATGAAGGCGCGGGCCATAGCCACACGCTGACGCTCGCCCCCCGACAGCTGCGACGGATAGTGGTCGAGGCGGTCGCCGAGCCCCACTTGGTCGAGCAGTTCGGCCGCCCGGGCGCGCGGATCGGCATCACCGCGCAACTCGGCCGGCACCATCACATTTTCCAGTGCTGTGAGCGTGGGCAGCAGGCGGAACGTCTGGAAGACGAAGCCCACGTTTCGGTTGCGCACCTCGGCGCGTTCGTCCTCGTCGAGCGGACTGAGATCCACGTCGCAGAGCTCGACCCGCCCGCTCGTGGGCTGGTCGAGCCCGGCGCAGAGGCCGAGCAGTGTGGTCTTGCCGCTCCCCGACGGCCCCACAATGGCGCACGTGGCGCCCTCCTCAACCGTAAAGCTCACGTCATCAATGACCGTAAGGGTGCGTCCACCACTGGCAAAGGTCTTTGTGAGGTCCTCAACGCGGAGAACCGGGGGCGTGCTCATGGGCTAACAGGGGATGTCGAGACAAATGGGGATGCGACAGAGGGAAACCCTGCCGCTTCGGTGGCGGTTCGGCGGAACGCGCAGTTCCTTAGACTTTTCCTCACTGCCTATGTCGACGGTCCGCCTATACCTGTTGTTACTCGTCGGGGTCCTCGGGCTGGCCGGCTGTGGGCAAGATCGTTCCAATTCCGCGACGGAAGGGAGCGGGGACGCCCCCACCGCTACGTCTTCGTCCGCCGCCTCCGCAGCCCCTGCCGACACGACCGCCGAGCAGGGACTACGTGTTCTTGTACTCGGCAACAGCATCGCCGCCGGCGCCGGCGTGTCGCCCCAGGCGGCCTTCCCCGCCCTGCTTCAGCAACGGGTCGACTCGCTGGGGTGGAACGCAACGGTCCAGAATGCTGGCGTGAGTGGCGAAACCACGGCCGGGGGCCTGCAGCGCATCGGGTGGCTCCTCCAGAACCCCGTCGACGTGCTCGTGCTGGAGCTCGGCGGCAACGACGGCCTCCGGGGCATCGATCCGGCGGTCACCCGCAAGAACCTGCGCGGCATCATCGATACCACGCTCGCCACGTCCCCCGAGGCGCAGGTTCTGCTGGCGGGCATGCAGATCCCCCCAAATCTAGGACAGGAGTACACCCGGCAGTTTCGCCAGGTCTATCCGGAGGTGGCCAGGGCGTACAACCGGGTTACGCTCATCCCCTTTATTCTGCAGGACGTAGCGGGGGTCGACTCACTGATGCAGGACGACGGCATTCATCCCACGGCGGCGGGCCATCGCCTCGTGGCCCGGACTGTATGGAAGCAACTCCGGCCCATTCTTGAGCAGATGCGTGCTCAAGACCCGGCGTAGCATCGCCTACACAACGCCTTACGCCTCCTCCATCTCCTTCACTGCGTCGGAAATCTGGGCGACCGCCTCCTTCGCGTCGCTGAAGAGCATCTTGGTGTTGTTGGCATAGAAGAGGTCATTGGGCACGCCGGAGTAGCCGGGGCTGAGGCTGCGCTTGATCATGACCACCGTCTCCGCCTCGTCCACGTTGAGGATGGGCATGCCGTAGATGGGACTCCCCTCGTCGTCGCGCGCGGCCGGATTTACCACGTCGTTCGCGCCCACCACGATCACGAGATCGGTGCTTGGGAACTCCGGGTTGATGTCCTCCAGCTCGTAGAGTTTCTCGTAGGAGACGTCGGCCTCGGCCAGGAGCACATTCATGTGACCGGGCATGCGGCCCGCCACGGGATGGATGGCGTACTTCACGTCGATGCCCTGCGCCTCCAGCAGATCGGCCAGCTCGCGCACCTCGTGCTGCGCCTGCGCTACGGCGAGCCCGTAGCCCGGCGCGATGACCACCTTGTCGGCGTAGCGCGCCAGGATGGCCGTATCTTCCGGCGACGTTTCGTTGACCGTCTTGCCCTCCGGCACATTGAGATCCGCCGCCGCGCCGTCGCCCCCGCCGAAGCCGCCGAGCATGACGTTCGCCAGCGACCGGTTCATGGCCTCGCACATGAGGACCGTCAGGATCATGCCCGCCGCGCCAACCAGCGTGCCGCTCACGATGAGGGCCGTGTTGTCGAGCACAAAGCCGGTGGTGGCGGCGGCCAGGCCCGAGTACGAGTTGAGGAGCGACACGACCACCGGCATGTCAGCCCCGCCGATGGGAATCACCAACAGGATGCCGAGCAGAAAGGCCGCCGCACCGAGCCCGAGGGCTGCCAGGATCATGGGTCGGACGATCGTGGGGAAGCCTCCGGCGTAGGCCACCATCACCCCAAACGCCCCCCCGGCGCCCAGCAGGAGCAGGCCCGTGAGCACCCGTAGGCCCGGAAACGAAATCGGGTTGCCCGTAATCCAGCCACTGAGCTTGCCGTTGGCGACGATGCTCCCCGAAAAGGTAACGGTCCCGATCAGGATGGACAGGGCAATCGTCACCGCCGAGACGACCCCGAACCCATAGACATCGCCACCCACGTACTGCGACAGCTCAGCCCCCGAGACGAGCGCGGAGGCGAGCCCCCCGAAGCCATTGAAGACCGCCACTAGCTCCGGCATCGCCGTCATCTCCACGGTCCGGGCCAGCACCACCCCGATGAGCCCGCCGAGTGCAAGCCCGCCCAAAATCATGGGCCACGACAGGATCTCCTGCAGAAACAGGGTGGCCACGACGGCTACGAGCATGCCGAGCGAGGCCAGCGCATTGCCCGTGCGGGCGGTGACGGGCGACTGCATTCGCTTGAGCCCGAAGATAAAAAGCACCGCCGAGGCTAAGTACGCAAGATCGATGATCGCGGTCTTCATGGGGGCGTTGGAGCGTGGAGGGTTGAGGGTTAAGCGTTGGGCGTCGGCGAGTGATCATGCCGCGGTGGAGAGTGAGCCCTTCGATTACGCATCACGTCGTCACGCATCATTATGCAACACGCGATACGCAATACACCAACTCACTCCGGCGTGCCGTTCGTCTGTGGAGCGCCGACCGACGTCGGCGAGGCCTTCTTCTTTTTCCCAAACATCTTCAGCATGCGGTCGGTGACGAGGAACCCGCCGACGACGTTGATGGTGGCCACCACGAGCGCCCCGAATCCGATCCAGGTGGACCAGGGATCGGTTGTCATGCCCGCCGCCACGAGCGCCCCGACGACGGTGATGCCGCTAATGGCGTTGGCGCCCGACATGAGGGGCGTGTGGAGGGTCTGTGGCACCTTGCTCAGGATCTCCGTGCCCAGGAACGCGGCCAGAACAAAGATAATGAGGTTGCTAAGCATGGCGGGTTTGTCGGAGAGCAGAAAAAATAGAATTCGAACGCAAGAGCGCGGAGACCGACCAGTGGCGTCGCCGAGAGACAGAGTGAACCGTGAGCCATTGGGCGTGACGGACTGCGGCGGACATCCTCACGCGTCAGGCTTTACGGACACGAGTCACGTCTCCTCCTCTTCCACGGGGTTCAGAAGCCCCTGGACGCGCTCATTCCGAACCGCTCCGTCGCGGGTGAGGCACGAGTCCGCAAAGATTTGATCGTCGAAGTCCGGCGCGAAGGCCCCGTCGTCGAGTCCCTCCTCAATCATGGCGGCCACCGTCTTGGCGTAGAGCTCGCTCGCGTGGACCGGCATCTCGGCGGGGAGGTTGGTCGGACCCAGGATCTGCACGTTGTGCGCCCCCACGTCCTCCCCCGTCTCCGTGAGTGCACAGTTGCCGCCGTTCGGCGCGGCGAGGTCGACAATCACCGAGCCCGGATCCATCGCCTCCACGGCGGCCTCGTTGATGAGCAGGGGGGCGGGCTGGCCAGGAATGAGGGCCGTGGAAATAACCACATCGGCCTCCGCGATGTGCGGCTGCAGAAGCTCGGGCTGACGCTCCTGCTTCTCTTTTTCCAATTCCTCCGCGTACCCGCTCTCATCCTGGTCGGCCTCGATGTCGACCTCCAGCTCTACGAAGGATGCGCCGAGGCTTTCGACCTCTTCGCGCGTGGGTTCCCGGATGTCATAGCCAAACACCTTGGCGCCAAGGCGCTTGGCGGTGGCGATGGCCTGCAGGCCCGCCACGCCGGCGCCCAGCACAAGCACGCGGGCCGGACGCACCGTGCCCGCGGCGGTGGTGAGGAGCGGGAAAAACTTGGGCAGCCGCTCGGCAGCACGAATCGCGGCGCGGTAGCCCCCAATCGAGCTCATGGCGGAGAGAGCATCCAGCTTCTGCGCCCGCGAGATGCGGGGCACCAGTTCCATGGCCAGCGCCGTAACGCCCTGCTCGGCCAGGGCCTGGGCTGTCCCCGGCTGCTCCAGGGGCCGCATGAACCCAATTACGACCTGCCCGTCGTCAAGCGCGTCGATGTCGTCCCCGGACGGAGGCGCTACCGTAACGACAATGTCGGCCGCCAACACCGCGTCCCGGCCGACAACCGAGCACCCCGCGTCCTCGTACTCGGCATCGGGGTGGTACGCCCCTCGGCCCGCGCCGGCCTCTACCCGTACCTCCAGAGCATCCCCCATCGCCAACAGCCGGTCGGCCACGTCGGGCACCAGGGCCACGCGGGTCTCCCCCGATTCCATTTCGCGCGGAACGCCGATCGAAAGAGCCATCCTGCCGTCGTTGTTGATTTAAAGAAGCCGTCTCGCCCGCCGAGCCTCCAGATGTGGGGCCCGGACCGTCGCTCAATTCACACCCCCATTACGCTCGCCTACCCGTATGAGCGCTCAAACTCGTCCATAAACTGCACGAGCGCATCCACCCCGTCCTCGGGCATTGCGTTGTAGAGGGACGCCCGTATACCGCCGACCGAGCGGTGTCCTTTCAGGCTCAGTAGGCCGTGCTCCTCCGCCTTCTTGAGGAAGACGGGCTCCAGATCCGGGTCGTGGAGGCGGAACGTCACGTTCATGATCGAGCGGGCCGCCGGTGCGACCGTGCCCCGATAGAAGTCCGTCTCGTCGATCTTCTCGTAGAGCGTGCGCGCCTTGCGCTTGTTGATGGCGTGGATGGCGTCGAGCCCTCCTCGATTCCGGAGCCAGCGGCACACTTTTTCGACCATGTAGATGGCAAACACCGGCGGGGTGTTGTAGCGTCGCTCAGCGTGGGTGCCGTAGTCGAGCATCGTAGGCAGCGACTGCTTGCGCCGCTCCAGGAACGCGTCGTGGACGAGCACGAGGGTAACCCCCGCAGGCCCAATGTTCTTCTGCGCCCCCGCGTAGATCAGCCCATACCCCTCCAGGTCCATCGGGCGGCTCAGCATCTCGCTCGACGCATCGGTGACTACCGGCACGTCCAGCACCGGGTCGCTACGCAATTGGTTGCCGTTGACCGTCTCGTTGGTCGTGGTGTGCACGTACGCCGCGTCCGGATCAAGGTCCCAGGTGTCTACCGGGGGGATGGAGCGGAACTCCTCGTGCTCGCTGGAGGCCGCCACCCGCGCAGGTCCAATCTTTCGGGCTTCCTGAAGGGCCTTCTTGCCCCACCGGCCCGTCACCACGTAGTCGGCCGAACCGTCCTCGGGCAAAAAGTTGAGCGGCACCTGGTGGAACTGCATGCGAGCCCCGCCCTGCAGGAAGAGAATGTGCCAGTCGTCGTCCAGCCCGAGCAGGGCACGCAGGTGCTCACGGGCCGACGCCTCAATTTCGTCGTAGGCCGGCGATCGGTGGCTGATTTCCATGACCGACGCGCCCACGTGGTCGTACACCGGCAACTCGTCCTTGGCTTCCAGGAGTGCCGCCTCCGGAAGCGTAGCGGGGCCGGCCGAAAAGTTATAGAGGCGCTGGCTGCGGTCGACGGGTACGGAGGGCCGAGGGGCGGGCATGGCCGAACGGAGGACTCAGTTGTTCAAAGCAGCACGGTGCGCCGCGACCGGCCCACCGGCGATGGTACGCGGCAATGTAGACAACGGTGTCGTGTCGTGCAACGGAACGGCCGCCCATGCCCCCTTCCCGACCGCCGTGCATAGCAATGCCCCTGCACAGAGCGGCCGTGCAGGGGCAAAGGTACTACCCAAACGGAACAAGTCCGGATCCCAAAACTCGGCGCCCGATGTTACGGCGTGACAATGTTTCCACCCTCGTCGCCCGAACCGCCGGGGGAGCCACTGCCTTCCGCCACGTCGACAACCTCAATGTCGAAAATAAGCTTGCGCCCCGCCAACGGATGATTGGCGTCGATGGTGACTGTGTCTTCTCCGAGGGCCGTGATGAGGACCGGCACGGTCTGGCCGTTTTCGAGCCGCAGTTGAAGCTGCTGCCCCACCTCCGGATCCACCTCCCCTGGAATCTGGTCACGGTCCATCTCCATCACCATGTCTTCGCGATGCTCCCCGTAGGCCTGCTCCGGCTCTACCTCTGTCGTCTTGGTATCGCCTGGTTCCATTCCCGTCACGGCTTCCTCGAAGCCCGGGATGACACGGTTCTCACCGATCGTGAAACTGAGCGGCTCCCCGTCTTCCGAGGAGTCGAACACGGTCCCGTCCTCCAACTTGCCGGTGTAATGGACTTGGACCTCGTCTCCTTCATTCGCTTGTGCCACGACGCTATGTTGGTCTTTTGCTAAAGGGGTTGCGAGTAACACCAATCAATTCGGTGCAACGCGCCGCCGAAATCAGTGTTCGGCGACAGACGCCTCGTCCGGAGGACATCCGGTGAAATGCGGACAATGAGGGTGTCCGGTAGGGAAAATACCGACCGCTATGTTTGCCCCCTGCGAAGATGGATGCAACAAACCTGTGAGGGAGGAGCCAGTCCTGTAACGATGGCGTCGCTGCGGGCCCGAGGGAGAATAACGGACGGGGCTGGAGAGTTGTAGCGGTGTTCATCTCATGCTTCATACTTCCATCCAGACTTATGTACAAGACTGTATTTCGCACTCTTCTTGCGGCTGCCGCCATGCTCCTGCTTGCGGTGGGCCCCGTTGCGGCCCAGCAGGGCGACACGGAAGAGCAGCCGGACATCGTAGACACGGCCGTGCAGGCCGATGGCTTTGACACCCTCGTTCAGGCCCTGAAGGCGGCGGATCTCGTCGGAGCCCTGAAGGGCGACGGCCCCTTCACTGTGTTTGCTCCCACCGACGAAGCCTTTGCCGCCCTCCCCGAGGGCCAGCTTGAGTCGCTTCTCCAGCCGGAGAACAAGGAGCAACTCCAGGCCATCCTGCAGTACCACGTCGTGAGCGGGAAAGCCATGGCGTCGGACGTGACCGGCATGGACGCGGCCCCCACGCTTGAGGGACGCTCCGTGCAATTTCAGGTCAACGACGGCACGGTGACGCTAATGGGCCAGAACACGGCGACCGTCGTGCAGGCCGACATTGAGGCGTCGAACGGCGTGATCCACGTCATCGACAGCGTCCTGCTGCCGCCGCAGGAAGAGAGCGCCGACGGAATGTAGATCCGGCGTTTTATTCGAAGACCTGAAGGGCGCGGCCTCCCGCCGCGCCCTTTTTCTGTTTGTACGCGAATTCAGGTCGCCCCTCTGTCCCGGAAAAACCCCCGAGCCCGTCGGGATCTTCTCGGGAAAGGCACCGCTGTGTTCGGGAAAATTCTGAGTCGAGCATAGGATGGCGAGCCTGCGGCCGGCATTCTTCAGGACGACATTTCGGGTTGTTGAGCGAATCGGTAGAACCCCTCAATCGGCATCCGTACGCGCCTCAAGAAAACGCCCTCGGCGTATTTTTCTCCCGCTCCCGATACATCTTCTCGACCACCACCATGTGCGGCAGCGTCATAACGGCGATGAGGATGAACAGGAGCGCGATCATCTGATTCTCCAGCCCGAAGGACTGCGTGGCGGCGTAGAGCCCAACCAGCCCGACGAAGGGCAAGACGGTAAAGAGGAACGCCTCCCGGTAGAACTGGACCATTGACATGGCTTCTCCGCGTCGCTGAAAGAAGCGAAGCAGCTCCAGAATGTGACCCAGCGCGTGCCAGCCCCCAAAGTAGACCGAGAACGCCACCAGTGGATGGACGAGCCCGAACAGGCCCGTGAGCACGACCACGTTGAGCGCCTCGCGGCCCGTCGCCCAGTCCGTCCTCGGAGTCGCCCACGGCGCGGCGAGCCCGAGGGCCACGACATGCTGACCCACGAGGCCCGCGAAGAGCGCGTCCGGGGCCGTGGCCACGAGCGGCCACTCGAGCAGGTGCACCCCACCGATGGCCTCGAAGATCGGATCGACGACGCCCGGGAAGGCCGCGACCGGTCCTCCAATCAAGAAGAGCCCGCGGGAAAGGTACAGGAGCCGCGCGGGGAGCGGGGGGACGTGCCAGTATGCGAGGTCCGCCTGCCCGAAGTGGTACATGGTCATCACCAGAAACAGGGCGAGGCTCCACCCCGGCGCGACGACCCAGAACGCGCCGTAGAGCGCCATCAGCGCCAGGTATCCCCCGTAGAACTTGGCCTGATCGGTCCAGGTCGCCTCCAGCCCCCACAGGCGGGCCGCCACCAGATGATCGATGGCGCCGTGTGGCATGCCGGTGAGTACGACGGCGACGAACAGCACAACGAAGGCCCATGCTCCGAGCGACGCTCCGCTCCACGCCCCCACCACGATGGTAAGAAGAGTCAGCGCAAGGACGCTCGCGTAGATGCGTGGGGAACGAAGGGAGACCGGATCGGCCATCACCGCGGCAACAGATTACTCGACGAAGAAGACAGAGGCTTTAATTTATGCACTGAGGCGGTTGAGGTCCACCCCCCAACAGAGCGCTCGCCATCGCCCTCAACAAGTTCGTTGCATTTCTGTGAACGGCCCGTTACCCTTTTGTTGACGACCCCTTCACACGCCCCCCTTCCCGAAACCGCGCGGAGGACGTTCCGCCCCTCTCGGTCGTCATGGAGATGGACTCGTTCAAATCCGTCTTTATTGCCCTCGTCATTGCGGGCGCACTTATCCTGGGGGCCTTTTTCTTGCAGGCCCAGCGGCCCACCCTCGAAACACAACAGCCTCAGCCCGAGCTCGTGGAGGCCACTGGCACGTGTGCCTCCTGTCACCGCCGCGAGACGCCGGCCATTGTGGCCGAGTACGAGCGCAGCGTCCACGTAAAGCAGGGCACGAACTGCCTCGACTGCCACCAGCCCCAGGACGGACAGGCATCATTCGAGCACCGCGGCTTCACACTGGCTGAATCGCTCACGTCGAAAAACTGCAGTCAGTGCCACGCCGAGGAGAACCGTCAGTTTCTGCGGAGCCGGCACGCAGCGCCCGCCTGGGCAGCGGTGCAGGGGTCTACGGACTTCAGCGCGGAGCAGATCGAGTTCGCCGAGAAATTCCACGAAGGCGCCGTGAAGCGCCCGGCGAATCGGCTGGCGCAGTTGGAGGGCGAGGCCGCCACGGAGGTCGGGTGCCAGGGTTGTCACTCCATCGGCAAACCCAATCCCGACGGCTCTATCGGCTCGTGCACCGAATGCCATGCCCGGCACGAGACATCGATCAAGCTGGCCCGGATGCCGCGCACCTGTGGGCAGTGCCACATGGGCCCCGATCACGCCCAGATCGAGATCTTTGAGGAGTCGAAGCACGGGGTCTTGTTCAACGCAAACAAGGACCTCTACGACCTGGACGTGGACCCGGAGAACCTCACGGTGGCCGACATGCCGTCCCCTACCTGCACCACCTGCCACATGAGCGGACAGGGCGGCCTCGCGGTCACGCACAACGTGAGCCGGCGGCTCTCCTGGTACCTCTTCGCGCCCATCTCCGAGAAGCGCCCGAATTACGCCCAGAACCAGGCCGAGATGAAGCGGGCCTGCAACAATTGCCACACCTCACAACACACCAACGAGTATTTCGCGGACGCCGAGCGCGTGGTGCGCGCCACGAACGAGAAGGTGGGCAACTACATGGCCATCGTCGATTCGCTGCGGGCCGACGGGCATCTCACGCCGGAACCGTTTGACGAGCCGCTGGAGTTCGAGATCTTTGACTACTGGCACTACTACGGCCGCACGGCCAAGCACGGGGCGTTCATGGGCGGGCCCGATTACGTGCAGTGGCACGGCAACTATGAACTGCTGGCCCGCTTCGTGGAGCTGAAAGAGAAGGCTAAGGAGCTACGCAGCCATGAAAGCGACTGAGTCTCCCGCCGGACCGGACGTGCGACAGGAACCGGGAGACGAGTGGTGGACCGACCGCCCGTTCTTGCTGGAGCTGTTCGTGCTCTCGAACCTCGCGTTTTTGATCCTGGACGTCTACCTTGCCCATTCCTTTAACGACTTTGCACATTGGGCGGAGTGGATCCCGGTCTACTTTGCAGGGGCGGGCACCGTAGCGCTCGCCGTGGCGGTGGGGCAGGAAACACGTCCTCGGGCGTACTGGTCGCGCAGGATCGGGTACGTCGTGGGCTGGGCGGCGATTGTCGTGGGTCTTGCTGGGCTCGTATGGCATCTGGAGGGTTGGTTCTTCGAGTCTGTCACGCTCAAAAGCCTCGTCTACTCCGCCCCATTCGTGGCGCCCCTCTCGTTCACGGGCCTCGGCTGCCTGCTCCTGCTGAACCGGATGGAAGAGCCCACCCGTCCGGCCTGGGGGCAGTGGATCGTTTTTCTGGCCCTGGGGGGCTTCGTGGGCAATTTTGGGCTCTCGGTCATCGACCACGCCCGGAACGCATTCTTCTACTGGACGGAGTGGATTCCGGTCGTCGTGAGCGCGCTGGCCGTAGGAGTCCTCGTGGTGCTCGTCGCCCGTCGCCCCACGAAGGGGCTTCTGCGGTTCGGGTACGGGGTGCTGGCGCTCCAGGTGGTCACCGGCCTGCTGGGGGCGGGGCTGCACCTGCTGCCCTTGTTTGAGACGGGCGTCCCCGAACCGGAGCTCTGGGACGCGCTCCGCTACGGCCCGCCCGTCTTCGCGCCGCTCTTGTTCGTCGACCTCGCCGTCCTCGCGGCGCTCGGGCTGTGGGACTTGCACGCGAAAGTGCACGCTCCATCTTGAGTACCGCCTCTCCATTTTGAATCATGCCGGGAATCATCGGGGGCTGTCCCGACGGCCGACCGCCGCCTCTCCTCCGCAGTCCTCGGGGACCCCTTTTGTCATCACATCCCCACAACGCACAATTCTCCATGTCACCCCCCCAGGAACCCCACGTCGTTCTCGGCGCCACCGGCGGGGCCGGTCGGGCCGTCGTCAATGAACTCGTGGCTCGCGGCCATCCGGTGCGGGCCGTGAGTCGGAGCGGGGGCTCGGGATTCCCCGAGGGCACCGAGACCGTTCCCGCGGACTGCACCGACCCCGACGCAGCGCGAACGGCCTGCGACGGAGCGGCGGTTGTCTACAACTGCCTCAACGTCCCCTACGAGCAGTGGCTGGACCTCCTGCCAACGCTCACGGAGAACAGCATCGCGGCCGCGGCCCACGCCGACGCTCCCCTCATCATGACCGACAACCTCTACATGTACGGCCCCACGGACGGCCCCATGACGGAGGAGACGCCCCGTACGCCCGAGGGCCCGAAAGGCGAGCTTCGGGCGGAGATGGAGGAGATGCTGCTCGACGCCCACGAACAAGGCCGCACCCGCGTCGCCGTCGGGCGGGCGTCCGACTTCTATGGGCCCCACGCCACCTCGTCCACCCGTGAGCTCGTGTTTGACGCGGCGCTGGACGGGAAGACGGCGGCGTGGCTCGGGACGCTCGACGCGCCGCACACGATGACGTATCTTCCCGACCTTGCCCGCGGGCTCGCCACGCTCGGCACCCATGAGGAAGCCCTCGGTGAAATCTGGCACCTGCCCAGCAACGATCCCATCATGGGCCGCCGGTTCATCGAGATGGTCTTCGAGGCGCTTGGCGAAGCCCCACGGATGCGGGCGTACGGGTACTGGTCGCTCTCGCTCGCGGGCCTGTTCGATTCGCAGGTGCGGGAGGTGAAGGAGGTGCTCTACCAGTTCCGGGAACCGTTCATGATGGACACCAGCAAATTCGAGGCAGCCTTTGAGGATCTCGTAATCCCCACACCCTACGAAACAGCAATTTCTGAGACCCTGGCCTGGCACCGTGCGCAGCGAACGTGACGGGTTCCGGTCGCACAGACTCCGCCCCCAACGAAACGGGCGGGCGTCTCGGAGCGATCGCGAACGCCCAACGACATCGTTGGATAGACGGGCCCAGGTGTGACAATGCTGGGAAACATGGGTGAGCCTGGGCAGCGGAGGAAAAGACCTGGGGGATCGGCGTCCAATATACGGTGTTGTATGTTCGTACCAAATTTCTCTTCCTTCCCCATTTCCTTCCGGTCATGCCGTTTGATACGCCGTCTTCCACGACCGAGCGTCCCCACGTGGTCATTGTGGGGGCCGGCTTTGCGGGCCTCGAGGCCGCCAAGACGCTGCGGGACACCCCCGTGCGCGTCACGCTCGTCGACCGCAACAACTACCACAAGTTTCAGCCCCTCCTCTACGAGGTGGCCATGGCGGGCCTGGAGCCGGACGACATCGCGCACAACGTGCGCAACATTTTCCAGGGCAACGAGACGGTGCACTTTCGCCTCGGCACGGTGACGGACGTCGACCCGGTGCGCCAGCAGGTGCACCTGCGCGGCAGCGCGCCGCTCTCGTACGACCACCTAATTCTGGCTGCGGGCGCGGTGTCGACCGACTTTGGCATCCCAGGGGTGGAGGAGCACGCCTATCCGCTCAAAAACGTGCCCGACGCCGTCAACCTGCGCAACCGCGTGCTCCGCCAGTTCGAGCGGTACGACCGGCAGCGGGAAGCGGCGGGAGAGGGAGCGCTTACCTTCGTTATCGTAGGCGGCGGGCCCACGGGTGTGGAGATGGCTGGGGCCCTGGTGGAGCTCTTCGATACGCTGAACGACGACTTCGCGGAGTTCGATACCCGCGAGCAGGCCCGATGCATCCTTCTGGAAATGGAGGACTACCTGCTCCCCCCGTACGAGCGCTCGCTTCAAACCTACACCCAGCGCGTGCTCGAGGGGCGCGGCGTGGACGTGCGCACGGGCACTGCCGTGGAGCGCGTGGACACCGACCGGGTGCACCTCCAGGAGAGTCCCCCGATCCCCACCCAGACGCTCGTGTGGGCGGCCGGCGTGAAGGCAAGCCCGGTGGCCGGCATGGTCGGGACCGAACAGGCCCGCGACGGGCGCATCGTCGTAAATCCGGATCTTAGCATCCCCGAGCACCCCACCGTCTACGCCGTGGGGGACATGGCGGCCATTGAAGGAAAGGACGGGTACGAGCCGCAACTCGCACAGGTGGCCATCCAGAGCGGCCGCCACGCCGCCACGCAGATCCAACGCGACCTCCGAAACGGAACGCGGGAGTCGTTCGAATACTGGGACCTGGGTCAGATGGCCACCATTGGGCGGAACGCGGCCGTCGCTGAGCTTGGGGGCGGCGTCTCGTTCAAGGGCGTCTTCGCCTGGTTCCTGTGGGTGGTCATCCACATCGCCAAGCTGGTCGGCTTCCGCAACCGACTCAGCGCCCTCGTCAATTGGGCGTACAACTACTTCACGTACAACCGCAGCGCACGGCTTATTCTCGACATGGTCCCCATCGCCGACGACGTGCCGATGGAGGTGGAGGAGGTGGACCAGCAGGTGAAAGAACGCCTTAAGACGGTCGAGACCCAGCCCCGCTAACGGTTTTCCCTTTTCGCGCTTGTCTCTTCATGCCCGGTCCCTCACGCGTGGCGCGCTGGTGTACGCTTCTCGGAGTTCTTCTCCTGTCGTTCGGCTGCGGCACCGACTCCGGGGCCGAGGTGGCCGCGGGCCGCTATCGGTTGTACGTAGAGGGGAGCGTCACCGACACCCTCCGAGGCCCCGCACTTCTTCGACGACAGGGGAACGAACATGTGGGCATCGAACTTGGCCCCCAGGACGGCCCCGGCATGTCGATTGAGCTTACGTCGAGGGGCGGTGACGACAACGGGCCTGCGCAGGTGCGCACCGGACGCTACAACGTGATGGCCGCAGGGCTCCGCACTTCGTCTCGTGAGGCCTCCCTCACCGGTGCCCTCGCCGTCCTCTCGGTGGCGGGCATTCAATTCGTGGGCACACGAGGCCACCTCTCCGTGACGCGCGTCGAGGAGGATGCGGTTGCGGCCACGCTCCGTCTTGAAATGGATGGGCGAGCGAGCGGATCGCCGGGCGAGCGTTCAGTGCACGTCACGGGCGTGCTGCGGGCGAGGGCCCCGTAGGGATTGCTTTTCTGCACAAGACCGGCCATTTTTCCTGTCGATATGTCCCCTGTCTGACAACGTATCGCAGGGTGCCTCCGCACACGCGGAGATAGACCTCCCTGCGCTCCGTGGTGAACGTACTCCCTTGCGGTGCCTCCGCACACGCGGAGATAGACCCCGGCGCAAAGCAGAGCAGAGAATGTTCACGAGGGTGCCTCCGCACACGCGGAGATAGACCGCCGCTGCCGTTCCCGTTGAAGACCGTCCCGTCGGTGCCTCCGCACACGCGGAGATAGACCCTCAAGGTCACCATCCGGCCCCGTCGTGCCGTTGGTGCCT